>JACLAD010006370.1_pt1 | contig 15339 bp, 7 predicted proteins | sample 8027901 | NCBI WGS metagenome assembly JACLAD01 (sample SAMN15725071, study PRJNA655200) | protist metagenome | isolation source: fluorescence activated cell sorting (FACS) single amplified genomes of... | place: Spain: Blaines Bay Microbial Observatory, Mediterranean Sea | collected 2016-07-05 | reverse complement strand
AATTTCAAGGGACGAGAAATAAAGATGAAGTCAGCTAAATCAAATCAAATAGTTCCCGATGTGACTGACGCGACTTCTAATCAAAGTGCGGGGCATGTAGACAATATTGGCAAGGATGGACTTGTTCGGAATCAAGACAAACATGAAGAGGATGAAGAAATTCCACACTCAATAAAGAGGCACCTTTCTATTGTTCAACAAGACTTTTTTAAAAAGGTTCACTCCATTTGCGACGGGGAAACGCCTTGTAAAGTTGCACTTTCTCGCATACAGAAAAAGGGCGAGCTTACCAAGCTTATTACTGCTATGTCCTGTCTTTGCATTAACGCTATAATTTGTGGTCCTGCTGTCTATGATTCGTCATGTGGCGTTTCCAAAGGTATCGCAACTGGTTGTTGTTTAATTTTCTTTGTTAGCTTGCTAGGGCTATACGGGTGTAGCCGAGTTACAAATGATGTAAAAAAGGATTTGGATGGCATCGAAACAGTAGGCCAACATATCCTTCAAGTATATTTTCATTCGAATTGGGTGCTAATGACTTTGTTAATATTACCAGGTAGTATTGTGCTATTGTTAGACGAGAAAACCGCTTGCCCTGAACTGGGAAGCAGTTCATGCAAAGCTGGTGCTCTTCTAGGAGTTTTCATGGTTTGCTCTGTTGTGCCGGCAATGTATTATAGCGCACGCATTGTCACTTGGTACGAAATGATCCAGTCACTTCAAGAGCTTTGTTGTATCTGGAGTATGCTCGGGGGTGTATCCATAGCTGTGGCAGCAACTATGGCCCAGAATCGGATGAGTTTCCTTACTGCTTCTTCAGATGTCACGGGTGATCCCGGAGCATATTTGGTGATGGCAGTGGTATTTGGTGTACTTTGTGTTCCGATATCGCTCTTCGGATTCCTCGCAGGATGGAGTGAACGAAAGTCGTCTCTGCGCATTCACACAATTTTATCAGGCTTGCTCTGTGCTTTGATGATAATTCTCTCAATACTAACGCTGGCTGCGACATCACAAAAGAACTCGGACGATATGATAACGTTGCGGTCAAAGTGTACGAATGTTCTCGAGCTCATGGGAGAAGAATGGTTCTCAGATTTTTTTGGATGCGCCAAATATCAGCAGGTACACGAGGCTGGTGATGGCGGCCTTGCCTGTGAAGCCAAAAGCCTAATTAGTGTGCGCTGGGAAGACCAAGGTGTTGACTCACAGACGTGTGTATTGGGCTGTATGGACAAATTATGTTGCGAAAAGCTCAAAGGATCGCTGTTCGTATTGCAAACCATGCTTGGGGCGGGGGCCTTTTGGTTTGTGGCAGTGCTGGGTGTAACGTGCTGGTCTAGCTTTCATTTGTATTTAGTAGCACATCCAGTCGGTATGGGAAAAATTCTTAGGCATCATCGCACGACCAAGTTGGCTATGGTAGCCCTTGGTGTGGTATGTGTAGGTATAGGAATTCTATTTGGATCTGTATATGGCAGTTCATTTACAGCACTCTCCTCGTCAGAACGGGGAGAAGTTTGCAACTTTGAGCAAACGCTCCCTGAGAACAACGAGTCAGTAGTGTCCTGCCATAACGGGATTAAGGACGGAGCTGAGATTGATGTAGATTGCGGCGGCGACTGTATACCCTGTAAGTACCGCCCTGGGAATCCCCCAAACACAACAACTGCACCAAGTACTGCTCCAAGTGCAGCTCCAAGTGCCGCTCCAATCATCGAAAGCACCGCACCGACGGCTGAAAGCATTGCGCCAACAAGTTCTCCGATAGCTGAAAGCATCGCGCCAACAAGTTCTCCGACGGAGAAACAAGCGCGTTTTGTTGCAGAGTTGGTCTGGGACGAGGATAATTTATGTGCGGATAACAATCCGTGCGAACAGCCGCGGGATTTAGACCTCAAGGTACATTTCATGTCGAGTGAAACTCGTGCTTGTGTTGTCTCGGGTTTGAAAGGCGTAAATAATCGTTGTGGTGGGGCTGAGCACATGGGTGATGGCTCAATCCATTCAGAACAGTTTAGGGAGATTATCCACATCAAAAACGTGGCTCGCTCTATGTATGTATTTTATGTTGAAAATCGGGACAAAACGCGTCCTCTAGAAATCGCAAAGGCGGCATTTAGCATTAAGGTAGATGGCACAGAAGTTGTCAAGTTGAACTTGCCTCCGATAAAGGAGAGCTCTTTTGACTTGCTTGGTACCCGGGGCACCATTGAGAATATCCAAGACACCATTCGAGACGTTGGTAATGATCGCTCATCTAACTATACGTACGCCCGTCTAGCGTGCGTGAATGCGACTTCTGGACAAAACCCAATCGTAATTGATTGTTCACAATATTTTCTTGATGGACTTGAGCACCGGGTTCACAGATGTTCCTCCCAGACGGAGTGCAGGGGCTGTAATTTACCAGGTGAACGTTCAGAATGGTTTGCAGACCAGGATGGCGATGGTCTTGGCTCACCAGAACGAAGCATTTCTACTTGTCAAGCCCCTGGCCCAGACGGAGTGGATGGAATCGTTTATGTAGAAAACAATTTTGATTGTGATGATTTTCGGGTAGAAGAATGTACACCTCCCACTAGTTCCCCCACAGAGCATGCATTTATACCCGGCTGGTACATAGATCCTGTAACCGATAGTGCTATACCACGCTCGTGCGACGACGTTTGCGCTTCATTTTCCATGACATGTAATCTTGATGCGATGTCCACAATAACAAATAGGGCGTCTTGTCAAGCAGCTACAAATGCTGCTCTTAGGAGATATTGTTCCGAAGATGACTTGCTTTATACTTTCAGCAGCGATACTGGGTTGCCTCGCGCCGGGGGGATATTCCAAATTGCCGCACGATCCGGGCTTGCACATTGTGCTTGCAAAAAGCCTGTTCTTGATCAAGATGCTCGCTACATTGTCGATCGAAATGTTGACAACAACCCCGCGATTTCATTAAATGGGCGATATTTTCACATTGTGTCAACAAGCCTAAGTTCGGACTATCAGGACTTTGGCGCCGTGTGCAATTTTCAAAACCAGTCGTTTCTTCGTGTGGAGAATACTGTCGATCTCGCAACTGCAGCTACGTATATCAATACATACAGCTGTTGCCCTTCTACGGAAAGTGCTTCAAGCGACTGCTCAATTTTAACGCGGCAGATTGTTGTGGAAAACACCTCTGCAGACTGTGCCCAAGACCTTCTTTCTGAGAGTACCATTACAATCGAAGATTCCCAGTACTATGGTGGTTGTGCCATGAGTGGAAAGATTTTTACCACCATGAACAACAATCACGACAACTTCCCAGATCTTCAAGACAAGCTCTTTTTCTCATCAAGGGCATTCCCGTTTGCTGGATCGTGTGGGGAGAAGCCAAGCTTTGCCTCTGACCGCAGAGTTTGTAACTGCGAATAAGTTTATTTCTTCTTTTATTTATCACCTCGATTTTGGAATGTCAACACGCAACAGCTAGTTTAGTATAGGTCTCATGTTTTGTGTCTCCCTCTATGGCCTTACGCACGAACGATGGGAGGCCACACACCTATTATTCTAGGTCTTCGGAACGTAAAAATGAGCTCGCGATTCGCTGGACGGCGTAATACCATGTCCATGTTGTTGTAGCTCAGATCAATTTTCACCAATGTGGTATTCACTGCAAGTGCCTCTGAAAGAGCAACTGCGCCTTTCTTGCCTTGTATATTGTTGGTGGACAAATCAATCTCCTTTAGAGCTTTATTGCCCGCTATTATGTTCTCTGCTACGGCAACTGCACCGAGCGCACCTATAAGATTGTGGCGCAAATTTAATATAGCAAGTCGAGGATGACCCATTGTTGCCTTGGCAAACACTTCTGCCCCAACAGGTCCAAGATCACATCGATGAAGGTCTAAATACCGCAAGCCTCGGCAACGCTTCATAATCAACGCGAGGTGAACCGCGCCATCCGGACCGAGAGGATTTCCATGCAGGTCCAGGTGAGTCAAACATGCCACCCGGCTCATAAAAGCGCTAAGTGAGCGCATTCCCAGCGCACCGATATCATTCTTTGGCAAAGAAATCTTTCGCAACGTGCGATTCCGTTTAAGTACCTTGGCCAACTTGTGTGCACCTTTGTCCCCAAATTCAAAAAACTCACTTTCTGTACATTGCCTATCAAGAATAAACTCCATTCGATCCAAGTGCCGTTCTGCTTTGTGGACGAGAGATCGAAATTGGGAATCATAGTTGCAGCATATTATTCTTCGATACTCCTTCAAAGCATCCTCTGCCTCTTGCTTTGCTCTTGCTAAGTCACGCCTTGATTTGGTTCTCCCTTTAATGCTAGTAATATGCAGGCTCACTAAAAGTTCCACTTCATCATCAAGACTTCGAAATTCAACAATTGCTTCTTTTACGGTTTCAGTTGCAATATCAACTTTATCTCTATCATCAAGTTCGAGTTCTGGGTCATCACTACCAAATTCGTCGTCATCATCATCTTCTTCTTCCTCTTTTTCTATCTGTCCTTCTTCTTTTTGCCCTCCTTCTTCTTCTTTTTCTTCTTCTTCTTCTTCTTCTTCTTCTTCTTCTTCTTCCTCGTCCTCCTCTCCCTCTTCCTCTTCTTCTTCTTCTCCTTCTCCTAAACTATTCTCTTCGTCACTCTTTTCTCCATTTGAATCTCTCTCCTCTACTTCGACTCTGTTTGGTACGACATGTACTAGTTCTCGCGGATCGGTGTCAACGCCAGCTCCTAAATCACTCTGGACAGGCCATTCAGCAGGTTGTTCCTCCGTTTCATTCCACTCCTCGGTATATTCCTGATTCATTTGAGGCTCTTGATACCCGTTTCTATATTGGTTCCCTTCATAATTCCCTCCTTCGTATCCTTCATACTGCTCAGAATAGTTCTCAGCCGCCGTCTCATCATAAAATTCGTTGTTGTCAGCATTCGCGTCAAATTGTTGATCATAAGTCATTCCCTGCTCACCTTGTTCACCTTCCATTCTTATTCGTATGGAACCTTTACCTGACTTCAAAGAAATGATACTTGTCAACGGAATGATTAATTAAAACCAATTCATTCAACGAACCTTCTGCTTCACTTGCGCAAAAGTTCAGGAATGTCGGGAAAATTTCCTGAGAAAACGGCTCTCCAAAAAAAAAAAAAAAAGGAACCCTTGATCAATGGTCTATTGACCAAGAGAAAATATTAGTCGTGATTGAAAAACTTTTTCTTTCTGAGGTCAAAGGATTGCAATATTTTAGATTCAAGGCTTTTCGCTGGCTGGTCAGATGATCTGAGGAGCAAGAGCTTGATCAAAAGAAGAGCTTGCTATCAAGGTTCGGAACGGGTATTGTCGTGAGTGTGAGGAAGAAAGAAAAAGTTCGATCCAAATAGTAAGTTTTAAAATGTTCAGCTAAACAAGTTTCATGCGCGACGACTTGAGGGAAGTAACTACATTTGTAAATATGCCCGCTTTAGACATAGAAACTGCGACGTGTATCATAGTAATATTCTACCTTGCTTTCGGTGTTATTGGTCTTAAAGTACCTTTTTGGTTGTTACTTGGCTTCACATAATTAGGGTTAGACGCTTTGGGCAAAATCTTGAAATTGAATTGGTCTGGTACAATAGACGCCGTGAAAATACCTCCCTGTGTCGCCCCATTTTTGAAGGTATGTGTTCTCACCCGTTTTACGACTTCGTCGTGGAGTTTTCGTTTTTCGTTATTGATTTTTGCAGTACGTTCCTGCGCGCGCTGTCTCAATATGTTTGCTTGTACACGGGCAGATATCATATTGCACCATTTCCAAAATTCAGGGTAGTCGATTTTGTTTTCTCCTTGACCGCTTTTGTCGGTATCCATTTCTTGAATAACTTTTTCCCAATCGTCTTGGGCCAATAATTTCCCAAAAAATTTGCTATCTTTGACAAGATCCAAAAGTTTCGTATTGTTCTTAAAAGCATAAACTAGTTCCTCTTTGGTGATGTATCGCGATCCATCTGCGTCGATAGCATCAAACATGGACCTGATATTTTCCTCATCGGCTTCCTTTTTACAAAACTCCCAAAACTCGTCGAAACTGACAGAACCTTCCCTATCAGAATCAAATTTTTCAAAAGCAGCGGCCAAATTATTCGACGCTAGTAATCCTGAAAGCAGTCTTGAATTTTTCACGAGGTCCCTAACCTTTTCATTATTCTCCACCGCAGCGACAAACTCTTCCTTCTCAATAATCCCCGACGAATCAACATCAACAGAATCAAAAATCGCTCGAATATCCCCTTTATATTTCACAATATGCGAATCCCCATCACCAAAAAGATCCATTTCACTTACACACACCCTCCCCCCGACAAACTCGCACACACACACACACCTATCACTAGCTAACCAACACACTTGCAAGCTCAAATCCTGAAAAATTGTCGGAAAATCGTGAATTAACGGATAAAAATCTACCCTAACCTTAACCTAACCTAACCTAAAACCTACAGCCTAAACCTAACCTAAAATAGAACCTAAACCTAATCCAAAAAGCCGTTGAGAGAGTGATCTCCGAGTCGTCCGGAGTGAATGTATGTAACCTTGTTGAATTTCCAAGAAGAACCTGATTCTAGAAGAAATAAGCTTGCTCGAGAAAGATATTGTGTCGTTGTGTAGAATTTTTTGGTAGTTTAGTTGGTTGATTGGTTGAGACAAGTGCTGGTTGATTTGGGTTGAAGTTTTAGAATGAGCGGGAGTAGGGTTACCGCGAGTGAATGGGAGTTGAATGCTGATGAGTTTGCGAGGGCTCAAGCGATCGCTGATCAGTGTCTTGATATTTCGTGGCAAAATGATTCGATCTCGACTCCTCTTGAACAGGCAGACATTAAGTGGCTTTTTCAAAAGGCTACACAAGTTCATTTACTACAGCCTACAGTTTTACATCTTGCGGCACCAATACAAATTGTTGGGGATATTCATGGGCAATACCTAGACTTGCTTCGAATTTTTAAAGTTGGGGGATTTCCACCCGAAAAGAATTATTTATTTCTTGGCGACTATGTCGATCGAGGTAAGAATGGAATAGAATGTCTAGCTTTATTAATGAGCATCAAAGTTAGGTTTCCAGACAACATCTTTCTACTTCGAGGTAACCATGAATGTGACAATGTCAATCAAATATATGGGTTCCAAACTGAATGTAAAAAGCGCTTCTCCTTGTCAGTTTGGGAAACATCAAATGACTTGTTTTGTGCTCTGCCTTTGGCAGCAATCGTTGCTGAGAAAATCTTCTGCATTCATGGCGGACTTTCACCAAAACTTGAGTCCATAGAACAAATCGAACAAATCCAGAGACCACTAATCGTTGATAATAGAGGAATGGTTATTGACTTTTTATGGAGTGATCCAGATGCAGACGTTCGTGGGTGGGCTGAAAGTGACAGGGGCATCTCTTACGTTTTTGGAGGCGACATCATTAAGGAATTTTTAGAACGTCATAATTTTGAGTTGCTCATACGGGCTCATCAAGTCGTAGAGGCTGGCTATGAACTATTCGCAGATCGCCAACTTGTTACACTATTTTCTGCACCAAATTACTGCGGAGAATTCGATAATGCAGGGGCTACAGTACTTGTTAAGAAGAATCTCGAGTGCCATTTTCAAGTTCTTGCCCCTATACTTGATAGCGGTTTCCAATATTCATATGCTGGTAGACCCAAAACGCCTCTTCTTGACTGACCATTGAGAGTATTATGTGAATTGCAAGACATAAGTAAATATTAAATTTCTCTCTAAGGAAACTCTGAACGAGGATCTGGGGTTAGCCTGATATACCCCTTTCCAGACGGAACCTCAACTTTTTTGAAACCTTTTGGAAAGTTGGCAGTCGCTTGTTCGTCGGTGAGGCTTGGAACTACCATACAATCTTCGCCTGCATTCCAGTTTGCAGGCGTTGCCACCTTTTGCTCTGCGGTCAGCTTCAACGAATCCACTACGCGCAAAATCTCATCAAAGTTGCGCCCGGTAGTAGCTGGGTAAAGCAAAGATAATTTCAACTTCTTGTCTGGCCCAATAATGAAAACAGCACGAGCTGTCAATACAATACCTGCAGCATTCACCTCATCTGGATCGAGCATTCCAAACTTTACCGCTAGTTCACGATTCTCGTCAGCTATAATTGGAAAAGAAATATCGTCACCTTGAAGGCCTTGGCTGGCAATAATATCCTTGATCCATCCTTTATGAGATTCTACTGGATCAATGGAGAGTGCAGCAAGTTTAACTCCACGTTTCTCAAATTTTTCAGCATAGGAGCTAGCTTTCCCAAGCTCCGTTGTACACACTGGTGTAAAGTCAGCAGGGTGAGAGAAAAGGATTGCCCACGATCCTTGAATATATTCGTGCCACTTCATCGGCCCTTGGCTAGTTTCCGCTTGAAAGTCAGGAAAAATTTCACCAAGAAGTGGTGCACGTGAGTTTGCTTGTTCAGCAGCCATTTTCCTTCAACTTGTAAAATAGACGATATGTCAATTGATCTTTTTTTTTTTGGTTCTTCTTTTTTCTCTTTCTTTTCCGACGATGACGGTTCCCTTTTGACCTAGTAGCCTGCGATCCTGGAGAAGTTTACACCCTCTAGCTAGCTAGATAGATAGCGTAGAGGAAAGAAGTAGCACCAGGGGAATCAAAAGCTTGCAAAGTTTCCCCACTTGTAACGGGGAGCGACCTGCTTGTAACTTGAAGCTGGAAATTTAGTCTGCAAGCACTGACCCTAAAGACTCTGCGATAAAGTTCCCGAACCAGTTTGGAGCAGTTCTCCACAGACTCAAGAGAAGACTCTAGCTAGAGCATCCCCACTTTTCAACTTGACGGCTCAAGAATTAGTCTGCACTGACGGTCCTAACCAGTTTGGAGTAGTTCTCCATGCGCAGAATCTGGGCAAGACTTCAGTAAAGACTACAGCCATAAGTTCCCAACACAGGAAAGAGGAGAGACACTCAATAAAACTTCTTAAACTACATGTTGTCGTGCTGTGCTTCTAAAAGCTCAGATGCAATGACATTCAAGAGATTAATTTGTTGGTGTTGCACAGACGAGTCTACGTTATGAGTGTTTTGGCGTTGTAATAAACTTGACCTCTTCTCCTCTGTCTCACGTCTTGAAAGGCGCAAAAGAGTATTGTGTAACGAGAGTTCGAGCTTGAGTATCGGTAGCAAACTCTCTCTACTCAACATCAAGATACGGGTCTCAGTTTCACATACGGCGGAGAATGTGCGTGGACCTCCGTGAACAGCATCAGCACCAACAATGTCCCCAGGACCAAATTCTCGGAGTTCAATTTTCTCGATGGTGTCATCACTGTGTACTTGATTCCGAGTCTCGGAGAGAGAGAAAAACGATTTGATCCTGCTCGCGAAAGTGCCATGTTGGTGAGGCAGGCTGAGGGGGCGCTCTATGGAAGCAGATACCTGACCTTGAACAACAATATACAAATCTGAGGCTTTGTCAGATTGAGAAAAGAGATGTGCCCCTTTAGGGAGTACCTGCTCTTTCCATTGGGTAGGATCAATTTTGCTTTCCAACACTGTTCGGGCTCTGCTATTTTGGCGAGCTCGTACATGCTCTTCAAGTCCGGAGGTAAAAGCTACAGCGTTGCCCATGGTTCGTACAAAATCATTATTTGGCCAAAACACTGCCCTCAGGGCTGTTATAGCACGTACGGTTGCATTTCTAGTGTCGCGACCATCCATAAGCGCAGTCTCTCCAACAATGTCGCCAGGTTTCAAACACGCAGCAACGTGGGCAGAGTTCTCTGTCGTCACATATTCAAGTTGCGCTTGTCCAGAAGTTATAATGTACAACCCTGAGACGTCATCGCCTTGAGAAAAGACTAAGCTTCCTGGCTCAAATCGGAGAGAATATCTTTCCAAAATGCGATCCTTGAACTGTGCTGCGGCGTCAGGAGACGATAGCGAGCCCGATGATCCTGTCCCAACCAGTATCTTCAAAATACCATGCCATTCGGGTTTGGTACTCAAAATTGAAAACACATAGTCCAAGAAATCATCATTTGTGATTCCTTTGCGTTTGTAAGAAAGCGATCCGAGCATCATAATTGCGGCAGCAGTTCGTTCGATCCCAGACACGCTTTTGAAACGGGTCAAATTAGTTTTGCTTCTATCATGCATCTTTTCGGCCTGGGCCCTTTTCCCTTCACGTACCCACGGGTGTTGTAGAACCTCTTTTGCTGTCATTCTGGTTTTAGGATTTGGATCTAGGAGCCGCTTTATTAGGTCCTTTGCATTAGGGGACAAATGGACATTCTTGTGCACATCAAAAGTAAACCTGAGTTCTCCGTCTTTTAACTCCATGTCATGACGTTGACCCATGTCCTTGTCATCCTCGAGGCTACCCCGCAATGCCCGTTTAGCAATCGTGATATCTGAACCATCCCCACAGCGATCGAAAGGGTGACAGCCCAGTAGAATGATGTACAAACAAACACCCAAACTCCACATGTCGCATGCACGAGGGTCAGAAAAAAGTTTAATTGTCGGTTCTTGCTTTTCTAATCGCTCACGGCGTTTGATTTCGTGCACCAAAAGTTCAGGACTTAAATAAGGAGTTGTGCCGATGCTATTGTCGATTCGCGTAATTCCTGACGTTTGGAATTCCTGCAGACGTCTCGCCATACCAAAATCAACCAATCGAATATCAAGCGCTTCATTGATGGACGATTCTCGAGGCTGTGAAAATAAGAGATTTTCAGGCTTTACATCCATGTGTGCAAATCCACAAGAGTGAATGTATGCAAGTGCGCTACCCAATCGCCCCGCCAATGCAGCAGCAAGCATTTCGTCGCGATATGGACCAAAGTCAATCAAGCGATCAAATAGTTCTCCCCCGGCACAATATTCCATGACAATGAAATACATTTCCAGCTCTTCACAATATAGCACCTCTAGTAATTCGTTTACAACTGGGTGCTTCCTGCATGCGCGCAGAGCCTCAACTTCATCGCTCAAGTTATCCCAACTCATAGCGTCTTTTCCTATTAATTTTATCGCAACATCCCTCCCTGACTTGTCTCGAGCCCTAATAACCTGACCATATGCACCGGTACCTTGCAGAAAGTTTCCCGCAGCTTTTCTTTTCGATCGTCCTATTACGGTTGTCACTCCTGAATCGTTCCCAGGGATTGGCGAGCCATCGGGCATCGTAAATGTCAGGCGGGCATCCAAGTCTTTCACTGTTACAACTTCACTAATCAGCGCTTGTCTCGAATAGGTTTGAGCTATAGATTTTTGTGTCACTGTCATCAACTCTTTCACATCCGTTCTATCTACGCTTGGGACAACCGTCCATGCAGCTCCACTGATCAAATAATACATCAGAAATCCTGAATTTGTCTTTCTTCCGCCGCTCTTGCCATTTTTACAATTCGATTCCACCATCCCTTTCCACATTCTACCTCTACCAGGTCTAGGTCTCATCCGTTCAATTGACCATGACCAGAACGATGCAATTCCACCCCTCCACGCTCGATGCATCTCTTCAAAAACCGTTTGCAAAATGCCTTTTGCACCGTTGCACGATTTGCAAGGGTTGGGTTAGATTTGGGATAGTCATTCCGAACACATGTCCTTGTAGGTCGTCCTTACAAGTCAAGCTGTCTCCATTTCAAGAATTTTGAAATAGAGGGCTGCGTAAGTGAGGTCTTAAGTACCACGAGACGGTCATGATGTACGTGGTAACACCCGCATGGGTGAATGACGTCATTCAAAGAGTCGAGACCTGTGGGGTGTCTGCCAGTGTAGTACCGGGGCGGCGCGGCCCGGGCCCCCACTTTTTTCAACGGATCTATCAAGCTTAGTACCCCCTGGAGGCTCAGACCTCAGGCGGAGGCTTGAGCAGCCTACCGAGGTCAGACTCCACATTTGCTTCAGGCTCCGCAGTTCCTTAGTTGAAGCATCTAGCCGAGTCTCAAGCTAGCCAGCTATAGTAGAGTTCTTAGGATAGACGAAAACAATCCGTTGATTTCCCTGAACGTCTCAACCTCAGCAGACAAACTTCCAAACACTAAGACAATGATGATGAAAAGTATCCTTTTTGCAACTCTCTTATCGATGAACTTGGCGGTAGGCCTTGGGATGGATCAGAATGGAGTATCAAACATGAATATGCACACCACGTGGCAGCTAATCGATCGAGTTGAAGCCAAGAAAGAGGAAATCTTTCAGCATCAAGAGCAAATCTTGAACCATTTTGGGCGACTCTTGGAATTAAAGACACAAATCGTGGAGAGGTCACTTGATGGCGAGGAACCTGATATGACCGTAATGCTGGAACAATTTAAGACGATGATAATGCCTTGTTTAGACTCGTACGGTCTGGGTAAACCACTGGGTTGTTTCATTCAGATGGCTATAGACTCTTTTTCAAACCCCGAACAGTTACTGAGTGGTGCGGAAGATTTTCTACCAAGTGATGATGGTATAGACATAAATGATTTGGACGCGAACACATGTGAAAACCTATTTGGGAGTGCTAGCATGGGTCCATTGCAGTGTCTCCTGTTGGCTGACGTCGATTCGTACGTCGAATTCTTGAAAGCAGGCGATAGCGGGACGATAAGTCAAAGTTGCTCATCGCTTATGTTAATGTTACCACAAGATACAGGTCCAGTTGGAGAAGGATCGATTTCAGAATCAACTAAAGATAGCGATGAAGAATCAAAAGATGAATGTACGACAGTGATCTCAGATGGGGCTGCAAAACCAGGCACGAACATGCGCACCGCTTGGGACTCAATGATTGCAATGAAAAATGAGTGCGAGCAACTTTCACCAGGAGTCACGACTTCAAGAATAGTAGCAGGGCCTTTGTTTTCAGAAAGTGATTTGACTTCAGTGGGTGGGTCTGGCGACAAAAAAGATGATGATCTCGACTCAGCCACAACTGCGAGTGCCTCGAGCCTTCTTGTTGTTGTTGGACTTGCTGCGGCGATCTTTCTTCAATAAAAACTAACTCTAAAAATTTTACGACACTAATTTTGGTTTATCAACATATTTTCTGCCCAATCCTTTCCGTAATGCGTGTGAGATGGCTACAAAGTTCAAGGTGCATGTGACCCAAAACGAGTATCGAAGACTTTGTTGTGGGTCCTCAAAAGTCAGGGCAAGCGAGAGCAAAAGGAATACGCCCAGGAACATAAATGCAACTCTTAAAAGGACGGCTTCGATTGTGGCATCCTTTGGGTCGCGCGCAAAAAGTCTTTCTTGGGCGCCTGTTTGCTCATTGACCTTATAGTTGCCAAGAAACAAGTCAATCGCGTCTTGTTTGTTGCCGTCGAAAAAATTGTTGAGCACAAACCTCGTGACCGAATTCACCCCGTCTTGCAACTTTCCAAGATATCCTAATCTTGTTTTAAGTGCGGGTGTTCCAGAATACAAAACGCTCATTGTATTGGCATTGTTTCTCCATGCTTCCAGAAACACGCGTTCAAAATCGCCCAACGGTGACTGCAAAACGTCACTGTGTGCTGCTGTAACTTTAGCCTTGTTCATACCAACCAGTCGTGCAATAGCCTCGACTAGGGCATAGCGTGCAATGATGCTTTGAACCACATTGGTGCGATCCAGATTATCCATGCAATTCGTTCGTATAACCCCCGATTGCCATTGTTCCACCTCGCCATTGCGCAACTGCACAAATGCCCCAAAGTTATGCAAGTCATCGTGCAACTGATTCATAAGTTTTGAGAGATTATCATAGCGCATTCTACGACACTCGTGATGGAAATCAAACCACACGTATCGCAAGCGTTCATCTGCTACACGTCCGACCAAAGACTCGTAGGTTTGACCCAACGATCGCTGATCTTGTACAGTACTACTTGTGCCCTCGCGGTCAATCAAATTTACACAGGTTGCTCGACCATAATTGTCCAAAGTGTGCTGTCCACCTGACAAAAAGTGGGCTTTAAACCCAACCAATGATTCTTGGGGCGAACCAATAATATTCACTCGGGGCATGTACTTCACTGTCACGTTCTGGGTCCAGCACAGCGGGATAGATCCGCGAGTTTGCACGAATGATACTGCTGCAACATCACTCCTAGACGAATTTTTTAGAGCGTTGACGAGTAAAATCTGCTCCGTTTCTACAAAGTTTGCTACATTTCCTTCATTATCAACCCCACGCCTTACAAATCGCATCCCCTGTCGATCCCTTGATCGACGAGAAATGAATATATATGATGCATGCAATCCATTACTGATTTCGCTACCACTACTGTCCATTATATTCACACCATGTTGCACCTCAACATAACCGCACATCATCGGATGAATCCAGTTTTCCAAACCAGAGTCTTCAAACTGCTGGACCATATGACTGTTCCAAAAAAAACGAGGATCAGCGCGCTCGCTTTTAAACCGAAATTTTGTCTTGGTGTCTCCGATTTGGTTAACTGACATGGGCAACTCTTCAGCTTTTTTCACAGAGCCGCCTTGGCCCTTTCCAGACTGCCAAAGTCCAGACTTATCGCGGCGCACGTACGGACATGATTTACCGTTCAGCAAAGCGATACGCTGCATTGTTTGTGTAATGTCATAATTGTGAGAATAATATAGCGACTGCTGATCTATGATACTATGTAACATTCCCAAAAAACGAGTTTCCAATTTTTCTTCAGTTGGACTCAAATCACCCTTGCCCCCAGGCACAGGGATAAAATCAGCGGAAAGTACCCGGTAAATGTCTGCACCAGCAGGCCCTCTTCGGACGATCAGTTCAGCACGTGTGACAATTCCTAAATAATATCCACGGAGTAGTTTTACAAATCCTAAAATTGCATGGAATGGTATCGCTCTTGAAAAACTCGACGACAACGCGGTTGACCTCGTTTCAGTATGCAATGCAAGGAGTTTCTTCTCATCATGTTGAACAAGTAAACAATTACCACTACCTTGTTCAAGTGGAGGTTCAACCACAAGTTTACCTTGTACAACGTGTAAAGAATAACTCATTTTTTTTTAGTACACACCCTAACGCCCTAACTAACTACACCTCCTTCCTTCCTTCCAATTTAAAAAAAGAGGATTTGATTTTTTTATTTTTTTTTGGATTTTTTTTTTTTTTGGTTACAGATGGCTTGTTCAATGAAAACGTTTGCTCCCTCTCTCTTTAGATATTACTTCCTTTGTACATACGTAAATCTCCATTCATATCTATCAGTTTGAATACTCAACGTTCAAACACTTTAGGGGGGGGGAAGAATCTGGACATCCATCCATCCATCCATCCATCCATCCATCCTCCCGAATTTCTTGGTTGGACTTCTTCTGACAGCCGCCGACATGCAAAAAAAAGGCAC
>JACLAD010000050.1_pt1 | contig 15340 bp, 9 predicted proteins | sample 8027901 | NCBI WGS metagenome assembly JACLAD01 (sample SAMN15725071, study PRJNA655200) | protist metagenome | isolation source: fluorescence activated cell sorting (FACS) single amplified genomes of... | place: Spain: Blaines Bay Microbial Observatory, Mediterranean Sea | collected 2016-07-05 | reverse complement strand
AGAAATTGAAATCAAAATTTCATTGAAGTTGAAAGAAATTTTTTTGAAGTAAACAAGTAAAGTAGTGAGGATGGGTAAGCGTAGGAATGCCTGGAGCAAGAACAAGAAAAATAAACCCAAGAACAATGAATCCCGCCAACAAGCCAAGGAAAATTATTTTTCTCAAGGCCTGGGAAATGCTAGCCATATAGACGCAAAGCGGCCTTTTCAAGAAGCGGCGGGCATACGGGATAACGCCGTCCACCTATACGGATGTGATTTCATGTCGTCTGTAGATATTGTTGAAGTGTTTGCACCACATGTAAAAAAGTTAGAATGGATCGATGATAGTAATGTAAACCTACTTTGTCATGATGCACAAGCAGCGGACGAGGTTCTTTCTAGTGCAACAGCTTGCGAAGGGGATGCTGTCTGGCGTACAAAAGACGCTAGTTATGTGGATTCTGTAGATAGTGCCCAACGCCATGTGCGACTAGAACTCCGCCCTTGCACCTTCGCGGACACAAAAGATCCAAACAGGCAAGTCCAAGATTCTACGTATTATAAATGGAATACCGCTAGAACGCTAGAAGAAAATGAAAAGAAGCGGCAGAAACGTGAGGGTGGTACTAAAATGCAAGGATCGATTTCTACGTTAATGGATCCTATGTTGGCGTTTGGTGTTAAGAACAGTTTAGCAAAAGCATTAGAAAAAGGCAATGATTCAAACAGTATTGACACTAGCCAAGGCCTTGGTCAATTTCTCAAGGATCAAGAAAATGCATTTGCGCCGATTACGACTGTTCATGTAGATTCTAATTCTGCGTCTAGCAATCCTAAAAATAACGGTCAGCGCAAGAACAAACGTAGGTTATCAATGGAGAGCGCATCTTCAACTGGCCCTTACGATGGTTTTACACGTTTTTTACCTAAATCTCCTCTTGCGCCGGTGAATAGGGCTATAGGTTTTTTACGCGCTCAAGAAGATACAAAAGACCTGAAAATAAAAGTGCTAAAGGTTATTTCCCCCTATGGCCATATGATTCAAGCAAGGAGGAAGAAAGATATCGCAGCTAAGAAACGCGGGGAGGAAGTACCAAAAACCCCCGTTGGTAGTTTATGGACGGAATGGCTCGGCATTAACAAATTCCCAACCAATCCGTTACTAGTCCACTGCCTTATGTTTAGAAAACAAGATCCTACAAAAAATGGAAAGAACGAGTGCGATCATTTTTTAGTGTTAGTACCTCATCCTTTACTGATCAACATGGATAAGGTCGCTACGGCAATAGGATTGAAATTAGAAGATATCAAAAAGGTGTCGGTCAAAGAATGCCATGGCGCCTCCGGTTTTCCAATCTTCGTCTGCCCTCCTATAGGTCATGAATTCTCGTTACCTGTGAAAGAGCGTATGGCCTTAGAAAAGAAGCGCGCGGAAGAAAAAGAAAAGGCAAGTGTTGCCAGTAGTCCGCCTTCTGAAACTATCACCATGGAAGATAGTACAACAGGGGAAAGTAAAAGTAAACCTCAAGAAAGTGTGCAAGAAAATAGTAAAGTAGTAGCGGGGGATGGTAGTATGGAGGTCACGCCAAGTTTTTCGTTCGCGCCGAAACCCGTTAGCCTATCTACAGGCCCAAAAATTAATCAGTATGGGGACCGAAAGGAGCCCCCTTTTGTAATGTTCGATAGTAGCCTTGTGGACTGCAATCGGCCGTTGTTGTTTGATTGTGGGCAGAGCGCGTTGTTGTTCAATAATTGTGCTGATCTAGTACGTGCTACGAAGGCAAATGCTGTCGACGGCCTCGCCACACCCGCGCCACCATCGTAGAAGTCGAACATTTGAGATTTACGTGAAAGTTGAAAAAACTAAACCCGTTTGAAATTTGAAAAAACAATTTTTTATAGGATCGTACCATCGTTTAAAGTTAACGTAAACAAAGTTTGTAAATAGACCCGCATTTTTAATCTGTTTGAAACCAAAACCATCGATCGTCAGAAAGGTACAGATTGTTAGTTGTTGTCATTGTAAAATGTTTTTCTGCATCCAAGATATGAATAATTTCGTAAATTTTCTCTCCCTCTTGTGATGTTTGGTATTTTCCCACGCCGTGAAAAAGTAAAAACGAAAAAAGTCTTTCGATTACGCCACAACACTCTTTTCTTCAGACAAAATAAGTACATTTGTTCTACTACAAGACCATGAAGTTAGGCCGCGCGGGGAAATTCTTTTTGAAGTCCTTCTTCATCGGCATCGCTTATTGCCTTATGCTTTTGTTGAGCGGGTACATTTGTTGACAACAAAATGTCAAAACATAAGTTTTTATTGTAATTACAAAGGTTGAATTTTATTATGATTTTTACAAAATTTGTTTTTTGATGTTCTTAAGATTTGCGTTCAACGACGATGCGTGGATCGGCCAGCCCTGCAACATGACCTCCCATTGCGATCGCGATTTACAAGTAAAACCACCTACAAAAACAGCATTTGGAACAAAAACTTACTCAAGTTTTTTTTCATGTTGTTTTGATTTTGCAAACTTGTACAAACAGGAGGTATGTCGTATGGGGCCTTATTCAGGTAGGTGTATGATGCGGCCTGGAGATAAAGAATGCCGAAAGGAGAACGACGGCTACATTGGAAAGTACATTTTACTTTATCAAACTAACGCTATTTCAACTTTTTGTTATTATTCGGAATATTTTTATTGTTGTTTTCCGATGCAATTGGCAAACGTTTTTTTTTTGTAAATCAAACAGTTGTATCCAAGCATGCAGCGCAGGGGTTTGCCCTCAGGGGTCACGGTGCCAATGGAGCTGCAATTCAGGGTATTTTTCAATTTGTTCTTTAACGCAACAAAAATATTTTATATTTTTTTATTGTCAGAATTTTTTTTTGTTCTATTTGTTTTTAGGGAGGAGTGTAAGGAAACATGCGTACCTCACCCTGATTTGGTAGTATCATCAGGACCGCCCACCCACAGCGAGATCTAACCTGTATTTTTTCCCAGCAAACATGTGTTTTTGATACGTACCAAACATTTTTCTTGTTATGCCATATTCATTTTGCGATCTAAGCATTTGTCTAGTATTGATTCGTACACCAGTGTTTTCCAGAACTACGCAGGTGTCTTTTTTCTGGCAGTGCATACAATTTTCCATTGGTAATCAAGTTGTAAAAAAAAATACAAGTGGTGATTCGTGTGGAGATGGTTCAATACAGATTTCAAACAGAACAGTTCTACACGCAGGATACAATCAGCCAGGAAAGCATTATGTAATCGTACTACAGATATACTCAAAAATGTTCGTCTTACCACAGATGATATACCTAGTCAAAAAATATGTTTTCATTTGAATCGGTACCCAGAATTTCGAAGTGTGTTTGTCAAAAAAAGTTTGCAGATGTTATTTTTGCTGTTGTTTGATTTGTCATAACGATTCTTTTGTATGTACTAATTTGTTCGCAGAATTAACGTTTTTAAGAGCAGGGTTTCCAGTTTTCAACAATCTAAAATTGATCGTTTGAAAAATTCAAAAGTACCATAAATAACCAATCATTGTACGATAACAACAGATAGTCTATTTACAGAAGAAAAAGTAATTATTTTTATTTTTTCCATGCGTGTTCTGGGCTCATATTATAGTAAGCATATACAATAATTACATTCGAGTAACTATCCATTCGTCCACCGGACCATTCGACAAGTATCTATTTGATTCCTAAGAATCTCCCCGTTTATTCTTGATAAACAAAATCGCCAAACAGTATACAAAAACAAAAAACTATATTAAACGAGCAATATTTATACTAAAACAGAAGTTCTGAGTACACGACAGTCAATATTTTGTTTTATACCAATCCAGATTATTCCATCTACATTTTTTGACTAACTGGTCTACATACAAAATTGAAACAGGGAATTCAAAATAGTTGGCACACCAATCTTACCACGAATCTACCTGACCATTAGCAAACGCATTTCCAGGCAAAAAAAAGCCTACAACACGTAAAAAAATTAAAATTGTACTTACGGTTTGTATGATTGGAAATTAAGCAAAGTATTGATAATCTGTATTTATTTTTTAATGTTTTGAAATTGTTATTTTAAGTTCAAAAACCAATACTATTATGTTACTAAATGCGGTTTAACAACCAAGTTTTGTTGAATCTTAAATTGTCAAATAATTACCATCTAAAAACTTAGAAAAATCAAAAACGTGCAAGCAGGTTGCTATTTTCTGTATCTAGACGTTTGGGTTGACACGCAAATTACAGGGTTTCCAATATTTTGTTATCTTACTTCTTTCTGCAAAAAAACAAATTTTTGAATCTTACGGTTTGACATTGAAAAAGTAATTGCGAGAATAAAGTAGCAAAAAGGACGGGAAACAGTGCGGGAAACAGTATGGATGGTATGAGCGAGCATCCGCAAATTGGTGGCTACCCCCCACCCAAGGGCGGTATTATTTTCTCTACTTTGGAAAATTTACAAATTAGTAGAAAAGCATATGTTTTTGTATGGTAAATGTTGTTTTGAAAATAGGTGCGCATCCGAACGAACACCCCCCGGCCAATCACCACTTCCATAACCATCACAACCATCATCCTAATCATCATGCGCCGCAGTATCATCAGCCCCAGGTTAGTCCATTACTCCTTATAAAATGCTTGTTTTTGTATGTTTTTATTTTTTGAATGTATGTTTTGAAAAATGTTAGGGGCACATGCAGCCCCCGCCCGGGCAGCCGTACCATCACCACATGCAACAGCCGCCGCCCCATCAGCATCACGGTCATGGGCATGCCCACATCCAGCACCACCACCCGCCGCCCGCGCTTGTACCCTACACACACAACATGTTTTTACTGTTTCGTAGCTGTTTTTGTGTAGAAAGATGTTTTTGAAATTTTGTACAGCATGGAGATCATGGACCTCCTGGTCACGCGCATCATATGCCGCCCCACCAGCACCAACACCACCATCAACACCCACATGCTCACGCCCCCGCGCCCGTAAAACAAAATCCAAATTTGTGCAAAAAAAATATTTGATTGGAAAAATGTTTTGATTTTGTTGTAGGCGCATGGGGATTACAGGCAGATTTCGCATTCCCGCGAGTTGAACACTTTGGGTAGCGCGCATGCCCATGGCGTACCAGGGATGTCCAGTCCCCACACTCAAATCCTCAACCATCTGGATGTACGATTGTTTAACCAAACATTTTTTAAAAAATAGATTTGGTTGATTTTGTTAAGAAAACTACATAAAAAGTGTATGGTTTGTAAAAATAAGGAGCCAAGGCCCGTACTCTCCCCAGGCACAGAGCGACGTCAAGCGGAGGCACACGCACTTGTCAACCGCCTCGACGATTTTGTCAAAACGCGCGAGTATTTTTTCATTTTGATAAACAGTGTTCCAACAAAAAAATGTTTGATGGTGATATTGTTTTGTTGTTGTTCACAAGATTGGAGCAAGCAACGCACGTGTTTGAGACGATCGTACAGACCAAGGCAGATTCGCATTGCAGCCCCGAGTACTCTCGACGCTTGCCCGACGTTTACTTGAACTTCGCAAAATCCAGTCTTGGTATTCATACGCAAACATTTTTCTTGAATATGTTGTTTGAAGTTTAAACTTTAAAGTAAATTGTAGTCATGAAAAAAACGTTTGTTTTGTAATGGTTTAAGGTAAGCATTGTCAAGTGACGCCCTTAGATTTGATCCATTCCTTGCGCCGATCCCGCCAGACCCCGGACAAGGACTTCTACGAATCTATGATGTGCCTCAAAATTTACCACAACAAATTTTTGTTGAACAAAACGTTTCTTGTATTTCATGTTGTAAAAAGTAAACAATGTTGTGATAAAACAGGCGGATTCTAGCGCATAGGCAATATTTTGAATACGCCATCCGAGTCTTCGAGGAGATGGACAAGGACAACATAAAAGTATTTTTTTTGTATTGAAAATAATGTTTTTTGTCTTGAAATGTTGGTTCAACGTTTTTTGATGTTTTGATTTTGAATTACAGGCTGAGCCAGTGACGTTTAGTTGTCTGGTAAATTTCGCGGTGGAGATGAACGATGGGGTACGCGCCAAGATCTTCTTCGACGCTTTGTGCAAGCGGCAGACCCCTTCTATTCGCGCTTATATGCAGATGTTGCGCATGCAGTACTCTTACATTTTTTAACACACATACAACAATAAATTTTGTGTATTAACACAAAATTGTTTTGATTATCTTTTGTTTCAATTTAGGTCTAAATTGAAGGACGCAGATGAGGCGTTTAGATTGTTGAAAGATATGGAAGCGCGTGGCGTACATGTTTTACCACAAAACAGTAACAATCTAGCGTATTTTGTTTTCTAAATAGTGTTTTACGTTTGTTTTGTTTTTGAATTTTGTATACTAGGTGGGTGTGGACCGGTTGGCGATCAATACGGCTTTGGGTGCGTGCGTCAACGGCAATGACCTTGAGAAAGCGTACAGTTTTATACGAAAACTTTTTTTCAAAAAATATTCGAAATGTTCAAAAAATTGTGTTTGTAAATTTTCAGAAAGCAGCTGATGTCGTTTGCGAAGCGGTATCATGGGGACAGGCTCGACATCATTACGTTCAATACGTTATTGAAAGGCACGTTTTTTTATTTTTTCATAATTTTATTGACGAAATATTGATGCTTCAAGTGTTGGTTTGTGTTCAAATATGAATGGTATGCCTTCACGGCGAATAGGATTCATAGCTATTGGCGGACCCGGTCTGACTATAATGAAAAGCATAGGTTTGCAAAAACGATTTCTCACCTGGTGAACCCAGCTTCAAAACGTTCTTGCTTTGCAGGCGAATTGTATGGAGGTTTCCGCTACCGACACCCCTGCACGTGGAGGAACCTTGGGGTCTGATCACGCAAAATCATTGGGAAAATGCTATCAAAAGTAACATTCCACTTGACGGGATCGTAACTGTGCACGATGGAGCAAAAAACTGGGAAGGAGTTAATTTTGGATAGGCAAATCGTTTGCAGATGCTTCGGCGCGTTTATTTTTCCAAGGCATTTAAAGCTTCCATGGATGCCGGCCCGCGCTCATTCTGCGTTCTCCAATCCTTTATTCGTTATCGTCATTGTCTTTTTTCTTTCCTATTAAACAAACCAAAATCACAACAAGGCTACGCAATGTCATCGCGCGTCGAAGAGGCTTTCGAGCTCCTCGAAGACATGCCCCAATACCACGTCGGCCCCAACGAAATCACCTTCAATACCCTAATGGACGCCGCCGTAATCCCTAAAAACATTTATTTTTGTACAAAATTCAACGTTTTTACTATAGCAAAGTGACAAATCATGTCTTTTGTAAGGTACGGTCCGGCCAATACGAAAGAGCATGGAACACTTTGGACACCATGCGCCTTAGTGGATTTGTGCCTGACAAATACACGTGGAGCACACTGGCCAAAGGTAAGTCAACAAAACCTTCAAACAATCATTGTTTTTCTGCACGAAAACATTACTTTTTGTAATAATGTCATTGATCATCACATTTTGTTGTAAGGTCTGAAAAGGTCTAGAGAGAAGGAAAGGAAGCGGGCGTGCCACGGCCTCATGCAGATGATCTACGAAATGAAGTATTTTTATACCAACCTTTTGAAAATTCATTTTTTTGCTAGGTCTTGTGTAAAGAAAACAATGTTTTGTTGGTTTTAAGGCCGCAAGATGCAATGGCAGTACAGCAAATGAATCTCTACGAGTTCGTCTGGTCCATCTATAGCACACATTCTAATTCTCGCGAGGCCATGCCTACCGGCAAAGCCGGTAAGATTTTTTCATATAACATTTTTTTTGTCAAACCAACAACCAAAAAATTGTAAAGTTTGTTAGTAAAAATGAATGTTTTGTATATAAAAAGGCGGGAAAGGATGGCACGCGACGTACAATCCTCAGAACCGACTTGCCCCCGCGGCTTTTGGCGCTGGCGGCGCACCAATGCAGCCCATGATGCAAGCAGGTACATACACATGATCTTTTACATACAAGCTCGTTTTTTCGGCAAACGAAGCAGTCTTTATTAAATTTCGACCGCATCTTGACCCGTATACACTTGTTTGGACAATGCATCATTCTTTGCCCCACGCCCCGGCCAGTTGGTTGTAATGTATAATTTTGTCACACTCTGACATTTTGTTGTCAAAATATAAGGTGCAGGGTCTTCTCATTCCCCCGCGCTGATGCCCCAAGGCCAATCCGCAAGCAGTAAGGGACGATCGCGATCGAGATCCCCACGTGGCCGCGGCAAGAAACGTGCTGCTTCCAGCTCGTCAAGTTCCAGTACATTGTTACTCTTTACATTTACTAGATTACTACTATACAAGCATTTTAATGCACAGGAGAAAAAATATTCCAAGTTTTTGTTTCAAGTTTTTTTCCTCTCAATACATATTTCTTGTTTTCAAATTTTGTAAAAAATGAAATCGCCGCAAAATTATACGTAAATATAAGGCGGAAATCGTAGTGGAGATGATAGTAGTGTTGCGAGTGACCGTACGCCCATCTCCCGCAAGCGCAAGAACGTCAAGCGTCGCCGATCCAGCGCAAAAACAAGTATGTTGACGGGCAAGAGTAACTTTTCGAATACCCCGCATGTCAACAAGGCCCCGGTGACGGCCATGTACAACATGATCAACCAGAATAACGCTTTACCCCCACGCAAGTCTTCTTACATGTAGTTTTCATACTACATTTCAACTTTATTTTTTCTCAAGTCTTCTCAAACAATTTCACACATACAACTCAAAAAAAGTTTCAGAAAATATTACCACCCAAGTTTTTTTGTACTCAAGATTTTGTTTTGTTCTTTGTATCTCCCCTTGGTTAACATACCAAAAAAAAACCTGCGCGTTTTTCTAGGCATTTGTTCCAACAAAGGTTCGGATTCCAGTGATTCAAGTGAGGATGAAAAGGTTAAGAAGCAGCGCCGTTCGCCCGTCTCAAAAACAAGTAATAACTTTTTTACATTTTCTTGTTAATTACCACAAAAATAAAAAATTTCATCAAAACATTTTTGTCTACATGTTTGTTGTTGTAAATCTTTTAGAATGATCCCGCGGTGAGTGTGTGCAAGGCGGGGCCCTCTAAAGTGTTAGACCCCCGCCCTTGTGAATGAAAATCCTGTCACACGTATTTCCTTCCCTACTGCGTAAGAAGCAACATTTGTGCGTAATTTTGATGCGTTTGAAAAAGTAACTAATTAAAATTCAAAAAACTGATGTTGAAAATGTAAAACTTTAAATATCAAATAATTTTTTTCGTACTACCATTAATGTCTATAAACATCGAACAGATTATACTATTTAAAAATCAATCAAATCAAACAAAAATATATTGTTAATGCCTTGAATATTATTAATGCAAGTACTGACGTACAAAAGAATGTTTGAAACCGCTTCCTCCCAAAAACGTTTTTTCGTTTTTGTTGTTGCCAACAACAAAATGTTACGTAAATGAAAATTCCCCATCATCATGTTGATATCATTGCAAGAAATTAGTATTTATAGCTCGTTTTCTGTGTGGTTTCAGTGTTAGTCAAAAATGAATCAGTGTAGAAAGTCCAAAATTTATTCAAGCATGCACGTGACAATACAAAAATCTGTAACTCGGTTCTTTGGTCCCCCCTCGTTTCTACCCCTGACAATACAAGTTAAAACAACTACTAAAAGCAATCGTAAAATACGTTATTACGATTACATTTTACCTACCTACTTACAATAGTACCTAATTACTTACATTATTCACCTAAAAAATTGCAACAAGCAAGGTAACATTTTTTAAATTAGTTTTTCAAGTTTGAGAAAAATTATCAACAATCACACCGGAAATAATTTTGAACAGTAACTTAGTAATTACATACTTACATACAAAAATGGCGGTTTTGCGATGGTCTTGTTGGTTTACGTGCGTTGCGAGTTTGCAATTAGAACCCATTGAAACGGACGGACAAGAAAATGAAAACCAACCCATTGTACCGCAACAAGTTCTTGCACCACATGCACAACAACAAGTTCTTGCACCACATGCGAATCCAGAAGATGATCACAGCAGCGATAACGAAACCTTCGCCGAGATCCTGGCTGGTTCACAACCGTTGTACGATAACACCCCGCCCCAAGGCACGCCGACAAAAGAAGAAATGTACATTTTTTGACAACCATAAAACTTTAAAAACTTTGTAACTTTTTAATTTACATTTGTTGTTATTTTGCATGGATATCACATTTTTGTTGGAATAAATTTTTGTAGAAAAATCGGGCAGTACATGACATTGGATATACCGAAAGGGCATCTTGGCTTGAGTTTTCGCAAGTATACAACCGATTTGAACGCTCGCAAATACTGCGATGAGATAGAAGATCTTCGAGAAAAGGTGTCTTATTTCGGTACTGTAACATCCCCGCCACAACCACCCCCTTATGTAAAGCCAGAAGGAAACAACGGAAATTTTGTAAAAATCTTGAGTAATGTTTTTGAAGGCGGTTGGGTGAATGTGAAGACTGATTGGCCCTTATACGTAAGTTTGTTTCACTATTAAAAAAAACATTAAGCAAAAATTAAAATTTGGAAATTTGGAAAAAAGTAATAAGAAATTTATATTGTACGAAAAATATTAGGAAGACTTTGGAGAAGAAAGACCGGGGCCGTTTGTGTGGTGTATGCAGTATCATCAGCTTAAAAAAGTCACCAAACAAACGAACGCTGTTCGTGACATTGTCAACTTACACCTAAGCTGTTTTGGACGAGATGGTCCATCCAGAAAACTAGATCTTTACACACTCCAACTTGTCCAGGAATTTCTCGAGCCGCCGGGAGTAGATATAAGATCCTTGTTTGCTCCGCGCAGAGAGCCTGAAACAACCATTCAAAAAGTGCAACGCCACTATAAAGAATTGATTACGTATCGCGACAGTATTGATCTAACGGAATCGTTACTGCAGTCCGTTAGCTGGTTGATGTTCATGTTCTACGCAGTGCTTATCTTACTTAGAATCTCATTGCTGTTCATGTACTAATATAATAAAACTCACAACATATACAACAAAATTTTTGAAAATTTTATAAACCATTGTGCTCATATTTTGAGTATGATACAAATTTTGCATCTATGAAGTTTGAATTTTGTACCAATAATTACGCCATCACCCATTACAGTAGTCGAAAGTTGTATAATGTTGTATGTGGTATTGTCATAAAAAATAATGTAAGCGACTTTTCTTACTGAAAAAAAACATCATTTTGTAATACCTCCTCCCCCCAATTTGTGGTGTGTAATTTTTTTTGTGAATCGTCTTCCCCCAGTTTTTGTAAAGCAATCACCTCTAAAATATCAATATGGTACAGTATTACTAACTTCTAGCGTGGAAAAAGTACAAGATAAGAAGTGTAGTATGTCGGGGTCGGGGAAGCAGGTCACGCGGTTCGACCCGCCCAGCCTTCGCATGTCCCCCGTGGACGCTATGGAACGCCTGATCGAGGATAACAAGCATCTACGCCAGGAGGTGAAAAACATTTTTTTCTTCAACAAATTCATTGTTTTGGTTGTCAAAATTGTAAGATTTTGTATGTTTTGTTAAATTTAGGTGTTGAGGTTGGAGCAGGCACAGCAGAGGTTTATGCATCAGATCAATCTCCAGCAGGCGGATATTACACCTGGCGTCGGGCACAACGTCCCTGGCGGTCCTCTACCAGGGTATTCACATACATTTCACAACATTCCACAGTCAAAACTTTATTTTGTTAATGATTTTTCTTGTTTTCTGATAGATATGGGTATAGAGGTAATTACGCAGGGCAGCCATCCCCATATGGGGTGCCGTCGATCTCAATTCCTAGATTCAACACCGACCGCTTGAAACCCTTACCATACGTAACTTTTCTTGTCGAAATCATTACAAAACGATTGCAAATTGCGTTTATTTATACGTTTTTTAAAAAAAAAATTGTTGGTAATTATTAGCGGAAAAGTTTGTCGCCAAGTCATTCGCGGGCGGCAAGTCCCAGCCCGGTCTCCCGCGGTTCTCTATCTCGGTACATTTTATATGTTTACTTTTACATGCCAAAACATGTACAATAGTAATATTGTTGTAGATTTTGATGTTGTAAATTGTAAAATTTGCCAGGCAGTCTAGTAAGAGTTGGAGGGGTAGGCGGATGCAAATGATGGAAAAATCTACAGGGCGTTCTGCCTCACCCTCCGTTTATCTTGGCGAGAAGAAGAAAACGCGGTATGATGTGGACTTAACGAATGTCCTTGACAGACGCTGGCCTTGCTTCAAAGGTACATATCTTTAAAACATACTGATCCATGCAAAATGTTTTGAAGTTTTGATATTTGATATGTGCATTTTGTCAAAAAGATATTGGTGACCCGATGACACCATCAAGACCGCTACCCAAACCGAGGTCGGGTAGTCCACTATACGCCCGCCAGGTTGTGCACTCGCAAAATTTGAATTCCAACTACAAGCACAGGTACATTATTTCTTCCAAAATCAAAAGGTTTCATCAATATTTTGATGATTTTTAAAGTATAGGAAAACTTTTTTTAAAATCAGATTACGATTGTTGGAGCAGGGGTCACTAACGAGTCAGCTGCGGTCAGAGCGTTCTCGTTTGTATTTTTCCAAAAACAAAAATTGTGTTTATACAAAATAATTTCATGTTTTTACATTAGTATTTTGTTGTATATTTGTAGGCCGTCAGCGTATTCGGAACCCCAACCACATTGGATGCAGCCGACACATGACAACATCACGGCGAGCGCCTCGAGCCGAGCGGCGCCCCAGATGGGTTATCAGTACCACAACGACCTTCCGCAATACGACAACCCGTATCAGCTCATTACAAATTATCTTTTTATCATAACTTCAACTTGTTGTAATGATTAGTAAATGATTTTGTGTTAGGTACGAAAAAGATGGGTTCCATCGGCAGGACAGTAAGAATTCAGTCGTCTCTTTCGCCGATGCTCCACAGTATCTTCACAAACCAAAACTAGCAAACATTTTTTTTGTACATTCAAGTTAGATATGATTATTTTTGTTGTGTTTGAAGGGTGAAAGTAACACCCCCGCCAGAGCCAGCACAACAGCAACTTCCGCCGCAGTTGCAGGAAGAGTTTATTAGACCTGTTACTAACCAGCGTGACCGCCCTCCTCAACAAGCCGGTTCTCCTAGGTATTTACCACAAAGCTACATCATCATTTGTACGTTTCGCGGTTGTAAATGTAATGATTTGTTAATTATTTGTTTAGGGTGGCGAAGGTATTGCACACGTTAGATTTCGCGGGGCAGCAGCGAGCAGCTGCTCTATTGGCCGGCGCTGGTGTTGCTCCTCCAGCCAAAACTGAAAATCGTTATGACAAGTTGCTAGATAGATTGAACAATCTCGAAGATAAGTTTACAAAACCTAAGGTGAAAAGGATGTCTAATGCCAGCGGGAGCAAGACCCCTACCCCCCCTGACGTGTATCGGTCAAGGTCACGCACCCCCACCCCACCAATGGAGCGAGTAGAAGAACACGCCCCCGTTAAAAACAGCAATGCGTATGCGGGTAATGTAAGGCGTCAACGTAGTTACGATTTGAATAGTTCAAACGCTAGTGCGGAAGGAATCGCCATGGCAGCAAATTGGCAGAAGATGTCCCAGGCACAGGCTTTAGAACAGCAGAGGAAGAAGAATCAACCGGCGCATGCAATGATGGACCAATCAGCAACACACACGAACCATCCCATGGGTAATACGAACAGTGTTATAGGCAATAATAGCGTTCTTGGTAGGGACCAATCAGTGACTCGTACTAACCACGTTATGGGGTTGGATCAGAGCGTCACTAATACGAACCATAATTTCGCGGGAGGCGTGAGTACTACAAGCACGGCTATTGTAGGAGGAAATAACAAGTATGGCAGGTTAGAGGAAACGAACACGAATCATCAAGCGAATGTAGTTACGGCAAGAGGGCAGACTAGTGCAAGGCCGGTGTCGGAAGCAACGACAGTAGCCGCGAATATCAATCCACGCAATGCAGGTATTCATCCTGAACAAGGGGTGATTGGTGGGGGATTTAGTACTTTTGGTACGAATGCGAACCATTTCGGCGCCGCTGCGGCAAGTGCATTGGGCGCACCGCCTCAAAATCAACAACCTAGCTTTTCGCAACAGCAGACCACTCCCGCCCCTGCAATGAATCTTTCTGAGCAAGGCGCACAAGCCTTCTTGCAGGCCAGGGATAGAGAAACGCAGTCAAGCTTGCAAGAGACCTTGGAAGCGCCACGACCGAATGTAGCGCAGCGGCAAGAAGACGCACGTTTCCAATTTGGGCGCCAGTACATTTCAACAAACTCCTCACTCAAATTACTACAAGACATTTTCATCAAAGTTATCAGCATTAATTTTGTGAAACTATTTTTTCATATTTGTTTTTGTGTTTGTAGGCAAGGGGTAACGCCCTCGATCATGGAGGAGAGCGTTTTGATGCAATCACAATCGACTGCGATTGACGGTATTTTTTTTGCTGAAAACAAAATAAGAATTTCGTAGCAAACATTTTTTTGAGTATTGTTTTTGTTATAATTTCTTGCAAGGTGGTGGGCAGGATGGGTCAGGTGGTCACACGGCATTTTTTGGATCTTCCTCCGGCGGTGCGGCAGCCATACCTCAACACCCCGCTCCCGTTCTTTCCAGCGTCCAAGAAGGCCAAGGCGTTGGCAGCAACAATAACACAAACTCATCTATTAGTTCCGGCGTCAACAACGACATCCTAACGCGTTTGAATCGAATATCGTCTCTAGGCCAAGGTGTTCTGCCTAAAGTAGGAAATGCCAATAACGCCCATAATCCTGGGGGTTCTGGTGCATTTAATCCTGCGGATTCTTTTACGGCAAATTCTCCAAATGCCTACGCGGGCATACCTGTAGCGCGGCGATCCTCCCATGCGGGGTCAAGTACGGGGGAGACGCAGGTTATCAACCATAGCGACAGCTCGAGCAAGGCCATTGGCAACCAGCATGTACTTTTCAAATTCACCAATCATCACAAAAAGCAATCGATTCGCGATTTGTTTTTTGAATTTTTTGTATTTTTGAAATTTTTGTAGTTTTGTTTTCAAAAATTTTGTTTTGTGAAGGTGGCGAGAGAACCGTCGGGTAGGAGTGGGCTGGAAAATCAAGCAATGGACGAGTGGCAAAAAGTTATGGGAAGTGGGGCGCATCTTTTTTAGCAAGTTTTATTTAATGAATGAAATCACATGTACATCTTTACTTTTTTCCAGATGAAATCCATCACTCTTTGTTGTTGTAATTGTATGTCAGTTT
>JACLAD010011879.1_pt1 | contig 15362 bp, 1 predicted proteins | sample 8027901 | NCBI WGS metagenome assembly JACLAD01 (sample SAMN15725071, study PRJNA655200) | protist metagenome | isolation source: fluorescence activated cell sorting (FACS) single amplified genomes of... | place: Spain: Blaines Bay Microbial Observatory, Mediterranean Sea | collected 2016-07-05 | reverse complement strand
GACTACCGAGTCACCAGAATTGAGCTCGATCAATCTGCTGGAAACAATAATGATTCTAATTCAACTCTCGATCTACGCATAGGTCAATTAGAGAGATTGCTTGAAAATGGAGTCGATATTGCACAAAATATAAATATTGTTTTAGATCCGCGAGATACGCTGCAAACTAGTGTGAAGACTGCCAAATCTTTGCCTTCAACTTTTACCGGATCATTAGTAATTCAGGATGACGGCGATGCACTTGTAGATCTATTCGATGGTGTTTGGGTCATTCCTCAAAATGCTACAGCTGTCCAGCTACGTAGTTTAGATAATTCCCCTTTGAGATTGAATATTTCTCAACTAGAGCAAACCCTTGCAGAAGGAAATTATCCTGGGTTTAGTGGAAGTATTGAAATTGTTGATACTCAAACTGCAATCTCTCAGCATCTAGTCAATTCTTCAGGTCAAACCTTAGATCCTAGAGTTGTTGAAGTCTATGTTAGCGATCTAGATCTCTCACTTGATGTAGATTCACAAATTGATTTAAACATTTTAAATAACCTTGGTACTGCAAATGCATCTTTAGTTGTTAATTCCGAAACTTTAGATAGTTTACCAAGCTCTGGGTTATTTGCTCCACCGAAAGGAATTGTAGTTCGCGACTCTTCTGGTGATGTCGCTGAATTATTGAGTAGAAACTCCCTTGATAGTCGGATTGTTGGGGTTGAATCACTTAGCGGTGATCTAACTCTTAATGTCAGCCAGTTGAATAATTTTAGGACCTTGATCAGTACCTCGGATGTAATACTTCAAGATAGTGGAGCAGCAATTAGTGAATACTTCACTGCAGGAACTGATTTTTCGGGGATTAAATCTGTAGGAGTAACAAATGGAGACACCCTGCAACTGTCTGCTAATGCTTTTGCTAATCTTTCTTCGCTTGGATCTGATTCTAATTACAGTGTAAATGTTGAGATTGTTGATTCTCAAGATGCAATAGCAAGTCATTTTCCCTCAGGACAGACTTTAGATGATCGAATCAAATCTTTTCAGGTAAATGATCTTAATCTTTCTATCGATGTAGATTCACAAATTGATTTAAATATTCTAAATCACCTTGGTAATGCAGATGGCATGCCATTAATTGTTGATGCTGAAACATTTGCTAGCTTACAGAATTTACAGTCATTTGCTTTACCTCAAGGAATTGTTGTTCGAGATTCTTCTGGTGACCTCGCTGAAGTGCTCAGCAACAATTCTCTTGATAGCCGGCTGATTGGAGTTGAATCACTTAGCGGTGATCTAACTCTGAATGTCAGTCAGCTCAACAAGTTTGAGACATTGATCAGTAATGCATCTGTGATGCTTCAAGATCATGCAGATGCAATTAGTGAATATTTTACTGAAGGATTCCCTTCTCTAGCGATTAAAGCTGTCGGCGTGTCAAATGGCGATCGCTTGTCGCTTTCATCCGACGCTTTTGCGAATCTATTGTCGCTTGAATCAGTTGTAGATGCTCGTGTTTACGCCGGTCAAATCGAATTAGCCGCAGGTAGTTCTGACGTTGATTTTGTACCTTCCCAACTTGCTGATGTAAGAGTTAGTAGTCTTGCCGTTAATGGTACCGATCAATTAATTCTTAATGTCAACGAGCTTGAGCGTCTTGCTTCAACTTTTAACGGAAAGGTAATCCTTGAAGATTCACTCGATAATATTAGGGATTTGTTGGCTCATGACCTTGACGGTCGTGTGAATGGAATCCGTGCAATCAATCTAGATACAACTGGCGTTGTAGAGCTTGAGTTGAACGCTGATCAACTTTCTAACGTAAGTAGTACATTACACAGCGAAGTCACTGTTGTTGAAAATGCTGCAGGGATCTCTCGATTACTTTCTACACCTCAAAATAGTGCTTTTAAGCTTCTTGTTCCTGGAAATGGATTAATTCTTACTGCTGAGCAATTCGAGCACTTGGGACTTGCTAATTTAGTCAAGTCTGATGGGACTTCAGCTACTGTAACTGTTCGAGATACTGCAGATGATCTTGCAGGTTTGATCGATGTAGATCCAAATCGTACATTGGATTCTCGTATCGATGCATTGATACCAACTAACAGTAATCGTCTCTCTTTATCGATTGCTCAAGTCAATAATCTTCCAACAGACCTCTCTATCTCAATAGTTGTATCAGATAGTGTTGATAATGTTATTGGTTCTCTTAACACTCTTGATGGACGGATCCAATCATTTGATTTAATTAATGGTACAGAGATTACATTGTCTGCTACGCAATTCCAGGGATTGCAGGCTGCAGAAGAAACCCTTGGTTATAGTTTACTTTCTGGTCCCTTTAAGATACGTGGTCTCACCGGAGAAGAGCCAAAACTAGCATTGATCCTAGATGATCAAGATAGTCGAGTTAGTGTAGTATCCAGTCCATATATAACTTCTTTGACATTGACAAGCTCTCAGTTGCGTGAGCTTGGAACTGACTTCAGTGGTGATGTTGTTCTCAAAGACGATGCTGGTGGCATTGTTAATGAGTTGATTCGTGGCCTAGATTCTCGAGTAAGTGCTGTAGAAACAGTTGGTGTTGCTGTACTGACACTTGGCGCTAGACAGCTACTCAATCTTCCTGATGATTATCAAGGCAAGGTAATCCTGGATGATACATTAGCGAACATTCGAGCAATTATTACCCAGCCTTACAGTCTTCCTAGCGATCGTATACTAGAATTATCGATTGATCAGTTGGCAGAGTTAACTAAAGAATCAACTGATGACTCGCTGATTACTGGTGATGGTGCCTTGGTGGTCACTAATTTCCGGGATGCAATGCCTGCTGACGTTGCAGTTGCTTTGCAGACACTTCCTTCTTCCTTCAGAAGCTTAGAAGTTGTCATTAAAGGTGACGATAACCTTCTCATTGAAACTGCTAAACTTGGTCCACTTGCTAATGACGATCGTCGTTCAGCCCGTGATATCAAAGGAGATGACACTTCACCACTGACCTATGGGCAAGATCGTCTGAGAATCGCTGATCAATCTAGCGCTCGAATTTCTGCAAGTGTTTTAGATAATAAGTCTTTGACCCAATTGCTTTCTGGCCTTGGAGCGATCAATATCTCTAATTACGCTGGAGAAGATTTTTCTTCGATTGCTTCTGATCTCACTGTCTCACTTCAAATTGATACTGACCAAGAAGTTAAATCTGAGAAAATTGGTAATTTTGCAATTAATGGTAATCAAATTAGTGGTGTCGATTCTATTTCTTATGGTTCAAACTCATTGAGTCTTACGGCATCTGATGCATCGATTCTAAAGGAAATATTTGTTGAGAGTGAGGAGGGGATATCTCCTCAAGGTAGTCTCACTATTACAGCTTATACTGGCCAAGATCTTACTAAACTTCAGAACCGTGCAGGCGCTATTAATATTTCGGCAAATGGCGTTCAGTCAATAATTGCTAGTGCTCTTCCAGCACGTGCAACTGTGGCGACTGACAACAAGTTGTTGATGTCTGCAGATGACGCAGTTTTGCTAAAAGATCGTCTCATAAATGCAAATAAGACTAAAACTGATGCTTCACCTGGCGAAATTAGGATTGCTGACTTTGTTGATCAAAATTTAGTTGCTAATAACGATTCAGATTTCAGTCGCTCTAACAGTAATGGCCTTAAAGTTACAGTTGCTATCTCCTCCTCTACAGCGAGTGATTTCAGTCAAGGAGTGAATCTCCTGGCTGATGCTGATGAGATCTCAATTGATGATGGATCCTCTCTTACAGTTTCCCAGTCACAAGCTATAGTCCTTGCTGATCGCTTCCAATCAACGACCAACGGTTCCCTTCGAGTCGAAGATTATACAGGTTCTGATCTTAGAGAAATTCCACCAGAAACAGCAAAATCTTTGGCAATTACATTTGCCATTAATTCAGATCAGGATTTTTCATCTTTAGGTGATAATCTTTCGGCCTTCAGTGTTGATGCTGATTTACTTGAAGTGAAAGCTGATGCTACAGTTACTTTAAAATCTAATCAAGCTTTAGAGGACAAATCACGTTTTGTTGGGGCTGGCTCACTAAATATTCCTGACTATTCGGGCGAAGATCTTACTGTAGCTGGTGGTTTTGATCAGCTTAATGTAAAAGTTAATATTGAAGGTGCCGTTAATCTTTCTGCCAATGCCAACAATTTTCTTGAGGACGTCGATGTTATTGAGTTAGGCGGTAATGATTTCCTTACTCTGAATGCTACTCAGGCTAATACTCTGCAAGAGCGCATTGCCGGTCTTGTTAAGCCTTCCGATCAAGATGCTGGTAAATTGTTTATTACCGCTTACAATGGCGAAGATTTAAGTAATATTTCTGATACTTCTGCAGATAACTTGTTCATCAAGGTTCAAATAGCTGGCGATCTGGTTGTTACTGACCGTCAAATTCTTACATATCTTGAAGATGCTGATTCTATTGAAGTTCTCCAAGGAGGTTCTCTTTCTCTTACCTCGGATCAAAGTGTAGGCCTTCTTGCCAAACTTGAAGGAGGTGGTAGCCTAACAATTAACGATTATTCCACTCAAGATCTCAGTGCTTTGGCAGGTAGTCTTGATGTCACCTTAAAAATAGCTGGAGATGTTACTACAACTGATGCAAAGCTTTTTGTTTCAAACCGAGATGGATCCGGCAATATTCTAAATGAAACAAAAACTGGTGTCGACCAGCTTGTTCTCGAAACTGATGCGAATCTCAATTTTGATCAATATTCAGGTGTCAGTATTGGCAGGCTAATTACTCAACGAGATGATACAAATGTTGTTTCAGTCCAAGTCAATGATACGATTGATTTACGTGATTCTAATGCTATTGAATTTTTAGCTGATGTCGATCAGCTGACGATCAATGCCGAGCTTGCTGTCGATAATGGCACTGGTAATTCTCAGTTTAACTATGTTCGTTCTCTGCTAAAAAATGCCCATGACGCAGGAAAAATCAGTGAAGGAGGCGTACTTAATATTGTTAATATTGATCCTACGACCGATGTTGTTGGTCTCATCACTGATACGCACAATGCTCAAGGATCAAGCCTCCTTGTTGACGTAACACTTAAGAATGGAGACAGCGAAGGTAATAATCAAGTACCTTTTGCTGAAAGAACTGAAGTACTGCAAAACTCCAGAGTACGTAATATCTATATCCCCCAATATGCAGAATTGCAAATCCCATTTGCAGCTGCTGGTTTTGATATCAATCCTCCAGATCTTGAAGAAGGAACCACCCCTAATTTCAGTTTAGATGCTGACTCATACCAGTTTGAACGATTCAAAGCTGTTGATTCCAGCAATCCAGGTATCGTCAGTCTTGATATGAGTGAGTATCAGACCTTTGGCGATGAATTAGCGATTGTTTCCTTCAAGTCTCCCCTAGCTAACAGCAGCAAGGTGAGCATCGAGATCAATGATGTTGAAGTTGCAAGTTTCTTAGCCTCTGATCAATTTGATTCTCTTTCACTTGCTGAGCAGCAGATAGCGATTAAGAATGGACTTTCTGATTCCCTTGCTAATAGCGAGAATTCAGCTAACTACACTCTAAAAACTGGAAACAACACTACCTCCGATTCTATCTACGTTGGTCTTGCAGATTCTTCTGCATCTGCACCTAATGTAGCTGTCAAAGTGAACGGCTCTGCTGCTGCAGGTTTTAGTACTTCTTCCTTGAGATCTCAGCTTCAAGATGCAATTTTGAGTGGTTTGCTTGTTAAGCAAGCCGAATATAATTACAAGCTTGCCCTCACAATTCCTCAAGGTGTTGAGCTTCCTGTGACCGGAGCCGACCTCGCATTCTTCCATATGAATGTAAGGGGTGAAGGTATCTTGAACGTTTCAGATTTTAATAATCAAGATATCAGTCAGGTATCCTCAGATCTCGCGGCAATCAACATTAGCGTTTCAGACGCAAATGTTGAATTAACAACGATTGACCACCTCCCAGCACACTCTGCAAATGGTGGAAAAGTCAATTTTGTTGTTAAAGAGAATGCTGGTCTGAAGTATCTCCAATCTGACGAAAGTGGTCTTGATTCACGTGAATTGAAGCTTGAAGCTGGTGCAAGATTTGCAGTTAATGCCGATCAAGCAAATCTTTTCAGCTTTGCTGCTGACAATGCGTTCAGCAATACCAGCACCGTTGAACTAGTTGGTTATACCGCTGCTGAAAGTATTGGCAAACTGACGACTGGATCTTCGCAGCCACAGCTTCATGCAGTGATTACAGCAGAGGCAAGCGTTGGTTTGCAACTTGGCACGACTCAGCTTTCAACGATTGGTCAATTAACAGTTGTGGATGGTGCGCAACTAACGCTTGCTAATGGAACTGATCTCGGTGGCACTGCGATTAATGCAATCAGTGGTTCTGGTAAGATAATTGCCAGTGCGACATCGTTTGATGGAATCACCGTCAATACAGCATCGACACTGCTCCACAATCCAGGATCTGATCAACATGGAACTTTAGAGCTATCTGATCTCAGAGCTGATCATGTTCTTAACAACATTCATTCTGATTTCACTCTGAATGTTGACGTCACGTCTGAAAATGCAAATGTATCGACAGTTGATAATTTTGATGGAATTCAAGAAGTTCAAACCTTAGTTATTGCTCCTAAGGCTGCTACAACCTATACCCTTTCCGATGGTGCAGGAAAGTCAATTGAGGTAACGACTCAAAGTTCAAGTAGAGCAGATTTTATTGATTTACTGGTAGCCAAAGCTGATGAGCTTACAGGTGATCAAATGCTACCTTTCACCATTAGTTTTCACCAGGATAGTGATGGTGTAACTGTTGGATTAAATCTTGCTTACTCGGCTCATGCTGCTGTTGGCACGCAGAGCACCTTGACTGAACAAGGAGAATCATCCTTAACTTTCATCACTGCTGTTGATGGTGCAGATCCCATTGCCTCTGTGACAGGATTTGACTTCAGTTCTGATCGCTTCGCTACTGTTGATCGTTTTGAAATTACAGACGCGAGTACCGAGATTGGTGCAACTGCTGCTGAACTGGATGGAAAAACAATTGTTTCTGATGTTGCTCCAGTTTTCAATGTTCAGGGCTATACATCTCAAGATCTTCAAGGCCTTGCTGACTCGTTGAACGTCAGAGTTACTTCTTCAGATGCAGTTGGATCGAGCCAATCACCTCTTGATCTTGCCTTGATTTCTCAGGTTGATCTGTTTACGGTTCCATCCAGTGCAGCTGTATATGTTCAGGGAGCTCTTACATCTGATGCTCAACAAGTTCTTTCAGAAATGTCTGGAGGATCCTTCGTTGTTGATGGTGCAATTACTGTTGCAGCCGATGATGCAGTTGCGCTGGGATCTAAACTCGCCGGTAGTGGTACCCTCAATGTTAACAACTATACAAATCAGGATTTAACAACAGCTAACGCATCAACCACAACCCTCAATATCACAACTGATGTTTCTGCTTCCGCTACTCTTGTGGCAGCTAATTTACGCGCAGCTGATCAAGTCTCAGTAATTGACTCAGGCTCAGCAACGATCAATGCTGCTGATGCTGATGCACTTGGCGGTAAGTTGATTGGTGCAGGCACCTTGAATGTTACTGGTTACACCGATCAAGAATTGCAAGATATCAACACGTCAACTGTTAACGTATCAATCACTGATGTCAACGCTGTCTCCGATTCAGTCAAGTTAGGCGGCAACGTCTATTCAATTGATGTTGAAAACTTTGCAGCCTTACGACTTTCTGCTGATAGTGCAGCCAACCTGGGTTCCAAACTGAATGGACTTGGTCAACTTAAGATTTCCAATTATGTTGATCAAGATCTCAAGGATATCGGGACCACTCACGTCAATGTGTCTATCACAGCCAGCGATGCATTATCTAATGAGACGAAGTTAAGTACAGCTGATGCGATCACAGTTGAACAAGATGCAATTCTGACATTGAATGCAGGACATGCTTCACAGCTGGGTGAGCGTCTGAAAGCCAATTTTGCTGGACAGGGTCAAGTCAGTATTACTGACTACGATGGCCTAACAGACAGTACAACCGATCTCACCAACATTAATACTGCCTCAATTGTTGTCGCAGCTACATCGAATGCTGATATCTCAAGACCCAATTTTTCCAATAATCTGACATCGATTACGATTGCTGCTCCTGAAGCTGGCGAATTTGCAACCATTTCAGCCTCTGATGCTGATCATTTTGGTTCAAAACTTTTAGGTGCCGGTACGCTCAATGTCAGCAACTATGTTGGTGAAAATCTGCAGGATATAGCGACTACAAATGTTAATGTTGAAGTCGCATCTGCAGAAGCAACTTCATCGGCAGCTTTACTTTCAGGCAATGTCAAATCAGTGACCGTGCTTGCTGATGGCCAGTTGGCTATTGATGCAGCAGGTGCTGCAACACTTGGTGCAACCCTGAAAGGAGTTGGTACCTTAGCTGTTAATGCTTATGTCGATCAGGATTTGAGCACGATTGCCACCGAAACAGTGAATGTTTCTGTTGTTGCCGCAAATGCTATTTCCACTGCTGCCAAGCTTAGTACTGCTGACTCTGTCACGATTGCTGATGGAGGTGATCTTGAACTTACGGTTGCTGATTCTATTCAACTTGGCAGTAAATTAATAGGCGAAGGTGAAGTCTCAGTTACTGGCTATGTCGGTGGGCTCGACTCTGAGAATAATCCTCTTGGAGATTTGACAGCGATTGCATCAAAATCCATTTCTGTTGCTGCACTAGCCAACGCACAGCTCAATCAAGAGTACTTTGGCAATAATGTTTCAAGTATTACTATTGCAGCTAATTCTGGTGATAATGCCTCGATCTCTGCAACAGATGCAGAGCTTCTTGCTGCAAGAACTGGTTTGACTGTTGGTGGATCTGGAGTTCTTCGAATTAATAACTATTTGAATGAAGACCTTCGTACTCTTGCCGTTAATACGATTAATGTTATTGCCAAGGATGGGGCTTTGCTTGATTCCGCAAAGCTAACTCCTGCAGATAAGATCATCACTACAGGAGATGTCGCTGTTACGGGCGACAATCTTGAAGCCTTGATTACTGCATCCACAGCCTTAACAATTGAAGCTAATTCGAAACTTTCAGTTTCCGCCTATAAGGGTTCTAATATCAGTGCTCTCGATGATCAAGGTGGCACGATTGACGTTACAACAACAGCGGATGCTGAGGTTGAGCTTAAGTCAGCATTCCTCGTCGATGCAAACACAATTACTTTGGCAGCCTCTGCCACATCTGATGCCGATAGTGCTGCTGCACTGGCAAGCCGTTTAGATCTTAATAGCCAAACTTTATCAGTTGGTAACTATAACAATCAAGATCTCAGTCTGCTTGTTGGAGAAGGCACGCTTGAGATTGCAACGGACTCTGGTGGAGCAACCTTAGCTAAATCCAATTTGCTTACTGCTGATAAGATTACCCTTACAGCAGTGGCATCGATTGCAGGTGATGATGTTGCCGGCAGTACTGGTTTGGCAAATAACATCTATGTTGGTGATCACACTTTGAACATCATTGATTACAATGGTGGCGATCAAGGATCAATTAATGCTTTAAATGTAAACTCGGAAAGCATAAAGCAGAATGTTAATTATGTTGTTACTGGTAAGTATGAGGTTGGTGATAGTGTGGTAATGGGAATTAATGGTGAAACAATTACTTATGAAGTCGACTCCAGTGTTGGTGATTTGAATAATGTGATGACAGCGCTAAGAGATTTAGTTGTTGCCCGTGTATCCAGTAACTCTAACTCTGAGTTTAATAAGGTTGACGTTAGTAGACATAACAGAAATATAATGTTTACTGCAAAAGAAGCTGGTGTGGCTTTCACACCCACGTTTACTGTTAATGATCGTCCTGTGGATGACAATCAAGCTATTGCTAAATCTGCTGTAACTGCTAATACCACTGGCGTGGCTGAAGTCAAAACTTTTGCTTTATCTGGTTCATTTGCTGTCGATGACACTATCACTGTTCAAACTGATTCTGGTTCTTTGGCCGCTTACACTGTTAAAGAAGGTGATGATTTAGCCGCAATTACTGTTGGTTTGGTTGTCGCCCTTGCAGATGATTCCGTTGTTTCCGCTTCAAGCACCGCACCTGGTAATCTTGTTCTCACCGCAAAAGCTGTTGGTTCTGAATCAACTGCAACTATCACAACAAGTGGTGAGTTGACAATTACAGCGACTAGCACAACTTCTCCTGTTGTTGCGGTGAAGCAGGAAGACAAAGTTACCTTGTCTGGTACCTATCAGGCTGGTGATACTGCCAAGATCACGATTGGTACGCTTGAAATTTCTCACGAAGTTGTTGCTGGTTCTGAATCTTTAGAGGCTATTGCGACTTCTTTGAAATCTGGTTTTGATGCGCAATCCGATAGTCCAGTTGATGTTGCTGTGGATGCAGGTGTATTAACCTTAACTTCCAAAGTAGCGGGTCAAGCATTTACATCGGCCGTTCAAGCTGTTGACAGAACACCTGACACTTCGTTGACCATGACCCTTGTTGCTGAAGACGCCAATGCTATTGCCAGTACTGTCAATGTAACAACAGCAGCTGATTCGGCAACTGTATTACTCAATAGTCAACTTCTTAAGGCTACTTCGATTGTTCTTGGCGGTGAAGCCAATGCTTCTGCGGATAATGCAACTGCCCTGGCAGCACGACTGAATGTTAATGGTAAATTATTAGCTGTATCAGATTACGTTGCCCAAGATTTGTCAGCAATTACTAATGATTCTGGATCTCTTGTTGTCACCACTTCTGATACCGAGAAGTCAACACTTGGTAAGGCTGAACTTTCTAAAGTTACACAAATCAAGATTGGTGATGGTACTGCTTCGGTATCTGCTTCCGATGTTCATGATTTAGGGGCTGCCAAGTTTGTTAGTAATTCAAACACTGATGATGCCAATCAAATCGAAGTTGTTGACTATATTGCCGGTAAAAATATTGCTGCGATAGACGATAACCTGAAGGTTATCGTCGCAACATCTGTTTCTAATACCGGTTCAAATACGCTTGATCTAGATCCTTTGCTTTTAGGATCAATTGATCAACTTTTGTTGGCTGGTGAGACTTCAGCCACTGCAGCGGAAATCAAAACTCTTCTCGATGATTCAACCGCTATTAGTACTAATACGACTGTATCCTCTGCTGGTGTATTGACAATTACTGGAGTTCTTTCGTCTTCGGATGTCAGTGCTATCAACGACAATGTGAAGCTTAAAGTAGAAGTTGCCAATGGGTCTGATGTGACCCTCGATACGGCGAAACTCGGTTTAGATAATGTCGGTGGTAATTCTGATGAGTTAATGATTAACGGTTCTCTGAACGCCACAGCTGCACAATTGAAGGATCTTCTCGATGGCGGGGTTACTATTACTGGTTCTGGTTCCGTTGTTATTGACAACTATACGGGGCAAGATATTAGTTCTTTGACGAATGCGGGTATCAAACTTACGCTTGATATCGATGGCACCGATATTAGCCTAACTACTGCTAATCTCGGCGATCTTAATAACATTACCGCTATTCAAGTTGCTGAAAGCACATCAGTCGTCTTGACTTCACAGTTAGGTGCATCTTTGGCAACCAAGTTTGCCAGCGAAAACAGTACGTTTGGCGAGCTTAAATTCTCTGGGTACTCCAATCAGGATTTGGCCCCGATTGCTCACAATTTTATTGTGAATGTTACCTCTACTGCTGAAGGTCCTGTCACATTAGATCCCGCCAAGCTCAATGATGTAGATAAACTTGCAATTTCTGCATCAACCAATGCTTCGCTTTCAACTGATGCAGATGCAACTGATTTTACTTCTTTAATTGATGCTGGTTCATTGGAGGTCCAGAGTAATGGCACACTTGCTTTGTCCCAAGCTAATGCCAAAAAACTTGAAGCCAAATTGTCAGGTACTGGTCAAGTTAATGTTAGTGCTGTTGATGCCACAGTCGCTTTAAATATCGCTGACACTTTAGATGTTGGCGTGACCTTGGCTGATAATGGTGCAAATGCTTACACAATTAATCACACTAATTTGGCAAAAGCCGACCGAATCAATGTTTCCGGATCAGATGTCTTTACTGTTACTTCAAGCGACAACAGTGCCGTTGATTTGGAGCAGCTCAAGTCTTTAAATCTCTCCTCTGGGGCTGATCTAAAGGTCGAGCCTGGAGCAACATCTGAAATTCCTAATCTTCAGGCCATTACTGGAACTTCTGAAGCAGGAGAAGAAGCTACATTTACAACTGCCTCTGATTCAGCATCTGTCAATCTCAGTAAAATTTCAGATATAGCTGGCCTTGATAGTTTCACTATTGATGCTAACACTAATAACACGACACTTTCGTTGCGCCTGTCTGAAACTCTTTCAAGAAGTAGCTCTGTTGCTGTCAACCTAGATTCGACAAACAATAATCGTGATTTTATCTATGTTGAAACTAATATGGCAACAGCTCATGCAGGTGATCAAGCTTACGATTCATCCACTACATGGGCATCTCTAGGTTTAGGCGGTTTAGCAATCAATAACTTTGTTCCTGATAAGGATACATTTGGTGTTGTTGACGGTGATAACAATATTGTTCTTAAAAACCTTGCAACATCATTCCCAAGTGATGGTAATTTCTCATCAAATGGCAAGCCTTATCTTGACATCATGGATTTCAGGGACCTTGATAATGTTGAAGACATCCGTAAGTACATTGCGGATAAAATCACCAGGACCGATCAAAATACTGATCTAGGTTTCGCTGTTCTTGGTACGAATGGTGACAATATTGATATCGGTATTTTCCATGCTAGGTGGACCGGTGCTGACGGTGCTGATCCTAGTGAGACAGATTCCGATCTCAAGGTTGCAAGACTCGGCGTTCTCAGCAATGTAGATGCCGATAGTACTCTCAGCCTTACTAATGCAATTAAGGCACGTTTCCTCTTTGCGACAACATTGCCAACTGGATTGGAATCCTGATCATGATTTGTTTACCTCGACGCCATTCGGCGCCGCGGTTGCGGCGTCAGTCCTCCTTTTCTATTGATTCATTTACTTCGCCCTGCTCCATAACCCAGATGAGCAACACTCCTTGGTTACAACTGGGTAAGCGTACTCTTCATTTAGAGGAGTTGCCTGCTCTTCTTGAGCGTAGTAATCTCTTATTGCCTCTTTTTAGGCGTCTTTTGCTTGAATCGAGCATTTCTGGGATTGAGGTTTCTGATGATGAGCAACTCAAATGTCAGCAGACTTTCCTTGCTCAGAATTCCATTGATGACGAGGAAGCGCTTAAAAATTGGCTTTTAAAGAATCAGATTAGTGAGGAACAAGCTTCCCGTAATATTCTTGAATCTTTGCGTCTAGAGCAATTTAAAAACCAACGTTTTGGTGCTGATATTGAACGTCAATTTTTAGATACGAAAGAGAAGAGAGATCGCGTTGTTTATTCACTCTTACGTGTCAAGGAAAGAGAAGCAGCTCATGAGCTTTATCTTCGTCTTGAGGAAGGTGACGCTACATTTACTGAGCTCTCTGAAGAACACAGTCAAGGCCCTGAGCGCGAAACCGGTGGATTGATCGGACCTCTTCCTTTGTCTCGTCTTCATCCAGAACTTGCAGAGTTGTTGCGCATCAGTTCTCCTGGTCAGCTTTGGCGCCCTATCGAGATTGATGGATGGTGGGTCATTGTCAGGTTGGACAAGACTCTTCCAGCCAAGTTAGATGAGGCGATGGAAAAGCAGATTCGTGACGAAAGTTTCGAGAGATGGCTGCAAGATCAGCTCAGTTCTCTTCTTTTAGCCTACAAGAAGGCAGCTCAAGATTTACCACAACTAGAGACAAAGCAATCTCAAGCTTCCCCTCCTCTCGAACCAAAATTAATAGATCCACTTCCTTCAACAACATCGATACCACCACCACCACCACCCTCATCACCTCCTATATCTGACCAGCCTTTAGATCCCCCACTTGCTTCCTCACCTCGCTCTCCTGATCAGTCAACACAAGATGACCCTCCAAAAGACAGCAAACCAAAAAATCGGTTCTGGCCCTTTAAACGTTGACTCGATCATGACTACTGCACATATTTCCTCTTCCTTCCAACCCACCAACACTTCTACCGATTTCATGATTAACCTCAACTCCTCTGTCGCTGCTGTTGAGAACACCCTTGTGGTGGTTGACTCAGGTCTTGAACAACTTGACGTTCTTCTCTGTGGTTTGGCACCTAACACCGAGGTATTGCGAATTGATCGCTTAGATCTTGCTCTACCGCTTATCACGGATGCTTTGAAACAAGGTGAGTTTGATCGATTGTCGATCGTTGCTCACGGTTCTCCTGGATTGATACATCTTGGGCGTGTCCCGATTAATGTTCAGTCTCTTCAATCCTCTGCTGTAGATATCACTAGTTGGAATTTAAATAAAATTGATCTTTATAGTTGTTTTGTTGGCCAAGACCAAAGGTTTATTGACTCTCTATCACGATTGTCACGTTCACCTGTAAGTTATAGTACCTCTATTGTTGGTCATACTAATTTCTCAGGCACTTGGGATCTTGTCGGGGCCAATTCAATAGTACCTTTCACTCGTTCAGCACGAGAACAATGGGTATATTCTTTGGCGACCAAATATTTTGGATCGCCAACTAGTGGTAATGGTAATGGTACCAATGGAAATCCTTATAATCAGACTGGTCTTGATGCAGCACTAGGTGGTGATGTGGCTACGGATGGTAGTGATACATTGACCATTGCTAGTGGTTCTACTGCTGCTATCAGTGCAGCCAATGCTTCCCTTATGCCTATTGTCGGATCGGGAACTGTCAATATCACTGCGAGCACACTTTCGGCCAGTGCTGATTTCTCGAAGTTTACCGCTACTACTACTTTCGATGGCGGCACTTCCCTGACTATTAATGGTTCTGGTATCGAAATTAAATTGACCGCTTCAGTTACTTCCGCTACGAGTATTTCTATAACGGATGGTTCTTATACAATTGTCGATACTCTTTCTAATGCTACTGGTGTAACTGCTTCAAAGTTGAATGCAGCTGGTTCTGTTGCGCTTTCAGATAGTAGTGTTACTGCGGCTAATCTTTCTACTCTCAATACCAAGACTACAACTGCTATAAATGCTTCTACTGTTACGGCTATATCAGGTAGTGCTTCTGAACTTGATACTGTATATACAGCAGCTGGTAATGGTGATTTCTCAGATTTAGGGAATGAGGCTTTAACTGTTAATGATGCTGATGCTGCAAGTATCGCTGCAACTACCCTTTCGGCTATTGGTGGCGCCACTACTGGAACCGTGACTGTGACCAATGCGGTTGCAATTAC
>JACLAD010004328.1_pt1 | contig 15374 bp, 8 predicted proteins | sample 8027901 | NCBI WGS metagenome assembly JACLAD01 (sample SAMN15725071, study PRJNA655200) | protist metagenome | isolation source: fluorescence activated cell sorting (FACS) single amplified genomes of... | place: Spain: Blaines Bay Microbial Observatory, Mediterranean Sea | collected 2016-07-05 | reverse complement strand
TATCTCTGCCGGCTTCTTCGCTTGCAAACAGATCCTTAGATTGGCTATCTACTGAAGCATCTGGACTGACTGATGTGAGTCCCGCATATCTTCCCCTCTTAATCCCCTCAAAGGACTCTTTAGCGAGTACTTGATACGGAGCAGGCAGCAAAGGCATGAGGAAATTCGTTTGTGATATCAAAGGTAGCATGAAATATGTGACCAATTTGAAGATGATTCGCAATTGCCTCAGTTTCGAGACCCATAAAAAAGGGATCATCAATAGGAGAAATTGTGATGATGCAGCCGTGTTAGTTCCATATTTGGCGAAGATTAATAGCAGTACCGAAAAGTAGATAAAATTCTTGACACCTCCACCATTCAAATCGAACTCCTTTGCCATCATTACGGCCATAGGAGACTTATTAGTATCCTTATTTCGCCATGCATCTGTATCTGGAGAAAGAATTTCTGGTTCTTTTTCTAAAATCAAGGCTGCTCGTATTTCCGATTCGTATTTCTCATACAGGGATTCATTCAGCGATTGAAACATTTCTCCATATATCTTGGTCTGTAAAATATCCACTTTCCCTTCTCCATCTTTTCCTTCGGTAGAGATGGAATCTTCTGAATCTATTTGTTGCGAATTGGGACCATATACTTTCCCAAAGCTCGAACTTACATATGCTTGTTGAACAATAAGAGAAACATACGCCTCTAAAGCTTGTGTAATGGTCATGGTGCGATTATACACACTCGTTCCAGTAATCATATCCAGTGTCAAAGGAATAGGGGTCACAGAAGTCAGATTATTGATTAAAACATCATCCGATAAGAGTCTTGTGCCGAAAAAGATTCTCTGCAAAGCGATAGGAGGTGAACCTGGAAATCTGACTGCAAGCTGCTCTTTCAAGTACGATATGGTACTATTGAAGGGAAGTGTTAGACGTCTTTTTTTGTCCAAGTAGGATGATCCAATAGGGGCTGTAGACACAAAAATGGGAATGGGTTCAGACGCCATCGTGGAATCCTCTTCCTGTATACTATCACCGCTATCTTCTTCTTCTTCTTCTTCTTCTTCTTCTTCTTCTTCTTCCTCATAAATATCAGAGCTAATTGTATCTATCGATCCTAAATCAATACTTCCGCCACGGAAATCCAATGATCGAAACGATTTAGCAAAGAAATTGCGATACACATGCTTCTTGCCACTTGGATTATAAGATACCGGTCTTTTCTTTTGATACTGCCCAGTGCTCATAAAGGGACCTCTACCTTGACTACTGACGGCGGTGATGATAGACGAGCACCAGAGGATAACCATCAGTAACATAGCTTTCATGCTAAATTTCGAATACCGGGAATAGCAATGCAAAATATCACGGTATGTACACCTAAGAAGTCTGTTGTGACAAGAATGCAGGCGAAAGTCACGATGTCACACGATCAACAAAAAATGGTCCCGACCCTGCTCCTGTCACCGGTCACTTTGGGCTGAACCACACACAACTCCTTGTGCTGCGCCAACAGCTGTTTAGACAAGAAAGGAGTGAACAGAGGATTTTCAACCTTCGTTTTATAGTTTATTGAGTCAGTTTTGATATCCGAGTCGCCGTGTACTTGCTGAACGGAAGTCTATAGCAAAGAGAAACAGTTCCTATCTAAACAGTATGTCTCGAAACGACTTGGCGACTCGCATTGACGAGGTCTTTTTGCGCGTGACTTCGTCTACAGGTAGTGCGGACTTACTGAACGTGGCGAAAGTGTTCTGGCCTGTGTTGAATAATCATGTCTCTCTAGTTGATTTAGCAGGTGTATTTACCATGTCTATCCCTAATGCCGCAGCAATGAGTGGTAATACGGAAGTATTGGATATGATATCCTTTTCCGACTTTTTCAACGGCATCGCACGTGTCAAGTATGCAACAGGTGCTGATTATGGAGAGAAGTTACTACAAGATTTGGACCTTGCTGATGGTATGAAAATTCGTGGTGATTTACCTGTCTTTGGTAAATCATTAGAGAAAACGGTCATTCGTCTATTACTGAAATATGATCTTCAGTTTCGTAGAGCTTTCGCTTCCTTTGCTGGCCAATCGTCTAATGTCGGTGGTGGTCTTTCTTGGGAAGAAGTCAAGAAGATGTCCTTTGGTATGGAAGTATCTGGCTTTACTTCCTTTGCCGGTGCATATTCTCTTATTCCTGCTCATCTCACATTACACAAATGCGAGACTTTGGCGAGAGATGTGCTTAGTCGATATCCATTACTCGCGACATCAAATACATTAAATTCTTCGCTGCTGTATCCACAATTTCAATTACTCTTATGTTTTACTGCAGTAGAGAAATATGAGGCTAGATTCAGAAAGAGTCTGAATAGGGACAGTGGTTTTGCGAGAAAGAAAATTGATGCAGATGCGAAACCTTTGCAAGATTTATTATCAGAGCTAATTCGAGATATTGGTATGGATAGATCAACGAATCGTTTACAAGATAGTAGTAATATTCATATGTTGGACCCAGACACTACTAATCCAGGGAATGCATTGCCTTCTTCTACCTCTGGAGATAGAATGTCTTCTTCCTTCGCAGGTTCGGCTCTATCTTATCCAGCTGGTACGATTGTTTTGCCATCTCATGACCAACCCGAAAATCTGTATACAGGCACTATGGATCATACCCGTCATGTTCAAAATACGAGAATGGAAAATCTATTCCATGAAATAGAAGCCAAAGTGATCGATATGCTCGATACTGATTCAGATGTAACAGCATTTATTGCTCGTCAAAGTGATGAAGTAGCATTGGATCCGAAATCTCGTTTGACTAGCAAACCAGTAGTCATTGGAGATGCAGTTCCAGTTCCTGAAGATTGTCCAGAGTCTGTGGAACAATTATTACAAGCTGCTTTGGCGCATCATAATCTTGGTAGTTTTGAAGAAGCATTAAAGTTTATGGAAGCTGCAAGAATGCAATTAGAGGATATAGCATTCAAAGCTGCTCCATTGTTTGTAGATACGATGATGGAAAATGAAGCGGATGCTGAGACAAAGAAGAGTGATGATGTCCCAGCAAATAAATCCGAAACAGACGATTCAAATGGTAACAAAGACGAGGAAGGAGGAGAAGAAGATCAGAAGATAACTGAAGTAACCGAACAGAAAATTGAAATTCCACTCGATATCGATCTGTACATCACTTTATGTAAAGGGAATGTTTATCAGAGTTCTGGAGACGATGAGCAATCATTGCTTCATTACTTAGATGCTTTAGATAGAGCCAAAGCCTATAATGACAAAGATTGGGAAATCGTATGCCTCAATTCGATAGGTATCTTAGCCTACTATTCTCTGAAATATGATGTAGCCTTGTTGTGTTTCGCTGCTGTTGCCACTTACAGATCGAAAGCTTATGGTTTAAATTCTGCCGATACTGCTACTGCCTGGAATAATGAGGCATGTTGTATGTTTTGCATGAATGGCAAGAGTGAAGCTAGAATTCGTTTTGAAAAAGGATGGTCTGTCATGTGCAAAGTATTGGGTTATAGAGCTCCCAGATCAGTTACCGCATGGAAGAATCTTGAAAAGTCTCGAAGAGCGGCATCGACCATGAAGAGTACTGAAGAGACAATCAGTATGCGACCAGATGCAGAGAAGTTGTTATTGGGTGGCAGCTTTCAGATCAATGCTGTTGCTCCTGCCGAAGGAGGTGGGAAAAAGAAGAAAGGAGGCAAGAAGAAGAAGAAATAGTTCTGCTACTGTTCATGCATTTACGAATATTCATACAAATTGTGCAAAGTGTATTCTTGTAACAAACATCTAACAAATGTAATAATTATCTCACTCTTATTTTATCAATCAGCTCTCCTCATCCGAGAGTGTTTCCTCTTTCAGTTCTTTCAGTTTGGAGTCATAATCGGCAAGCATTGCCAATTCTTTCTCTCCAATTCTCGGGTCCTCTATATCAGTAATCAAATCTTCCGACTGGATATCGAACTGGTTAAACCTCTCCGCAGTCCACATGATATCTTCAGACGCATCTTGTTCAGAATCGGAGTCTTCGTCAGGATTGAGTAAAGCTGCCTGAGACAAAGCATCAAAAATCGATTGTAGACCACTCTCCGATTCATCACCCTTGGATGGAATCAAGTACAACTCAGCAGAATTCATGGCTTTATCCATAAATCGTGATTGTGTGAAGACGTTCGTTTCTGTTTGTTTAATGTCCTCTTTCGAATCTACCTCATAATCTGTACCTTCTCCATTTTCATAATCCAGGGCATCTTCATCAGTATACAGTTGACAGTATATGCAAGGTTTCGGGAAACTCTTTGGATCTCTACACAATGCATGCATCGTGATATAAGGAACATCACATTCAAAAGTGAATGCTTCTGATCCATTCTTGCCCAACCAAATCACGCGTTTGTTAGTGATGAATAAATCTCCCAAGATGTCGACGACAGAATCCTCTGATGACGCGGTAGAGAAGGACAAGGCCAGGTCTTTGTACTCGAAATCCAAAGACTCCTCTGCAGTCAACACGGGGCGCTTCGTTGTTGATTCTCCTGCTTCCTCATCACATACATCCACTGAAGTGCTGCAACTTGGGGCGCGTTTAGAAGATAACATTTTTAATTTAGATTAAACCGAAGATAAGCTTAAATATGTGTGGTAAACTACTTAGAGCTTAAACAGGCGAAGTAGCAAAGACGAAGCTAAGCCGGTAAAGCCGACCCAGGTCTTCACTTCCTAAATCTTCAAATCCGGAGTGTTGCTGGTTTCTCCATATTCAATGAGGAGTTCACCAATACCTCTCTGGTTCAGCGTATTGTTTATGTTGATGTCTCATTCGACTTCAATGCTTAGCCGAACGCTCCACAGTCGATTCAGCTCAAACATGAAGTCAATACGTATAGGAAGTGGTAGAGGCACGTGTTTGTACGCGACAGAGAAGAAGCAGCAGCGCGAAGGCTTGGGCCAACCCAAGGGCTATTTGACCAATGAGAGATATCGTCTAATCAAGGAATCACTATCTGGTTTACCTGCTATGGGCAACAAGGAGAAACCATACTTGGTCTTGGGCATTGAATCGTCATGCGATGACACTGGAGTGGCAATTGTGTCTTCTGATGGGCAGATATTGGCCAATATTGTCTATTCTCAACATGATATCCATGAACAATTTGGAGGTATTGTGCCTTCTCTTGCAATGAATGCACATCAAAACAATATCGATAAAGCCATTCAAGAAGCTATCAGAGAAGCAGGGTTGTCATCAATCGATGATGTGGATGGAATCGCTGTTACAAAGGGACCTGGGCTGGAGATATGTTTACGTATTGGATGTAGAAAAGCACAAGCACTAGCTATTGAACACAAGAAACCTTTCGTCACGATTCACCATTTGGAAGCACATTGCTTATTGGCTCGATTATCAGGAGAAGTCATTGAAGAAGAAGAAGAAGAAGAAGAGGGGCAGGAAGAAAAAGACACACCTTCTCCCAAGGTAGGACAGTCTGATATAAACGAGACCCTAACATCATCCGAGGAACACTTTTCACCCAAAGTGAAGTATCCATTCCTCACCTTATTAGTGAGTGGGGGACACACGTCCTTGATGATTTGTAAAGGTTTGGGCCAATTTGAAGTGTTAGGAGGCACACTCGATGATAGTATAGGTGAGTCGTTTGATAAAGCAGCGCGCCTTTTGGGAATCAAGACAGGAGGCAGTGGTGGCGCAGCCATTGAATCATTAGCCGCTACCAGTAAGAGTGCAAGGAGGGCAAAGGAGTTAAAGAAGAAAGCCACTACAATTATAGACAATTTGAAACCCAATGAAGTGCTTGAAGGAGAAGCAAAAAATATTATCCGTGAATACAAGAGATCATCAGGGGTCAAGGCATGTGATTTGTTCCAGATGAAAGTCCCCATGCGAAACAAGAAAGGGTATGATTTCAGTTATGCGGGTCTTAAAAATAGTTTCCGTATGGCTGTGATAAGGGCCCGTGAAGCACAAGGTCTGAATACTGAACAATCCAATGCTCCATCATCGCAAATGGCTATGATAGATGGAGATGACATTGTAGCTCTCCCTGACGATGTCGCTGCCGATTTGTGTTATCATTTCCAAGATATTGCTTTCACACATTTGGAAGACAGAGTAAAGAAGGCATTAGAACGTGTCGATAGCGCGGATAGCAATGATCATGTGAAATGTAATGCACTTGTCGTAGTTGGGGGAGTGGCCGCCAACAAGGAATTAAGAGCAAGATTACTCCGACTGCTGCAAAACTACAGTGACAGCGGTGGTGAAGGTCAAAGCGACCCGATTCCGCTAATATTCCCTCCGATAAAACTCTGTACAGATAATGGCGTCATGGTAGCGTGGAGCGGGATCGAGAAGTTCAATGAAGGCATTAGCGATGAACCAGAGGGTCAAGAAGTGATTGCACGATGGCCATTGGGTGTTCTATTGAAGCGAAGTTAATTTATAGGTAAGAGTAATGTTACAGAGTTTATTTGATGTGTTATTAGTGTAAGCAAATTGGATCATGAAGAGTTCTCATTAGATTGTGTTAGAGTCGTTTAGAAATAGACTGGATGCTTATCTTGGTTGGTGAAATGGCGAGTAGCGGGCAGACATCCTCCTCATCATCCCTCCAATTACATGCTCTAGTTCTTCTCGTTCATTCATTATTACTCGTTGTTCTCTGCCATCTCACTCTCTTCCGCTATGTACATTAGTCGACACATGACCTCTCAGTTTGAGGTTATTTACAAAATTTTATGAAAGTCGTCAGTAGATAGATCTAGCTAGCTGGCTAGCTTGAGTGCCAGGCAATCGCCGTTCCTCTAGATCGTTCGGTTCACTGCACACCTTTTAGGTATTTACAGATTGGATTTTCTCAGTTGACTCGATGTGTAAATCAGCAAAAGGTTTGTCCTGCTTCAGGTCAATGTATCCCCAAGTCTTCAATTGAAGAATCTCGAGGAACGATCCAGCTGCAGTACGACGTGTGACACCCTTTGAGATTTCCTGGAAACTGATCATTGGTCTCTCATCGAATTGTTCTTTCAAGATCTCAAAGACTCTCGCTGTACGATTGTTCCAGGTACTCATTTCAGATGCATTAGTGGTATGAGCAGCAGCGGAGACATCTTTGGATGATGCGAACACATTTGTTGGAGAAGATGCCCCCTCTCCTCCTTCTCGTTCCAAGTCCGCGTACATAGAAGCTCCCCCATCATCGCCTACATACACATCATCGTAAACAGGACCTTGATCATCTCCATGATGGTAACTATCATCACCAGCTTTGTCTCGACCAGTCCAAGAAGGTGCTTCATCATCATAACCGTAATGGTGAGATGGACTTTTGCTTTCATCATACCCAACTATATCAGAGGTATCAACACCACCAACACCACCAAAAGATTGACTACGATCTTCACCACGAACCATTTCAGCAACTTCACTTGTATCGAATTTACTTTTCTTGGGAAAAGGAAGAGGGGCATTGGTCATGATCATTGTGAAAAGATTCTGCAACTCTGGACAGAGGCCGTGAATACTCGCTGGTTGCACCAGACGTTCCTCAATTGTCATCTTTTCTCTGTGATTACTGGATGGCAATGGATCTTCGGGAGCTCTTTTCAAGATACCGGACAGATCAGATTGATATGCCTTCATCTCTCTCGTAGTCAACTCTGTTTGTACATCCATGATTGCTCTTTGACGTTTCGTAGATTTGCTTCCTTTCTTCGCTACGGACTTTGTTTTATCAGACCGAGTCGTGTCTTCCAAGGTAGTAGGATCGCCAGCTTGTTGAAATTCATCATCACCATATGGCTGATACCCGTCATACTGTTCTGTATAATCATCGCCTCCTGTAATGTCCATACCTACGCTATCACGTAGAAGATCAGGGGCTTTGAATTGATAATCATAGTCATCTAAAGCAGGTGCGTCAACCTGGGTATCACCGCCAAAATACATACTATCATCACCACCACCTTCATCGAATGCTGGGATCTCTTCATCATTGATGTATGCCATCGACATGGATGCTCTTGCTCCAGATAAGGTAGATCTAGAAATAGAGCCCCGACGTGCAATTTCAACATCACTGATTCTTCCTTCATGGGAACCACTACCAGATTGAGATGGCTGACGGCCTTGATATGGATAATCCAAATCGGCTTCACCAGGAATTTGACCAGGAGGAATATTCACAAAACCACTACCTCTTGAAGATACAGATGGAGATCGAGATCTGTCTTGATATCGCTGAGCATCAGATAAATCCAAAAATTGATCTTGACTTTGGGATAAAGAAAGACTTGCTAAATCATAACCTCTAGCTGCTTGCAAAGTACTGTAAGTAGTCAATGTGTCAGGATTGAAAGCAGTTTCGGCCAGTTCGGGATACTCGAAATCAGTGTCTACTTTTCCATAATGACGTACATCATCAATATCAGTTGCTTTAGCAGTTTGTGCATCTTCACTTAAATCAACATTACCAGGACGGAAAGCTAATTTAATCTTCCACATTGCTTCAGTACAATCATTCATCAAGTACTTGACTTTACGTGAATAAATACGCACAATGCCTAACATCAGATGACCAGATACACGTAATGCTAAAGGTGCAGCAGGATTCAAGACAGATTCAACAGAATCAGTAATATCAGTCGAAAATACCATATTCTTGGTTACTTTCTTATCATGATGACATGCCATCCAGATCTTACCCAATGGCCCTTTACGGGCCAAGATCATTTGAGAATAAAACATGGTTTTAATTAGGGCAATTATTCGACAAGATCGAATTTATTGTCAAGATAATATAAATTTATATAAAATCAGCAAAATTTCGAAATGGGCCGTCAATTCGCACTTGTCACGAAGTTCAACGCGAGAACAGTGACCACGAGACTAAGGATTGAATGGGGTACACGCTCAGGCACCGCAACTACAATGATCCCAGGAATCCCAGGCAGCTCGCCGTCTCGCCGCAAAATAAATAATTTAAATGAAAAATGACCGACCCTGCCTTGTCACTTCCATGAAAATAGTGTGGAAAAGTGGCAGGGTCGTCAATATTGCTTTTGTGGTGAAATTCAGGCTTCGGATTCTAATTGGTGCATCATGGAGGGCTGTCCTGTGAAGCACGATGAAGTAAAAAGCTCCGAAAGCTGCCCAGTGGATCATGAATCTCGATCTGGCCTGCTCTCATGGTTTGATAAGCAGAAGCTGCCTCATGCTTCTCGAAAAAGTGTACAAGGTGTAAAAGCGGGCAAAAGCAATGGATTAGTACAGAGATCTGGCCCCAGTTTGGGAGAAAATCGCGAAAGTTCAGGTGAGACCGTGGTGACTGGTTACAATGCTCCAGCGAATGATATGGCTTTCAGTGATGAACCGTACAAAGGTCAGCAGATGATCCTGTCTACGACCCGTACATTGTCTGGTATCCCTAAAGGTGGTTTCTCCCCTTCTCATCAACCTAAACAGTCCATCGGCAAGTGGGTGTATCCATCGGAACAACAATATTACAATGCAATGAAAAGGAAAGGTTATAATCCTTCAGAAGCAGATGTCAGTAGCATCTTGGCTGTACATAACGTCGTGAACGAAAGAAGCTGGAGAGAGATTTTGAAGTGGGAATCTTTTCGAGGTTGTGAAGATCCCAAATTACTTCGCTTTGTTGGTAGACCCAAGGATTTATCACCCAAGGCACAATTATTGACTTTTCTAGGAAGTCCGGCACCTTTCGATCGACACGACTGGTTTGTCGATAGAGATGGTCAACAAGTGCGGTATATCATCGACTTCTACGAAGTATCAAAATCCAATGCCAAAGTGCCTATACATTTAGATGTGCGTCCAGCACTGGATAGTTTCGGGTCTTTGGTGCATCGAGTGCAAATGATGATGAACTCGTTCAGCGTGTTCAAGCCAAGCACAGGCAAGAGATGATGCGCCATACGAAGAACAATGTGCTCTCATGGTGGATGTGATGAGTGCTATAGTTGATATACACGATTGATATAGGAGAAGAATTTATATATAGTGTAAAAGATAATGATCATCATACTTGTCAACATAACATAATGTACCTTGCAGAGAGCTATCAAGAGCTGTTACCAACAACGACTATGGATTTGCGTTGGCAGACGATTCGTTGGTGCATATGGGGATCTAGTTCCTGGAGTTCTGAAGTCAAAAACCTTGGCTTTCATTACCAGTACTCGACCCATAAGTTGGAATATTCTCAAGAACATGCTCGTATTCATGTAGAGAGAATGCTACAAACGCTGGAGAGACAGTTGGAGAATACGGACGGGAATTGGATCATGGGCAATTTTTACACTATTGCTGACCTTTCAATCTGGCTGTGGTTGTCAGCAATGTTCAATGTGTACACTGATCTGATTCCTCAAAAGTTCATAACTTGGACCCTTTCCCTCGTGTGAAGGCATAGTATGAAAGATGCGTAGCACGACCAGCCTCCAAAAAAGCCTTCGATGTTTGCCCTATTCGTGACTTCGACTCTGGCTTGAAGAAGCACAGTTAAGTCAAAGGGAACTAGCATTAATCTTGAATAAGGAATTGAGAAGCACCTGATGAAGAAGCGACGATGAATCAATGATCATAGGGGAGGGGAGAGGATCAGCCAATATACATACTTGTCAACATAATTAAGCATAATTAACAAAAAGTCCTTCTATCGACAAAAACGGACAAAGTACCCATGATATCCAACACACCATTCAATAGGAAGCAATACAGACCACACCACGTTCACATTTCTCTCTCTCTATTTCTTCATTATCGATGCCTGGAAGCCAATGTTTGGAGACAGCTATGCCTTCAGCAGTTTCCCGCTCTGACTGAATCTATGGATGTTACTGTCCATCATCACAATACCAAACATCATTACCAATGCGTCTGTCTTTGCACAAAACCTGAATGATGATCAGCCTTATCTAACATACTCTTGTCTCGAAAGTGTCCAAACTCCAAAAATTCCATTGGTGAGATCTCTTCTTCGATTTCACTTCATAGAGACCACCATGTTCTTTAATGAGAGTCGCGCATTCCGATGCATTTGATGCAATTGCAAGAAAGAGAGGCGTGGTTCCTGTCAAGGTGGTAACATTTACATTCACTTTCATGTTGATCAACGTGAATATACAATCGACATTATTCAGTTGTACAGCTAGATGAATAGGATAGAATCCATTCGGATCTGGATTCTCAACAGGGGCACCATTCATAAAGACTGCTTCCAATGCCCAAGCATCACCCATTGTCACAGCGGCCATTGCTTGTCGATCTAATGGACAACATTGAATTCTTCTCAAGTTTGATTCGTGTGCTGTAGAATGATCACTGATAGGTAAAGGATGTTCGAACAAAGGTTCATAACGTTCTGGCAAATCTTTCGCAGGGCTGGTCAATGCTTCCCCACGAGCTATCTTCGTCATTAACAAATCTTGATCTTCTTGACGAGATATATCCATACCGGGATTCTTCGGATAAGAACGCATGGCGCGACCTACAGGACTCTGATAGCCCAACACATACATCCCATCATTCTCACACTTGCCTTTGCTAGAATGGATACATAATCACCCGCCGTTGTGACCATTACTGTCTTCCTCTAATGATATTTACGTAGCTCACTTAGAGAGAGGTACTGTCTTACTCTAATACTATTTACTTTGCTTACTTGGAGAGATGAGATCTCTGTCACCTCTCTCGGATCACAGATTCGTTTTTATAACTTTCGGAGCTTCCTCAACTGATACTGTGAACAAAAATGACTACACGAATAGCACAGCTCTTAGATTAGGGCAATTTATACCTTCAAAAGGCAGAGATACTGTGTATGAGCTTAATTACCGAGTTGGAAGCAACGATGATTTTGTTGTTTCCATTTCATTTCGACCCGATCTTACTTTTCGGCAGGGTGGGAAACCCAATTTTTATCGCAAAAAAAGTTCTCCGTTAGCTCACCGCAGAGTATAGTAACCTGCAGAGAGACCTTCGATACTCGATATCTATCCGTTTTTCTATTCGAATAGTCCATTTTCTCGGGACTCATTGTAGTGCATCGATCATTGATTCAAAGATCCTTGAGCCATGTTTAATTCAGAGTTAGGAGTTCTGGTAGCGGACATCGGAAGCTGTAATTGCCGCATTGGCTTCGCTGGGGATGATACGCCTAAAGCTCAGATTCCCAGTGTCGTGGGTGGCATTGTAGAGAACAACCAGAGCCCCAAGTTTTTTGACAAAGACTTATTCAATTATCAGGAGAATATGGAGCTGAGTCACCCTGTTCAGGACGGTGTTATTGTGGATTGGGATTCTTACGAATCTCTTTGGCATTACACCGCAGACAACGTGTTGAAAGTCGATTTGAAAGAAGCTCCCATTTTGATTTCTGAGAAACCATATAATCCTCCATCGAATCGCAAAACCAGTTGTCAATTGATGTTCGAAACCTTTGATGTTCCAGGTCTATTTGTTTCCAAAGATTCCGTGCTCTCTTGTTATGCCAATGGGCGTACTACTGGTATTTCTATTGATTGTGGAGGTAGTGGAACTACCATTTCTCCTGTGATTGAAGGCTTCGCTGAACCATCCACATTGAATAGATCTATGACAGGTGGTCGATATACAGATGCCTATGCAATGAATTTAATTCGAAACATAAAGTCTGAATTTGAATATCCTTTACCCTCTTTCCGTATAGAGAAGACGGATGTGAATTCCATGAATCCAACAGTGAAGAAGAAAGCGTTAAATAATGTCCATCCCACATATGATGCCTTTATGAATCTGGAAATGGGTCGACATATGAAAGAATCTATATCAAGAGTATCAGACACAATACTCGCTGATATGGAAAATAAACTGGCCAATATCCCCTTGAACCAGTACGAATTACCAGACGGTACGCTGGCCGATGTCGGTGTAGAGCGCTTCATTTGTCCCGAATTGATATTTGATCCAAGTTCATACACGTTCGAATCCGTCGATTTGGCGAACTTGTACGCGACAGAAAAATCAGCTGCTGCTGCTGCAATAGCGGCAGCAAGTAGTGGTACCAATCTGTGGAAATTCAATGTCACCTCAAGTAATGAGAGTGTCCCAAAACTTGTCAATGATTCCATCTTTAGATGCGAGAATGATCTTCAATCATCGATGTTTGCAAACTTGGTTGTCCATGGAGGTGCTGCAGCGTTTCCCAATTTTTCAGAAAGAATGAGGAATGATGTGGAATTGTTAGTAAGATCTCATGCTCCAACAGTTCGAGTGAAACAGGTCTCTGGTAATTACGCAGGCAGACATCTTTCGACATGGTTAGGAGGGTCGATTCTGGGAGCGATTAGTGATGATACCTTCTTTATAAGTAAGCAGGACTACTTAGAATATGGATCCTCGATTGTGGAAAGAAAGTGTGTATAAATCTTAAGCTTATGGAAATGAAATACTTGTGTATATTGTAGGCTCTTTAAAATATATAAAAGAAGTAACATCTTAACAAATCTTTACAACCTTAACACGATCATCACATATACGTATTTAAAAATTAAGTCCATGGATAGAAGTTGGCATGCAGAATGATCCCCAAGCAATTGAATATTATTAAATAAAATAGCATAGCCATTTCATTATCCTCCATCAGTATCGACATAGCGACAAAGACGAGAGGGCAGGAGCTGAGTAAGACTCTTGAAAGGATCTGTACATTTGCTAGCAAATAAATGATGATAACATGAAAAGCTAAATGAAAGAGTAGATGCTTCAACTCTTGATACATCTTCTTGTTTGAGCTTTCGCTTAATACTCGTTTCCACTCTGCATTCAACCAACTCAGAACGACAAGCATAGGAATAGTCAGAAGAAAGTTTGGTAACTGTTTGATCACATAGTACTTTAAGAAACCTACATCCCAATATTTGCTCTGAATATATCCATAATAAGATTGACCATCATTTATATGAATATATTGAAAGTAATCACTTACTGAAATTGTGTCAAAAATAATTATTGAGTTTTCTGTCGCAACTGATCGACAATGACTATTATACCTATCAATGGTGTCATTATTTGCGTTACAGAAGCGACTGATGTTAATCAAATCTATTATTACAGAAGGCATCATGATAGCCAAAGCTATCACATTACTGATGATTATTGATGACAGCTGCTTAATATTGGATCGACTTCTACGCTGCACTACTTTCGAATCAATATCTTGATCAGTGGTTATGCTTGGTTGAAGATAGACCATGACAACATGTAGAAGCTTCATGAACATAAGTGTTGCATTCAAGATTCCATTGCTTCTTACACTAGATGCTATTGTATAGGGAATCACACTCCATATGCTCACATCATACGTATTCAACAACATACCCGTCCATGAAAACAACGAAAACAATGATTCGGAATAGCAAGTGGTGAAGAATATATTTGCAGGATTACAGATATGTAGAAAGAAGATATTACGAAGCCTTCTATCTTGGTCATATCCCCATTTTGTCGACAAATGTTTTAATATGACACTACTCATAGCAAAGGCAAGGCTATTGATTATTAATGCACTCAGTATATACAAGTCATCATCTTTACAATATGTAGTTGGAATCACCAAGAATTCCAACAACGTCTTACCCATGCGGATGCAAAGAGGAAAGAATGGCATGAATGCTGTCGACTTATCATGAGTATAGCCATCTCTCGCTATCGTCAAAAAGTGAGCACTATCCCACTTTGTAAAAGCCTTTAACCACCAACTCACATTTGAATCAAAATGTTGAACATCAGTAGCACGATGATCAGGTATCAGTGCATCAGCTACCACACAACCACACAAAATCAGTATTCGAGATACTAATGATTTACAGAAAATGTCTCTATCCGAATCAATGTCGACACAAGTTAAGAGATTGCCCCACATGTTCTTCATTGAGAAGGAGTCATCACCAGCAGGTTTATTATTCGCCTCCTTGTCCTGGCCACCATCATCATTGTCTTCGTTAATCGCTGTTCCTTCCTCCGAATCAGATCTGCTACTGGATTTTCCCTTGCGCTTATGCATCTTACGATATCACCAGATAAGCCGATGATCTCCGTTTAGTCTGATCTCTCACTAAAGTTATCTGGGTCAAAAGAACTACGAATGGGGATAGAATTATCTCTATCTTTCTACTCCCACACCAGTGGTGGCTAGCTAAGGCAATTTGACTGAACTTCGGGGACTACAAATCCAAAATCCAAACCTCCAAGTCGTCGTCCAGAATTCTGCCCGAAATTCTGAAACCCTGTACCACTTTAGAATCCAATTCCCAAGAACAATCAAGAGTACTTCAAAACCTCTC
>JACLAD010016215.1_pt1 | contig 15400 bp, 18 predicted proteins | sample 8027901 | NCBI WGS metagenome assembly JACLAD01 (sample SAMN15725071, study PRJNA655200) | protist metagenome | isolation source: fluorescence activated cell sorting (FACS) single amplified genomes of... | place: Spain: Blaines Bay Microbial Observatory, Mediterranean Sea | collected 2016-07-05 | reverse complement strand
ATCAGAAATCCGTGGTTTTAATGCTTTTTATTCCCTATTCTATGAGATATTTCATCCAAGAAGAAGAAAAAGTAGCAAAAAGGTCGTAATTGAGTTCGGAAATCGCCAAAATCAGAGTTGAATTTTGGTAGCAAAAAAGTCGTAAATGTGGGCAACAAAACACAGGTGTGATCAATTAACAGCAAATAAAAAATCAGAATAAGATACTGAAATAATTACTATTATTGATTGTAAGATGTTGGCTATTTTGGCCTTGGTAGGACTTTTAATCAGGTGGTCCAGGGTTCGAGTCCCTGTCAGCCCACCAACAATATCAAATACTTAGGTGCTGATAAAATCCTTGAAAACTTCATAACTGTGCCCGCAGGCGCAAATTAGGCGCACTTTAAAAATAAACTCCGCCCTTCCTCGATCATCTCCTCTCACACACGCATACTGTCACCTCAAACGAAAAATTACGCCCAGGCGCACAAACACACTCCCCGATATGTGTTCAGCGAGTCAAGAACTCGATCCCGCCAATTCAAGTTGTCCATCCACCTGCTTGGCCTTCTCTAATCTTTAATCTGACGTTTCCGTTTCTCCACAATACTCTTCAGGGTTGCCAAATGTTGATCCTGAATACTGCTCTTGTGATGGGTAATGTTGCCGATCAGTTTCTCAGAAAGTAGGTTAGGGTGAAAGCGACTGGCAATCCATTTGCGCCCATCGATAGCTACTCTGGCAACGTCTGGGGGCATCTCTCCGTTCTCCACTTTCAGTACCAGTCGCTCAATCATATTGGCATGATGGAAGCCTCGCTCTTGCAGAGCTGCCAGGTAAGCCTGTCGGTGCTCCTCACTCTTGTGCAGGAACTTCCAGATCACATTGCGACTGCGATCAAACTTAGTCCCAATCTGGGCAAGGCTACATCCATCGGCAATCATTTCGCAGACTTCATCGAGGTCTAGTTTTCCTGCAGGATAGAGTTTTGATACATGCATAATAATTTATTTTACTAAAGGTTCTGGCAAATTGCAGATAAAATCTTGGTCTGTAGGCTTTTTTGAGTGATCCACATTATGTTTTAGTCATATTGGTTGCCTTACAAAAATCTGTGTTGAGGGAATAAATTGGTTTTTTCTTAGTTTATGATGTATGTTCCGTCCGCACGTTGAGAAATTTCGAGAGTCATTTTTGACAAACAAAATTGGCAGTTGATTCATCGACAAATTCGCTTATTGTTCGTCAAAAATTTGAAAATTAATACAGAAATACTATCTGAGAAATTACAATCAGAATAAATGAGAATTCTCAAAGAATTAATATTTTTAACCCAGGGAGTATAACTTATGAAGAAAAGACATGAAGCAATTGTTAAGATAGCATGCTGCCAAATGGAACCAATTGTTGGCGAAAAAGAACGCAACATTAGAAGAAGCTCAGAAATGATTGAAGAGGCAGCAAAAGAAGGTGCAAATTTAATTGTTTTACCAGAATTATGTAATTCAGGATATGTCTTTGACACGCGTAGAGAAGCATTTGACCTATCAGAATCTGTTCCAGAAGGAGAAACCTGTCAGGAATGGATGAAGCTCGCGAGTAAATTTGATATCCACATTGCAGCGGGTATAAATGAAAGGGCAGAGGACTTACTTTACAACAGTTCAGTAATTATTGGCCCAAAAGGTCACGTTGGCACCTTTCGCAAGGTTCATCTTTGGAATGAGGAAAATCTTTTCTTTGAGCCTGGTAATTTAGGTTTCCCAGTATTCAAAACACCAATAGGCAGGATATCTTCCCACATTTGTTACGATAGCTGGTTCCCAGAAAGCTACAGGTTAGCCACTCTACAGGGGGCTGACATAGTTTGTGTCTGCACTAATTGGGTCCCAATTCCTGGTCAGGACAAAACTAGGGAAGCAATGGCAAACATCTTAGTCATGGGAGCCGCTCATGTGAATTCAGTATTTATCGCCGCTGCAGACAGAGTAGGAACTGAGAGAGGACAACCATTTATAGGCCAAAGTCTAATAGCCAATTATACGGGTTGGCCAATAGGTGGCCCCGCAAGCAAAGATCGAGAAGAAATAATCTATGCAGACGCAAATTTGGCTGACGCACGTAGGAAAAGAAATTGGAATGAATATAATCAACCCCTAAGAGACAGAAGAAAGGATGTATACGGGGAAATGTTAGGAAGTGACATGAATGTTGGTTGGTATTAATTTTAGAACAATGCAAGCGCTAACTAAATGTTCTAATCCAAATTCTAAACTCTAATTAAATTGGGAGACAACTGATAGTTTTTAATTGGATATATATTTTTAATTCTTTTGTGAATGAAAAAGGTAAGTATGCAAAGCGAAAATAAAATATCTAAAATCAGTAGAAGACAATTAATTAAAACAGCAGCAGCATCTGCGGTAATTATAGGATCACCTGCATTTATTAGAAATCTTCATGCAGATGATCCGATTAAAATAGGTGTCCTCTCACCAGTAACTGGAGCTTGGACTGTTTACGGGAAAGCACATTCGCGGGGGTTTGAATTAGCAGTTGAGGAAATAAACGCTGCTGGAGGAGTTTTGGGCAGACCTATAGAAATGGTTTTAGCAGATTACCAAACTGATAGAAGACTGGTTGTTGAACAAGCAAATCGACTTTTGCGGCAAGAAAGGGTTGATTTGCTTGCCGGTACTTTTTCAAGTGCTGATAGAAATGCAGCAGGTCCAATTGTAAAAGCAGCGGATAAACTATTACTTTATCCAACATGGTATGAAGGTCAAATTGAGGAATATTATCCCGGAGTCTGCAATGAAAATATTTTCATGTTCGGCCCAGAACCGACTCAGCAAGTCTGGCCCTTCATGGAATATATGTGTAATAAATTTGGGAAAAAATTCTTCATGATAGGCTCTGATTACGCTTGGCCTCAAGTAACAAATATGTTTACCAAGGAGAAGCTCAAAGAGCTCGGCGGTGAAACAGTTGGAGAAGTCTATATTCCATTCAATACACCTCAATATGAGTCGGTATTGAGACAAATACGCCAAGCCAAACCTGACATAATCTTCCACTCATTAACAGGTAGCGACACAGTCAACTTTAGGAAACAGCTTGTGGCGGCAGGAATGAAGAATGATTTTACTCTGTGGACTGTGGATGATGAGGAGGTCGTAACTTCAGGACTGGGTCATGAGGTGTCTTCAGGAACATATGTAAGCTTTGATTACTTCATGACCATCAAGCACCAAAACAACAAAGATTTCTTGGATAGGTACCAAAAAAGATATGGTTCGGATGCACTAATGAATACCGTTGGAGTCGGTATGTATAACGCTGCGCACATGGGGGCAATGGCAATTGAAAAAGCTGGAAAAGTTGATACAAGTTCCATCCGCGAGGCGTTGAAAGGTATCAAATTTGACAAAGCACCACAAGGCACTGTTGAGATGAGGGCTATAGACCATCAGGCTGTATTGCCATCATACTTGATGAGAGTTAGAGAGGGCTGGTCTAGTGTCAACGACATGTTCGAACAGGTGCAAACAGTAGCAAGAGCGGTCCCTCAAGATGCACGATGTAATCTACCACTGTAAATTGTACTTGGATTGAGATGGAATTAGCTGCCAGTGTGTTACTAGATACAACCCTGATAACTCTAACGTTAGCATTGGCAGCTTTCGGCCTGGCAATCATCTACGGTTTAATTGGCGTAATCAATATGGGTCATGGAGCCATGTTGACCTTGGGCGCGTATTTCACATGGGCAGGTCTCCAGTTAGAAATCCCATTTGTGCTGAGTGTAATTTTAAGTGGATTCATTGTTGGTTTCATTGGACTGCTGTTTGAACATTGGATAATAAAACGTTTTTACAACAGTCCTTATGAAACACTCTTACTGACTTGGGCTTTTTTCCTAGTTACAACTGAATTGATCAAGATTGTATTTGGCTCAGATTTCAGAACGGTTGTAAATCCATATCCAGGTTCAATTGACTTAGGTTTTTATAAGATTCCTGCCTACAGAACTTTGATTTGTTTATTTACAGCCTTCGTAATTCTATCGACTGGTTTTGTTTTCTTCAGAACATCAGCTGGAATAAAAATTCGAGCTATGATTCAAAACCGAGAGATGGCAAGTTTATTGGGATTAAACATTTCATTGACATATAAAATCATATTCGGTTTCGGATGTTTCATGGCAGGTTTAGCAGGAGGGTTAGTAGCACCAATGCTTTCAGTAAGTCCTTACATGGGGGACATGTATCTTGTTAGATCCTTTTTCGTTGTTATAGTCGGGGGTATAGGCCAGATTCTAAGTGGAACAATAATAGGTAGTTTCGTGATTGGGGGTTTGGAAACGATAGTAGCCTTGTTTTCAGATCAAGTTATTGCTCAAGTAGCTGTATTCTTCTTTGCAATTGTTATCTTAAGAATAAGACCACAAGGTATATTCTCAGAAAAATGATATGCAAAATGTTTTAACAAAAATATCTGGAGAAGCAAAATTTGAGTTATTAATATTTCTTGTATTAGCTTTGATACCTTTGGTTTTCTCTGGATACATATTATTCATTCTCCCCCAATACATGCTGTTTGGCTTGCTTGCAGTATCCCTATCTATTTTATGGGGGCTTACTGGTATAATAAGTTTCGGCCAAGCTGGTTTTTTTGCAATAGGTGCTTATGCAATAGGTATAGTTGTCAAAAGCACCTTTTTAATGAATTCAGCTACACTGGGGATTTTATTAGGAATCATAGTTTCAGCGGTGATAGCTGGCGTTGTCGGGTATTTTTTGTTCAGTGCGAAAGTTAAGGCAACCTACTTCGTATTAGCTACTTTAGCCCTATCAATCATAATTGAGCAGTTAGCAAAATCACAAAAAGAAATAACTGGTGGCTGGAATGGTTTATTTGTAGATAGGATTTCAATTAGCTTTGGGAATCTATTGGAATATTCATTGTTCAATGATATCCCGATGTACTATTTTACACTTTTATTAACAATTACAGCCTATGCACTGATAAAATTTCTTACAACATCCAATTTCGGGAAAATCCTCAGAGGTATAAGAGAAAATGAAGATAGAATTTTGGCTCTTGGTTACGACACTTCCATATACAAGACATTAATATTTTGCGTATCTGGAGCACTAGCTGGATTTGCTGGTTCAATTTATGGAACTCATGCTGGGTTTGTCGATCCTTCACTAGCAAGAGTACTATTTTCAACAGAAGTAATTGTTTGGGTTGCTATAGGTGGTAGGAACTCCATCATTGGTTCCTTTCTTGGTGGGATATTAGTTGCTTCTCTTGCTAATTATTTGAACTCTATAACTCCAGAATACTGGCAACTCATCATCGGTATTGTATTCATAGCTGTTGTCATTCTCTTTAAAGGTGGTTTAGCTGGGGGTTTGGAAGAAATTTACCATAGACTGAAAAGTAAAAACTATGTCTCTGCTAGAAATCCATAATTTATCGAAAAGTTTCAAGGGTCTCTTAGCTAATGACAAAATATGTATGGAGCTTAAGTTAGGTGAGGCTCGGTGCATAATTGGACCTAATGGTGCTGGAAAAACAACACTTATATCAATGATCTCTGGCCATCTTTTCCAGTCTAGCGGGATCATCACTTTTGATGGGAAAAATATAAGCAATTATGATTTAGTTAAAAGAGTAAGACTCGGGATCGGAAGGAAGTTTCAGACTCCAACTCTCTTTGACAATCTTACGGTTTATGAAAATGTAGAATTATCAGTAATTAGAAATAATTATAGTAATTTTGAAAAAAATGCCAAAATAGATGAAACGTTGAAACTGATAAGACTATTTGATGAGAAAGATGTTCTTGCAAATACGTTATCTCATGGCCAGAGGCAGTGGCTAGAGATTGGCTTACTGATTGGCAATAATGTAAAATTATTACTCCTTGATGAGCCAACAGCAGGCATGACTACAGAGGAAACTATAGCGACTACTAGGTTAATAAACAATTTGTCAGGAGAAAAGAATTTATCAATAATTGTTATCGAACACGATATCAACTTTGTACGGGAACTTGGTGCCCAAATCACAGTTTTACATCTGGGAAAAATCTTTGCTGAGGGTAACTATAGTACAATTGAGAATAATAAGTTTGTGAGAGAAATTTACCTGGGTGCTCCTGATGTTGTCAGTTGAAAATGTGTCTGCCGGTTACGGAAAAATTAGCGTTCTTTCTGGAATAAGTATTAGACTAGAAAGTAATTCTATTCTCGGGGTTCTTGGTCGCAATGGAATGGGAAAGTCTACATTGATTAAGATTTTGTCAGGTTTGTTAACGTGTCATAGTGGAAAAATTTTTCTCGATAACGAAGATATTACTGACTACCCACCTCATTTGAGGGCCCAAAAAAAAATTGCAACTATTGTTCAAGGTCGCGGGATTTTTCCGCGACTAAAGGTTGCAGAAAATTTGATGCTTGGTAAATTGCTCCAAACAACTGTGAAGAAAGATAGACTTGATGAAGTTTATGGTTACTTTCCGATTTTGTCTGAAAGAACTGGTCAAGTTGCTGGGACGCTCAGTGGAGGTGAACAGCAAATGCTTGCAATTGGCAGAGCAATAATGTCTGATCCGAAGATAATGTTACTAGATGAACCATCTGATGGAATCATGCCATCCCTGGTTAAAGAAATAGGGACTACGCTTAAGAGTATGTCACAAAAAAATAATATCAGCTTAGTAGTTGTTGAGCAGAACGTACCGCTTATTTTCTCTCTTACTGATCAGTGTATCATACTCGAGAAGGGTAAAATAGTTGTGGAAGGAAAAAAGTCAGAAATTCAAGATTCGAATATTATGAAGCAATACTTAGCAATTTAGTCAAAAATCATATTTATCATAGTTTGATTCCCCATTTAAACCCTATGCTCTGTTGATTATCTTACCCTAGGTTTCTTCCTATCCCGCTGCCAAACGCCCATATTTTGGTATTGTAGACAATTCCTCATTGAACTGAAATCTGAAAAATTAAACAAGTCTCCCTGCCCGTCACTTTTCCGCCCAACTGCTGCCCACCACCGCTTCTGCAGTAATCGGCACTGCACTAACAAAAGTCTGCATCCCCTCGATCACGGCATGCTCTACTACACCCCGCACCTGATCTGCCAGGGCTGGGGGGCTCTGCTGGCACAGCAGCAACGTTCCTGGCAAGCTCTCTGGCAGCAGGAGGTCGATGACTGGGAACACACAGATGATGCTTCGAAACCTGCCAAACCTTCCCGCAAGCTTTGGATTGCCAACAACCTCACTCTGGAGACACTAATCGCACTACATGCAGAAAATCCCGCTGGGCTTGGGTTTGTCTCTGATGAGATCTTGGGCATCCTCAATGGTTTGGGACAGTTCAAAGGAGGTCGAGGAAACGACAAGCAAACCATTCTAAGCCTCTGGAATGGCTACGACTTTGAGAACCCGACAGCAGACTCTGACCGATATGTGCGTGATGTCTATGTCCCGATGTCTGGTGGAATCCAAGAGGTTCTTGTCAGGAAAATTATCAATGAAGAAAATACTTCCGACGGCCTGGCAGCACGATTTCTATTCAATCACCTTGTAATTGCCAAGATCCCTGCGTCCATTGAGCGGCAGCAGGAGATTGATCAGATCCTGTTTGAAGACCATCGGGAATACGACACCATGAAGGGGATCTTTGATCGACTGGTTGCAATCAGGGATGTAGAGCAACAGGTCTTGATGGATATGCATGCACGGAATCATCTGGCCTTGTTCGCCCAGTACCTGAAAACCCAGGCGCGGAAGGGGTCGGAGCAAGGGTTTGCGGCATACATGAAACTGCAGACCTATCTGTACAGACTAACCTTGCTGGTGCACTACATGACCCGCAGGAATGCTGATGACGCGAAGGTCTCCGAAGAGACTGCACAGCATGCGATCAGTATCATGAGGTTCTTCATTGCCAGTATGCAGCGTGCTTACGGTACGGTGGAGATGACTGATCGAGAACGAAAGGCGAGGGCCATTCTAGACAAACTGCATCAGCTGGGTGGTCGGGCCAAGCTCAAGGACATCAAGCAGCCGATCAAGAAAACCGATTCCAGTAAGGAAGCATCGGCGTTGATCAAAGAGCTTGTTGAGCTGGGTGTGCTGAAGGAAGTCCGAGACGGCAAAGAAAAATTTGTGGAATTGGTGAACAGGTGAACAAGTTGACTCTATCCCAGTAATTGTCTGGCCCTAACTTGTTACCCTAGAGGTGAACAGGCGGTGAACAGAGTGAACAAGTTACTGGTACTGCTTACACAAGTTGTTCACCCTGTTCACCGCTGTTTACCGCTGTTCACCGCCCTCCAGCCTAGTAACAGCAGGTGCTGGAAGGCTAGTTGTTCACCTGTTCACCGTTTTTGGATATAGATTCTGATCCTTATCATGATTTCTATAGGATACCAGAGCACAGGATCTGATTCAGAGATATCCCGTCTTGGAAGGAATGTGCCTACCGTAGGAATCGAATTGTCAGCATTTAAAAGGGCTAAAATCAAAAACAGGCAGACTAGCCAACATTATAGCCAACAATTTCAGTGCTTAGGTAAGGAGTGAGGAGGTGGGATCCAGCCAGACTAGATCCCACCTATGGATCAATTTTCTAGTGGGGCAACTTTTACTGCGGATCAGTCAACATCAATACTCTTTGTGTTCAATAGGTTCTTCTGTCTGGTTGTAGAAGGATACAAATCTCCATTGTTCATGTAACTCGATTGTCAATAAATCTTTTGGACCGAATCGATTAAACGTCTCCAACAATTCTTCTTCGCTTGGTGCTTCCCAGTGACCAAAAGCGATATCATCGCCCACCCATACCTGACGACATTTTACTGTCTCAGTTAACCCATCAACATTTATTGCCCATTGTTTTTTGGTTTCAGTCTTGCCCGGTGGGGTTCGTTTCTCAGGAGGCATACAGTACTCTTTTCGGGCCTCTTCACTTTTAAACCTATGAACTGCTATGTAGTGTGGCATATAGTTCCTTATTGAGAATTGGTTGTCTTGGCATCAACATTTTATAGAAGATGCTCACTTTAGTTGACCAATGATTGTCTACCGTGAAGTAGTGGGACAAAATGCAAAATATCAATTAGAAGGTAGTCAAAAGGCAAGCGTAATGTTAGCCGTCACTGATTTTCAGAATCAATTGCTGGATTTGCAATGGGCAGGAAACAGTGCTGGAGAGGGTTCTGTGATGCAAGAGGTGGGGATGGGACTAGATCAAAGTAGTCCCAAATCTGCTCAGGTTATCAATAATGTTGCCCTTTTAGTTGCCCTTGTTGGGGGTTATCACCAGATAGACTTGATCATATCTGATAATTCGATTCCTAACATAGCCATCAAGGGCGTCAGCGGAACTTGGCTGATGTTGAACTTGAATCGTTTCATCCAGAAAGCAAGGTTTCGGATTGTATTTGGTGGGAGAAGGTAAGGAATGAGGGAAGAAGGATAGCCGATTTGTGCTACCCATGACTGCATATTTGCCTAGGTTGGCATCCAGGAAAACGAGAAGAGCCCACAGCAAAGGGGCGACAAAAAGTCAGCCCCTCTTTTGCTATTTTTTATTTGCTAGCAACAAAGTTGATTTGTGGCCCTAATCCGCCAACAACTTCCTCACTGAATGGATCTACGTCGGGTGCAGGCTGGACCCAATCCGTCATCAATGTCATCATTGAATCAAGGTCAGATTGTGGCCCAATTCCGCCTACGATTTGCTCACCGTAAGGATCAGCGTTGAGCTTGTTCAGTGCTTGGACAAAGCCATAATCAACGCCTTGCATTGGATCATATGGCAGTTGTGGCCCAATTCCGCCAACAATTTGCTCAGCGAATGGATTAGCGTCAGCTACTACTCTGTTCATCGCTGGAAGAATCTCCTCACGAACAACATTAAAAGTAGGAGGTGTATTAGCCGCTACCAATGCTGGAAGAACCTCTTCGTGATATACACTGAAAGTGGCAGGTATATTAGCCGCTACCAATGCTGGAAGAACTTCTTCATGGTATACATTGAAAGTAGGTGTTGCGGCTGATGCTGCAGAACCAATTACTAATGTTGCTGCCAATGTGGTAATGAACTTTTTCATGGTCGTGCTCCAAAGTGGATTATTGTGATTTACTTGTCTCATTTGTTACTAAAATGAAACGTGATGGGTAAGTAATAATCTGCAGTGATTTTTTTGGGGAGGATGACTGGGGGAGAACTAGGTAAGTTGAGCTGAAAACTAAGACCCAACGCAATGTAAATCTGATGAAGCGATCAGGATTAATACAGATGTTTACTGGGATGGAGTGCAGTCAATACCAGCAGACCACCGGAATAATCGCAAAATAATCGTAATCTGTTTTGAGTTTTGATCCAGAAGGGGAGGCTCTGGGGTGTGTGATGATGCGAGAGGAGGTGGCCCAGAACCGGCCTATCGCTTGGAGATTCAACAGTTGCGCGAAAAAGCGAAGGAATTGATACGAGATTCTGCAGAGCGGCAACAAGATTTTCGTGACCAACCGGAAACGCGTTATCACTACCAACGCAATCTGGCCCGCTACGATTTGATAGGGCTCATCGACACGATGGAGCGACCGAGTAAGTTGGCTTATGAACGTCCAACAAACCCTGATGTTAAATGGTTAGCAAAGTTGGGCGAATGGGTTTTGTTGAATCGCGAGAGCAAAAGCGATGAGAGTGAGCGAGTGGAGGAGGACATTTTCCACTGAAGGAGAATGAAAACAAGTATCAAAAGGGCAAAAGAGAATATTGATTTAGGGGAATGCTTAGCAAATCGAGTCGTGCTGACTGTTGAACTCAGATTCCCCTGTGCCTACGCTGATTAGGATTCTTTGGTTGGAATGAAGATCTAGGCATCTCTAGAATTATTTTTGTCAACAATTCTCAGGTTAGCTTCTACTTAGTCAGCAGGATTTACCACATCCGAAATTGCAAACATCTTCCACCTGTCAGCAGTTTTCTTGAAAGCGTAGAATGCACTGGCTTGCTCAATCAAGGAACCGTCTTCCCTGAGCCTACGTACATTCCTGCACAACAGATGCGCCTTGGTTTCTGTCATGGCCACTATATCGATTTCAAACGAATCACTGCGATGCCAACCTTTCGCCTTTTTCATTTCTGTGGGAGACAGCGGAAACTTGTCCAGCACAGTAATGTTACCGTTGCCAATGTGGGTTAACGGAAACTCAATGCAAGCGTTGATACCATCCAAATCTTCACGATTGAATGCGTCAAGGTATGATTGATAGACCTTGTACACTTCAGCTCTCAACTCACTTTTCATTCGCACCTTTTCAGTTGATGGGAGGGTCAAAAGGAAAATAGTAACGAAAGTCGTTGAACTGAGTCAATAAAGTACGGGAAGTTCGATGTAACCGTAGGAATCGAATTGCCAGTATTCAAGCGAGCTAAAATCAAAAACAGGCAGACTAGCCAACAATATAGCCAACAAAGTTAATTATCAATTGTTGCCCTTATGAATTGTTATCACCGGACAGGCCAGTGATTATCTGGTGATTAGATTCCTAAAATACGCCAATACAGGCCGGAACAAACCCGGCCGAAAGAATATGAAGTTTCGAAAGAGGTAGTGGTGAAGACTTTGGGAACAGTTGATTGTTAGGAGTGCTGCTGAAAGATTGGGCGGCATTGAGTTGCTTCAGTGCTTGAACAAAGCCATAATCAACGCCTCGCATTGGATCATATGGCAGTTGTGGTCCAAGTCCACTTTTTAAACAATGAGCAACAGGGGGATTCCTGATTTTATTCTATGATCTTGAAGTAACTCGTCTACACCAGCAAACTACTCCAATGAGTATTGGATTTGTTTCGTACGATGGAACACGAGCATTTTATGCAGAATTCACTGACTACGATCAATCCCAGATGGATCATTGGCTAAAAGAAAACGTAGTCGACAGATTTATTCTAACAGACATGAGTGATCGCACTTACAAAGAATCAGGCAAAACTCAATTTTTCAAAGGCGACCTGGACTGGGTAGTTTCGCACCCAAAGGGTTTAAAAAACTGGTTGCAGTCGTTTGGGGAAAAGATTGTGTTAGCAGCTTCAGGTGGAACATATGATTGGGTCGTATTCCGTACAATGATGAAAATCAAGTATGTGGAAGATATGCCGGAATATATTGACAGGTGGCCTATTGACGTGGTCAGCCTGCTATGTTGGGAAGGTTATGCTCCTGAAGAAGAATATTTCAAAGAAAATTTTATAGGAGCAAGTGACCACTCAAATAAGCACAATGCTTTAGAAGATGCTCGAGTTATAAGAGATGTCTATCTGAAGTTGGAGACTGAGCGATTTGAGAGATATGTTCGATAATGTCTCAGAACAAAAAGATATTACGTTTTGCTAACCTGCCACTATCCTGACACCCCCGCATCCCTTCTTCCTTCACATCCGTTGATGCGGAGGTGCTGCTTCGAAATTGCTCCCCGCTATTTCTCGAGTAATTTCTTAAGAACAGTTCAATCTTGGAGACATTGCCAGGGGAAGGTGGGATCCCCAACTTGGATCCCCAGAAAATGTTATCGAGGAGAAGGCGCAACTGATGTGTAGGTGGTAAATTTTACATCACTTGGCTTGACCCCAGAAAGTTTGACTGTATTCATCCGGAATTTTGCTATTGCATCACAGATTCCAGCTGGATGATTTGGATCAAGGATGGCTTTTTGATCACGAATGTAAGACTCCTTAGACGGCCAACGCATGACCAGTGTACCTTTGCCTTCTGCATCAACAAGTAAGTCCATGGACATTCGTTGAGAAAGGAAGCATTCAGAAGCAAACCATGTCTGAGCAATAGCTCTAAGTTCTGAATGTTGTTGCGGAGTAAACTTTACGCCCGTAGCCATGAAGACTACTGGCATCCCTGCAATCAAATGTCCTGTGTCTTCTTCGTGAAATGCGAACACTGCGGGTGCGCTAATAATAGCTGCAGTAATCAAGGCGAGGAATTTCTTTTTCATGGAGTGGCCTTACAGAGTTGGATTTAAAAAACAGTTTTGAGCCTCAGCGGTTGTTGCTAAGTAATCAGAACAACGAAAACAAAATCAACTGGAAGGTAGCTAAAAAGCAAGCCGAAGATGACCACCACTCTGAATCACTCTCCCCTTTCCCAATGTTTACTTTAACAGGAAGTATACATTGAGATAGATCGATCAAAATATAAGTAATCAAAATAGCTAGTTAGCTGGATCGGCGAATTAGTTAGTTCTAGAGCTATAAATTCATAATGTATATTTTTATCTTTATATTTTAATTAGTATACATCAAAGTAGAATTCCAAGCACAGCAGCAACGATTGCCAATCAAGTGAGGGAACAGCATGCAGAAGAAACCACTGAGCGCCAAGCAGGTCAAATCCTTGTCAAAGTTGCTGGAGGAGAAGCCCAGGGACCGGGCACTTTTTCATGCCGGTATTGATTCAATGCTGCGCAGCTCGGATCTGCGTCAGCTGAGGGTCGAAGATGTTGTGGACTCGATGGGGTTGGTTCGTGAGGAGTGCAGCATCACCCAGCAGAAGACCAAGCGCACGGTGACCTTCACCTTGAGCGCAACCACTCGTGGAGCTATCCAGGACTGGATCACGGCCAGCGGCAAGCGTGGGGAGGATTTTCTCTTCAGTAGCCGAACCACCCGTTACAATGGAGTTGAGCTGGGACAGCAGCCGATCAGCCAGATCCAGTACCAGCGCTTGGTCAAGGGCTGGATGGAATTGTTGGGGGTGGCTGCCGATGACTACAGCACCCATAGCTTGCGGAAAACCAAGGCAAGTGCGATTTATGATGCAACCAAGAACTTCGAGGCTGTCCGGCAGTTGCTTGGGCATGCTAGTGTTGCGGCTACTAGCGCCTATCTGGGCATCGAGCAGGCCAAGGCCCTCGACATTGCCAAGAATCACACGATGTTCTAGCCCAAAATCAAATCAGGAGATGAGAACCAGATGGCAAATGCACTGAAGGGGAAAACGCTGACAACTTGGACAATCATCTTGCCCAGCGAAGAAGTGGCCAAAGATTTTATGGAGAGCGCAAGCGGACATTTTGAATTCATGCAGGAGAAGAGTTATCAGAATGGCCCTCTCAAACTAGTTCATTATGTTGTCTCATCCGGCCCAGAGTGGAAGGAATACAACTCGTTTCTGGATGGGAAGATGCCAGAAAAAACCGGAAGGGTGGTGGTGACGCTTTTTGAAATTTATGAAACCGAAGATGGTCTACATCACCACTGGATCGAATCGAAGGACATCCATCTGCTAGCTGAAGACTGGCTGAAAGAAGTAGGTGGAGAAATTACAGTCCACACCCACCAAACCATCATGCAGAGTCTTTGGGACTGATCCAGTAAGGAATCCCTTATTTTCGCCCCCCACCCCCTACCCCCGGGGGGAGCAAACTAGCCCCCACCTCTTGATATTGGGACTCCAGGTCGCATTTATATCCCACCGCCGACTTTAGACCTTGTGAACGACATGGCGCACCACGCCCCAGATCTGGAAGTCGTCATCAATGGAGACTGGGATGCTGGGGTAGTCAGCAAGCACAGCACCTCTACTCTATCAGACTTCTTTGCATTCAATCATGATGTGACTGGTTCGAGCCTTAGCAGCTGTCTCTGCAGGGCTTGTCATTACACTGGGAGGTGGGTGGATTGGATCCCGCAGCCAGCTATCAAGAATTTCATAGTCGTCCCCCTCGCACAGTTCTTCTGCCCTCTGAAAGCAATCATCCAAGGTTGCTCCCATCCCACTACACTGCATCGAATATGCTTCCTGGCCGTTAGGGCCGAAAACTCCAAATGAATCAACTGAACTGACAGTTCCGCAGGATGCACAAAAACTGGCAATGATCAGAAATTTGATGGAATTTGCCATTCTATAAGCTCGATTGAATTCCTTGAAAAACGATTTCTCTAAGTTGAACCAAATATTTTGAACAACCCGTGCCAAGTGCTCTGACCCTGGACTCGATGGAGTGGTCAAGAACTGCCCAAACTGCGGAAGGATCTGAGAATTATTGCCAAGGTAGTTGGCACTGCTGCAGAACTGCCGATGATGGCAGAGGAATGTGCAGGGACAATGTCCAATCCAGAGTCAGTGAGTAGCGTACCTGCCAAGGTGGACTGTCAGGCGAAACGCTACTGCACTCAGATGAAGACCTGTGCGGAAGCACGGGCTTACCTCACCCAGTGCAACATTCAGAGCCTGGACAGGGACAAGGATAGAGTGCCGTGTGAGGCGTTGTGTGATTGATCAGCGTGATGCCTACGAATGTCCAAAGCACTGCTTCAGATCTTTATCCGTATTGAGGACATTGAAGAAGTTGTTGATGGAACCATCATAG
>JACLAD010000388.1_pt1 | contig 15414 bp, 11 predicted proteins | sample 8027901 | NCBI WGS metagenome assembly JACLAD01 (sample SAMN15725071, study PRJNA655200) | protist metagenome | isolation source: fluorescence activated cell sorting (FACS) single amplified genomes of... | place: Spain: Blaines Bay Microbial Observatory, Mediterranean Sea | collected 2016-07-05 | reverse complement strand
CATTAGGAAAATTGTGGTTTGTTCTAACCTTGTCAGAGCCGAGTGAGACTACTACTGTATATATATATAGCTATGTATACATATCAACTCTTGGACACCCCGAGTTAACCCGGGGTGTCCAAATTTTGATTGGATAATTGAATTCGCGAAGTCCGTCTGAGATCCAATGATGTGTCGCATGGGGCTTGTATTTGTATGTGTACAGCACGGTGCTTTTCGGGGGGGGTTATTGATTTACCCTCTCATTATGCGATAAAGCCTTACAAGCCATGTTGCAGGAATTCCTAAGTAAGATAGGGCGCGCTCTCTCGTGGACAAGCATATGGTTGGACAATGATTTCAAAAAACCAAATTCTATTGGTTGTTGGTACATACCAGCCAATCCAAACCCTTTCCTTTGTATCCTAAAAAAAACGGGCAGTGAGTGCAGTACTTTGTACGGTCCGATCTCCTTGCGAGCAGCATTGCCAACGATGGTCTCGACAATGCGATGCGTTTCGTTAGCTGTCGCGATGTTTGCCGTGTCAGCGACGGCTTGGGTGCCGCGTATCGTGCAAATAGTTGACGGCAAATGGATTAATCGGATAACAGGCCTTGAAGAAGTGATGAATGGCACGAACGTGATCATGAAGGGACCTCCATGGATTCCTTCGACCGCTGGTGATGCTCTATGTAACCAGAGCGAAGCGTGTTCCACATTCACTGCGCGTGACGCCGAGTTCCTCAAGAGCCAAGGCAAGACTGTTGTACGCCTGGGAGTGATTTGGGCGGGAGGTCAGCCAACGCCTGATCCGGTCCTGGACCCAGACTTTAAGAATAGACTACAGAGTTTTCTGGAGTTGTGCCACAACCATTCCATCCGGGTTATGCTAGATATCCACCAGGATGCTGTGGGAACAGCAATGTGCGGAGAGGGCATACCAATGTGGTACTCAGCAAAACATTTCCCGCACCTCATTGGAAAGCCTCTGCTTGGACTCGCCTCAAAAATCAAAGGAAATTGCTCGGTCGAAGATACTGAACAATGGAAACTTCACGCCGGAGACTCGCTCTACAATGTGCTGAATCCCTGCTGCCTGGCATGGAATGCACCTGGCGGTTGGGGGCACAACATCGATGTCACAGACTTCTCGCAGTTGCAAATTACCCAACTTGTCGCAACAACGGAGGGGCGCACAGCTTACGCGGCATATGTCAAGCTTCTCGCAGAGGCCGTGGCCGATTATCCAGCCGCCATCAGCCTTGAGCTCATGAACGAGCCGCCAACCATTTTGGAAAATGCACTTTACAAACTCTATAAGGCAAGCTACGACGCTGTGCGGGAAGTTGGACCTGACCTGGCAGTGGGAGTTGCCGACACTGGCAGTGACGTGCCGAGCGCGAGCGATGCCCGCTTGTCGAAAGAGGTCCGCACCTGGTTACGCGACGAAAACACCACGGGACTCTTCTATGCCTTCCACTGCTATTCCTGCAAACTTCCCGACACAGTCACAAACGCCGTCAAATTAGCGAAGCTATGGGGAGCGCCGGCGTACCTTACCGAGTTTGGCACCGCAGGGGCCGCCCCCGTGGCGGCTACGGCTGGTATTGGGTGGACTCATTACCAATACAACGGGTACTGCAACGTGCCCTGCGATGCGAGTGAAAACACGTGTCGTCCCATGCCTGGAACAAATAAAACATGCTCACCTGGAATGTCATGCGCATTTGGAGCGTGTATTACATGAGCATATGGGTGGTAAAAACTAACGACTGTGACATGTAGTGCCTGTAGATAAATCAATCTGGCGCCGTAATTCTGTCGTTCAAGTTCAACTTGCAAGCTGTTCAATAGTGTCCCGTTTACTGAGCCCGAAGAGGACAGAACGGTTTTAACAACAAGAAGAACAACGTTATAATTGGAAGAACCGTTTCTGAGCCCTTGAATTTGCAAGGAAGAGTGAATTGGACTACATGTATAAACAAAAGTACAGTGATTTAAATACGTACAACAGATCTAATTGATAATTCAGTTTCAATTCAAACATAAGTTGTTGCATCAATCTAAAGTTCTAGCATGGCGTAATAAAAAATACTTCTTAAGTTTTGACGAACTTCATATATTTTTGCCAAAACGTCGTCGTAAATATTGAATAATTCAGTTGGTTTGGCCGAAAAATTCACTGAAATTGAAATTACCAACCTAGCTTATAAGACAGTAAAGATTATGACACGATGCATTCGATCGTTATATTACAATACGATTAGCTATAATCCCTGCTGTGCAAATCCAGTGACCGCCCACCAAACATCCGGTTAATTTAGGGTACATTCAGTGAAAAATCCAATAACACAAAGCAAAACTGATTTGTGTCATTGAAAGCAGCACATGGGGAAACTAGCGGCACATTATGAATGAATGTATGGGGTTCAGCTGGCACATGAACAACAACGCCCGAGGCGCAGGAGGGGAAGACATGCCACTTCCTGCGCGAACGGAGTTCACAGTGTGAACACGGTACAGTGCGTATATCAATACATTGGTGAGGTTCTGAATGCCTGTGCGTGCGCTGCATGCGCCATGAATTAGTCACAAGAAACACACACACACACACACACACACACACACACACATATACATACTGTACTGTATATATACTGCACTATTCGAATAGTAGCCAGCTTTGCTGTTCTGTTTCAACAATAATTTGTTGTGCATTTGCGTTTGTGGGTTTGTTCGAATACATAATTACGGTATGATATTATTATGATCAGATCATTCTACCCAGTACAAGTTGTAGCTTGTTGTTTGTGCCGTAATAACTTCAACACAGCTCCACTACGAAGGCTACGACATGTCGTACCACTGTACTCGTAGCTGCAACAGTTTGCATTTGACCGCATTTTACCTATCATATCACAGCTGGTATTTATGATATGACTTATAAGTTCGCCATCCACAAACGGAAAATGATCACTAGTAATTGTAGCTACAACGGTTTGCATTCGACTGCACTTTACCTATCATAGCAGACGGTGCGATCGGCTCCATTCCGTCTACAATTAACACTTTTTTGTCCTTCATTTGATCTATCTGGCGCTTTGATCGATTATGCCATATGTTTACGTTCATGTCGTGGATTTATAACTTCCCACAAGTTGGCACATGTGCCCAGATCATATCTATGTATATACCAATGAAAGATTAAGGTATACAGCTTGATTTTCTGAGGCAAGTTTCAAAGGAATGCGTAAAAAAATTAGACAAGAACCTATTTTTGATGCTGCTCCATTTTTTACCCACAAGATTTTGAACATAAGTGGGTACAGCGGGAAGAGGTGGCAGTTTGGCAAACTCCTCCCTTGAAATCTCTCCGACGTCGACTGCTGCGCGCCGACGAACTTCCTCCATTCTCACTTTCTCAGCCCACGCCAGAATTCTGTTCGTGACATGGAATGAGTTTTCGGGAAACCGAACTAATTAATTGCTCAGTAATACAATTTATTTCGCACCGCTTCAAGTGTCGCCATTTATTCATTTCGTTTGAAGTTATATTAAGCATTACCAAACTCAGGTGGTGGAGGAAAAATCCGAGGGTCACAACACCCATTACTGTTGTTGTCAATGATGCGGCAAAAAGCAAATGCTCTTTTTGCATGATATACTATAACATATAAAATTTCTGTCAAAAGATTGAGTTCAAGATTTTTGCATGGGTTCTCAAGAAAAAAAAAAAAAAAAGTATGTTGAATGGTTTTTGGCCAATAGTTGCATAATATTCAATACCTGCAAAACAACAAAATAGGAAGCCTTAATCTTTTCGCCAGTACTCTTTTTGATGAATGTTTGTTCGAGAAGTTTGTCGCTAAAAAATATACAAATATAAGATCTATGATAAGTAAATATACACATGTTTAGATCAACTATTAAATACACAACGTTTAATTTTGTATCTATTTGACAATCTCGAGCTTGAGTAGCTCGTTTACGAAGCACCTGTCGATAATATTCCAAAAAACTAATATAGCACAATATGCGCCATGAAGCATAAAACTTGACGTCTGTACAAAAGAATAAAGATCAAACTAGGATATGTGATATGTGGAATGCTAGTATTTTTTCTACCATTAGAAGAAAAAGGAGGAAGTATCGATGGTTTAATTCCCCGACAGGCTGTGCGATCCATGCGCAATAATGATCGTAACTGAGTTCAAATAGCAGCAAAAAATGTAAATAACAATCACAATACAGAAATCCAGAGGGTCAAATAACTTATTCAACCAACCGAGAAACTGTTTTATTTGCGATTCGACAAAATTTAGATCGAGCTGGTCTAAGTAATTACAAAGCATAAGACTTAGAGTTGCAGAGTTCATAAAATTCGAACTTCAAAGCAAACAAACTTTATAAATTTTTCTGTACGACATTTCTTTCCAGGAATAAATATCATATTGTCGTGATCATAATTATTGAAACTTTGATAGTTATCTGACGAAAAAGCAAGAAATCCAAGGCATTACAAGAAAATCACACATGCAGAAACAGAAGATTAAACCTGAGTTGATATAGCCAGGAGATACTGTCGACGCAATGCCAAACGATAACAGGAGCATTATCCATAGGGTGGTAAGGATTGTTCTAGTGGCCATATTTTGGTGGTTTCAGTTCTTCCAAGCTTTGGTTCTTTGTTTTCTTTTATTAAAACTCTTGGGGCACTATATTTTCGCCAACAATGTGACTCCTTACTTGTGATATGCCGGAAGCAGTGGCGTTGGTAGGAGGGGGAAGCCTTCAATATATCCCACACTGTAGCCACCAATGACAAGAACTAGAAAAAAAATCTGTAAAATCGGATTTTGGCTCCACATGACATAAATATATATTCTGTGCAAGAAGCTCAGCACCCTCTTTCCTAGAAGCCATTTTATATGTTGTCTGTACGCGATTATATGCAAATGACATGTTTATCGTGGTTATTGATCTACAAGGTATGGTCGTTCACTTGGAGACAAGATGTGGGGCAGTAAAGCACATGGCACTTACATAATTGAGCTTGGTAAAATCTGGAATGACAGGCTAACCAAATCGAACAAAACACAACCTCAAGAAAAAAAGATCCCGTTTTTCACGAAAAGACAGACCCGAACAATCTAACTCACCAAAACACTTATAGCATAGGCTTAAACACGTAGTGGCCTACCTTGTCGAGGGCGCGATGCACAGGGCGTAAGTGGCAAAAAGGATGACAAAAGACGCGATTGCCACAAACCACATCATCCACTTCAAGTAATAGGAATTCCACATAAACAATTCCTCTTCAAATGGTGGCTCTAGAGATCCCACAGGTATGTTCTTTGATGCTTTCATACATACACATATACCTACACCTCTATATATATACTGTATCGATACACCGTGTGTTGAACATCAAATATTTACTTGGGACTTTTTTACTAGAGTTTTATGATTGCATATTAGTAATTCAAATAATTTAGTTGTTGGAAATATCGCGGGATCAGTGGTTGTCGAGAATATCAAGTGATACAATGACTTTTAGAGTGTTGACAGCTGTGTTCTGATTAGTTTTTGCTAAAATAATTTTTGGGGGTTGGGTGATATTATACATGCATTGTTTTACGGCTGGATTGTTTGTCATAGGGTTGGACAGTTGACGTTTTGAGTGCAGAGACACTTCGCTTCAGCGCGGTAATACTATGTCGCTTTCCTTAGCTTTATTTAGACTCATCCAGATGTTTGTGATACCTTTTAACACTCATTTGTAGACAACCGTATGTCTAATCTCTGCATTGTCATCCACCGAGAGCGGGCTTGTACCACATTCTATTCTTGGATTCATTGCAGCTATCACATCCTTTTTTTATTGGTCCAGACCACTGAAGAACGGATTCTGGAGGTCCGTCTTCGCACTACCTTCACATCTCAACATTTCATTTCAGTATCAAATATTTGAAAATAGAAAATGCGACGTTTTAACAGTTTGTAGCGGTTTGCTCCTACATTTTCACGACCTTCTCTTTGGACAAGATATGGAACATGTTCAAACATTAGCTGCTGCGCTATATGCGACGGCAATTTTTTGCTTTACTCAGAGGCAAGTTCAAAACCAATCGGATTTTGTAGTAATTCATTAGTTCATATTGTACTACGCTTTGTCTATGTTGTCTTGTTGCAAATTCCTACCCAGCCGCCCGTTAAGACATGCTGGTCGACCCATAATCGCCACTCTGTTACATATGGCCTTACATCTTTTTGGTAAAATTTTCGTAGAAATGCATAATGAGATTATAGTGTGCAGCATCATACATGTCATATTCAAGCTGTTTTTTTGCTATATTATCAGGGTTAGCTGCCAATCTAGTTGTGCATTACGGAACACACGGTACACGTTCAGAATGGGGCACACTAGGTTTAAGTGTTTTTGTTAGTTTGCTCGCATGTGGCACCTGGAAGATTACGAGTGTGAGCTGAGGCATGGGATAAAGTTTGATCATATAAATTTTAAATAACTGCAAATCTGCACCGGTTGATCTACTCCGTATACAATTGGTCATCTCAGTAATATATCCATATTCGATATTCAAGTTCAGAAAAACTATTTTTTATTTGACTTGGAGATTACAACACCCTAAAACTGAACAGAGGTTTTCGAACCCGGATGTCGCAGACAAACTCCCGGAGTACATACACTCCGGGAGTTTGTCTCGGTATATCGGTGGTATACTCCTTCATGCTTTCAAACTATTCGAATACCTTTTGTTTGTTTGTTTGTTTGTCTTTTTTTTTCTTGCGTTTGTTGATTTTCTCAGCTTTCCTTGTTTTCTTCTCTTTCTTCACCCTCTTCTCTTTCTTGACGTTCCTGGCTTTCTTCGTATTCTTCATTTTTTTTCTTGTCCTGTGCTTATTTTCTGGTGGTGATTCCCTACTCTTCTTGCTGCTCTCTCTCTTTCTTTTTTTTGTCTTTTTTTTTTTTGCCGGTCGTTGATTGTCCATTTCAAAATTTAGATTCTTTTTCGGTCGACCATCCTTTCGTTTCTGTTCAGATTCTCGCAGACAAGCAGATCCATCTTCCTGCCCATTGGTATGTTTTTGGCGCGTGGAGCAAGTATTTCGAATGTGGCTTTCGCATTTTGGTATTTTATTTTTCTTAGAAACCATTTGAATTTGATTTGCTCGCTGCGATTGAATTGACAATTTTGAGTCATCCGGAAAATATCCACTTGTACCACTAGTACTTGGTGCATTGGCAGTCGCCCTACTTACTGTTGGATTCGTAGAGCGCAAATCACCGATTGAGGCCACTAGATCCAGTACTTGCTTGCTCTTTGTAACCATCAAACATTTTCCACGACGTTGTTTTCGATTCGGCACGCCAATTTTACTAAGACTAATAAAATAGCTGTCCGTATAAAAATTATTGGCATGACAAAATGTGATGCTGAGCACTTTGTAGGAGAATAGTTTGAACGAAACGCTGTCAATATATTTGCTCAAACCGTTTTGTGTGCTCGGAATGTTTAGATATCCCAGTACTCCAAAGCCGATCAAAATATGAAGCCCCACTCTATATTCAAAATTAAAGTATCAAACACGGTCAAATGAAATAGTCAATCTTACAAATATCCAACTTGCCTGCTTTTCAAAGTAACCGCATCGTTCATCCGGGCATCCTTCGTATCTGTAAAAAAGCAAAATAATAATTTCATGATTCGAATAATGCTGATAAGCAACAATATGAAGGCAGTTCGCCAACTCATGGATGGTTCAGGAGTTAATCAATGAAAAAGAATATTTGTCTACTACGTTTGATGCACAAACATCGTAATTTGTCCTATAACTTGCAATTCTTTCCAAGTTTTTTGCATTCCAGGAAGAGATGCAGAAAGGGCAGTGTATGACTGAAATGTATCTGATCAAAGTTGTGCAAAATATGTCGTTGCAAACTTGTGCACGTCCAATAACCATAGTTGCCAGAATACAACCTTTTAGTTGCTTACGGCCTAGGCTTGTCGCAAGTAACTTCGCATACCTTCCGAACGATTTAAGGCGTTAAATCCTTTGCATATTCATAATTATTCATAACAAACCACAAATTATCTGTCAATATGGTGAATACCCCACTGAACGTTAGAATTTTGGCACAAAGCATTAGAAAATTTTTATTGAGCATGTGTGCGCTATCTAACTCCTCGGCTGAACCGTGTCCGGTTTGCCTTGGTGGCTCTGGATGATTTACTATGATACGCTTCGAACAATGACAATTTAAAGTTAGTAATTCAGCAAATCGAACTAGGCACAGAACCCCAAATTGGTTTTGATATTACAATAAAGAGTGCAATATCAACGAACCTGGATAGAGTTTGGTGCAATGTGACGACCAACAACATGATGAGCATCGCCTCCAATTGCACATATATTATCAAGACCATTAAAAGCCTTTCCATTCGCGTTGTGAGAATTAATAATAGCAATATCGATGGCGTAGCAAACTACAAAACAAACCATCTGCAAAAAAGCTTGGTAAACACGGTCAAATCGTAGTTCGAGTGTGATCCATAATTGGCGCACTGTGTAATCTGCACTTGCTTGAGCTTGGGCTCGAGCCCATTCCCCTCCTCCAGAGCCAACTTCAAGGTTCAGGTGCCGTTTACCACCGTGTGGCCAGAGTGCATCAAAAATGACCTTCATATGTAAAGAAAGAGAAGTCTATTACAAAGGCCAAAGAACAAGCTAGTTGTGACAGTTCACCAAATATTAACCTGCCCCCTTTTGTTGAAAACTGATTTACTAAAATAATTTATCAATGGCGGCAGCGAATTTTCGATTGGATTAGATGGTATCGCTTTGCGACGGTGTTTATACTTCGAATACTGCGCGAAGCTATCACACCACACTTTCATGCCAAACTTGGAGTTCAGGGCAGCTATCATTTGCTCAGCAAGTTGCCTGCGGTCAGCATCTGGCCTACTCATCCAAGCAATCAAAAATCATGCACTTTCGTTTAACAATCATAAATTGATACGTTTTTTCAGAATAATTTTGGAACAGAACTATCTTGTGATACAACACATACAGGCAGCATCCATTGCTTGAAATTTTATGTTTTGAGACTTTTTGCCTACGCTTTGAATGTTTTGGCGGAGCATATTTTCCTGGTGTGTAAGATTGAAATGTGATAATCGACAACCCAGCTAATAAATAAACATATATTTTTAAATATACCCAATGCTTCACGGAAAAGCAATGTTCTTCTAAAGTATTTTTCAAGGTTGGGACGGCGATATTCACTTGACTACGCGAACGGCATTGGTCGATGGGAGGTAAATGCAATTCAAAAGAAAAATTCAACAAACATTTTTATCACGTTCATTAGTGAAGGTGTGAGCAGACAGAAACATTTCTGCATCGTCCACTCCACGTCCAATTTCCTGATGAAGGTAATCAAAGTTGAAATAATATTGAAGAAAAATGCAGCTCGAGTAGCTACCTTGTCCCGATGTTTTCTAAATATTTCATTCGATATATATCTAGACTCTGATTCCACATTACTCCAACCACGCTGGCCCCCATAGGTTCTGATTGGCGTTTTTTTGAACTTCACAAGAAGTTCCTTTTGGCGTATCATCTCGCGCACAATACTTATGAAACTCGTCGCAGCCTATCGTCAATGATATTTTACCAACATATTTAGACGATGCTGTACTTTGAGAGGTGACCTTAAAATGACCCAGGATACATGCAGCCCGTATCAGGTGAAGATATAAGCCGACCTTTACAGAAATCGTTTACAACAAAAAGAAACATGAAGAAAGTCACAAACAAACAAACAAGGAACAGAAAAGAGAGCACCAAAGCAAATCTTGCGTTTGAGTATTTATATTTGAATAACACATGTACACGCGTCGATGTTTGTGGTAGAGGTGAGATGCAAAAAATACGCAATCAATATGCCAAAAAAAGGTGAAGAAAAGGCCGAAACAAATTGCATTTACTGTTTCAGAAGAATGCTGACATTCAGCTTTGCAGACCTCAACAAGCTCTTTCGCTTCAGCATATCTGAGGCCCTAGCCCACATTTATGGTTTAGTAATTGCATATTTAAAAATGGCACTCGTCTATTTTTCTATGTCGGCGAACCTGAGACAAAAGGCGCACCACATATTCGATTGTTGAAGAATCTGGCTTGACCTTCCATTTGGTCTGGAAACACACATTTGCATGAAAATAACATCCACCTCGCTTTGCACGACATATAATTTTGAAACGAACTTTCATGCGTGTAAAAACGTAGTCAGCAAAGCCAACCGAACCTGAAACTAGACAACCCCTGAAAAAGCGGACGAAGATGGGGCAAACTTTGTTGTATTGGCAAGTTACAAGCCACTAACCTCAAAAGAGTGTTTGCTGTGCGAAGATTTGGTTGTCCAAATCCCGATTCCATTTGTTCAAGGAGTTTGATAGCGCGACGAATAGATCCAGCGGAACAAAACCCTTTCATCAGCGATGTGCACGCCACTACACCCGGTGCAATCCCGTAAGTGCTGTGCATTTTTTGCAGCAAAGAGTAGGCCTTTTCCAGAAGGCCGCATCGGACGTAAACATTCACCATAATCCCGTGGGTGAACCGGTTTGCACTCTTTGTCAACATTGCTCTGTCGTAGAGGGTTTCTGCCTCGTTGATTTGCTTTCGCTGCGCGCACTGTGCGAGTGCATCGTTGAGTTGCCGAATTGGCCGCCCTGCAGCAGCCATCTTTTGCCCCTTTTTTTCCACCTTATTTTTTGTTTTTTTTCGTTTCCATTTTTTTTGCCCACTTGCGGTCCCCAGGAATTCTATTTATTTGACCAAGGTCAAATAAACATGTCGTGAAGTAAGCAGTGCAGACCGCATGCCTACCTGTGGGCGCGGGTGCACGGGGGGGCGCGGAAGGTGTGTGCGTCGCTTCAATTTGGCAGGGAAACAGGTTGTAATTGAGCAGAATTGGCACGACAAAGACATTGGATGTCCTCTTGGTGGGGCCGTGTGGGAGAGCGCGCTTGCACTTGTGGACCAGCTGATTATGCGGTAGTTCTATTGAATGTGAATCATTGAAATTTTTGTATGGAGACTGTTGTGTTTGATTTCAAATTTATTGAACCTTGACAAATTGTATATTTTAGACCTTCGATTGTCAAAGATAAAACTGTATTAGAACTTGGATGCGGCACGGGTTTACTTGCAATAGTGACCGCCATGTTGGGAGCCAGATGCGTAATTGCAACGGATGCGAATTCCCACGTGGTTTCACTGGCACAGAAAAATGTGGAAAATAATTCTCATTTATTTTCAGCTAGCAAAAACAAGATTAAGGTTTTAAAACATGGATGGGGGGATTCGTGGCCGTCATCCATCTCCCCCCGTCGTTTTGACGTTATACTCGGTGCTGATTGCTGCTACGATCAAAAGTTGTTGTCCACAGTAGCTGTAGAGTGCCATCGATTTGGCGATGCTGACCGCTGTTTGGTTATGCTGAGTTCTCCTTACAGAGATGAAATCTGTTTAAACCCTCTTTATGTTGCCCTTGAAGATTCGGCAAATGATTCAATATTAGCAAAACCCAAACCAAATTTTGCAGGATGGCGTGAGCAGAGTAATACTGGATCGAGTCTCATGCATAAACCAAGGCAAAACCCACCTTCATCGGACCAGCAGGTTGTAGACGACCGATCCAAAATTTTTAAAGATGCATCTGACGAAAAGATTGGCTTTTCTCCGTTTCGATTGCATCGTCAACCCGTCAGGGCTATTTCAGGCGTGCCAGATTCAGTATTTGCAAGATGGTGTCCAAGGGGCATGGTTCTTGTCCACGCTGTTCGAGTTGGGCCACGGCATCACAAGAAGGTTACATCCGGTGCAAATGTAACAATTTCCAGTATCCCAAGTGCCGTCTCTGTTCCTTCTCTCGGCAAATCGAGTGCGCATCCCTTCAACGGTGGCCCGATCCACCGCGAGTTGTTTTAATTAAATCCATTCTTGACTTAGCCTAACTCTGCTATAGCAGACACACATCTTTCCCACAAATAATAGAAAGGTTACAAGAATAATAGTATCCAAAAAGTAACTTGATGTTTTTGTTGTCAAGATATCAGTTTTCATTTCATTGAGATATGATCGGTGTTTTGTCAATATTTACACCAAATAAGTCTACATATTTTTAAGCAATGAAATATCACCCGAGGTAACTACTGTCAGAACACATATTCTAGAATCTTATTAGTTGTTACCCCAATCAAGCTTACGATGTCATACGTGTTTTTCACCAATCGGTTGTCAAAAAATCGATATGGGGGTCGAAAATTGTCCTACTTATTACCGTTACGGAACCATGGTTCGAGGAGTTAGTCTGCGAAAATTCAACAATCAATGAAAATATACAAAATGCTATCTAATACGCAAGACATTACTCTTTAATCATCTTTGTATTATTTTACTGATTCTGCCATTCGGTACATATGCATTTATATAACGTTAAGTGTGTGGATTCACTAAATTGATTCACAATTTAGTGAATATTTTGTCTAGCTTCGCTTCTGTACAAACATGAGCGATCGATTCCGGTGCAGAATTAAACTGTGGACAAGCTCATACCATGTGATCCACATCAAATGAGAATAGCCTCCAGGTATTTGGTTCTCGGCACAATATTGCAACTCTACTATTGCATCTTGACCATTTGATTCATCCAACGAAGTCGAATAATAATCAGCAATCTTGCGGATGCGATACCCTCCGATAGTGCAATAATGATTTTCAAGATGATATAGTAGACAATACCTACAATGGCAAAATTCACTCGAGAATCAGCTTTGAAAACAGCAGAGTGAATCAAACCCTGGCGTTCGAATTACATCGAGAATATTATTTAGTGTTCGCCTCAAGGCTGTAGAAGACGTGACATCCAGCTAAAAATGGCGTCAATTAAATTGGACATTCAAGAAGGTTTTAGAGCAAATTTGCAGATACTTTGATAAAATCAGCGAGCATTCCAAGTCCGCATGTTGGGGAAAGCTTGTTGCCCTCTAGAACACAAAGACAGACCAAAGCGACTGACTGACGAAGTCACGTATGCTCTGTTATAAAAGACCTGTTGCTTTTTCGTCAGCCCGATGGACTGCAGCCATGCGCCAAGCATCATTACTAATTTGACTCGTGTTGAAAGTCAATTGCCGGTCTTTTATTTATGTATGGCAAATATTAGTGCTTTGAAATAAATAACAATCAGTACATGCATGTGTGAAGGAAATAAGGATGGGGCTTGGAAGTTAGTTATCAGAACCTTGTCTACTGGCCTTCGAAAATCTAATATTTGTAAAACACAAATACAAAAAGAAAGAAATCAAGCGTAGGAAACAATTGTAGCGATAAACGTCTGTAAAACATAATCTTACATTGTGTCTGATGGGACTCTTATATCACCTATCGCGCCTTTGATCAATTCGAGTTTTGAGAGGCGTCCACTATATTCACCTTCTTCATCCCCCTTTGGGTTATTGAAAAGTGAAGACCATCTTGGTACAAGCTTACTGACTGATAAATTTCAAAATTAATGAAGTGACCTTAACTTTGAAACGGAGTGATTTGTAAAATTCCATTGTCATAGCCACACGCTCTTCGCTCACACTGGCTGCTTTGTTGCTAGTCTGTTTGATTATTGCATGGGGGACTGCAGCTATCCCCTCTGCTGCTATTTTATCGCAGATGTTGGTCTCAACAAATACGCTTTTTAGATATTCCGAAGTTTTTGAAGCTGACAAGAATTCTGCATATATTTCATTAAGTTCAACCAAGGTCTCAAATCATAAATCATCGCAAGTTCCCATCCACAAGCAAGAGCGCAAATACCATTGACAAATTTAAAATCTTCCGGTCGTGCGAGGGAGAAGCGCCACGTAATTCTTGTCCGTTGCACGTTATGCTTGAATTCACAATTCGAATTTGATTGCACCTATATTTTCAACAAAACGCTGTCGGCACGATGGCCGAGACATGTATAGTACAACTACAATTACCAGTACCTTTTTGGAACCGTTTTCTCCTTTTTTTTTGTTGGCTTTTCGATTTCGCGTACTTTTCCGGTTTGTAAACTGGATCGTATAACGCCCCTTACTATCAATGTGTTTAACAATACCTCTTCTGCCAGTCATGAGAGTTTTGCCACGATATTTCAAAAATTGAGGAAGGCTTCCTGTCGAACCTACTTCATCATCTCTATTTAATCAAAATGAAGACAATCTTTTTGAAATTCTTTGAATCTGTGAAAGGCAAATACACGTCGCACCTGATACCCTCAAAAAGAAATGAAGGGAGAACATCGACTGCAAACCCAGGTTGCAACGGCGCATGGTGTGCAATATATCGTAGGACGCGACCTCGAACAGTAATTTCACGGTGCTTAGCATCAAGTAGAGAACCTTGTAAGTTATGCAATGCGTTGAATGCAGTCACCAATGAACACGCTCCGCAGGCATATCGTAAACTGCAAACACTAGTATTTATATTTTTCAAAAGGTCGCTGGATTATTTTTATGCTGTGTCGATGCAGAATAAGTCATATTGTAGTATAGACGTACCGAGTGAACCATTTATCTTGTGCTATTGCACCTCTTTGTAAACGATCATCAACAAAAACTTCTAAATATAGCTTTTTTTTGTTTTTGAGGCCAATGCAACTATGCTTGCTTTGAATGTTTTGCTGTTTTTGAAATATTCTCTCTGTCGCACAGAGTGCCCTAGCTTTCTCAATCACATCAATCCAGGAACAAGGATAATCTTTCACAGCTCTCTCAACTACTCCCGCAGCAACCAGAAGTTTGTTTCGCAGGTCTTCACTCAAGTTCAACACATGCAGAAGAAGAGGATGGTGTTCGGTTCTACTGACGTATTTTTGCAATAACTCGTCGAGCAGACAGCTAAGAAAATGGATGTTTCAAACAAGTTCGAAGTTTGTATGTCACTCTGCGGAAAAATATTAATATTGAAATATTGAAATATTGGTAAATGAATTAGTCGTACATCGCTGCAGTCGTTTTTGGTGGCGACAGCAGCGAATGCAATAGCGCGGCTACCGTTAAAATTCCCTGCTTTGCTTGTCGCAATTAGTGGCACATTGATCATATGACATGTGAGGACTAGTGTTGCAGAAGTTAGAGGCTCAGATTAGCAGAGTAGAACTCACTTCCAAGATTTCTGTCCCCGCATAGCATTAAAGAACGTTTAACACTGAGACGATCTGTTATCCGAGGCCATACGCATGCAAGAAGTAAATCTAAATGGTTGTTCACCTTGTGCATAGAATCAATTATATGCACAGTGGTTATCAAAGGTGACAAAACAAATACTCTATACAGAAATGTGGTAGTCTAACCCCCAGCGTGCTGGGG
>JACLAD010010900.1_pt1 | contig 15415 bp, 19 predicted proteins | sample 8027901 | NCBI WGS metagenome assembly JACLAD01 (sample SAMN15725071, study PRJNA655200) | protist metagenome | isolation source: fluorescence activated cell sorting (FACS) single amplified genomes of... | place: Spain: Blaines Bay Microbial Observatory, Mediterranean Sea | collected 2016-07-05 | reverse complement strand
CTCCATGCGGATGTTGGTCAAATAGAGCTGATCATGCGGCCAATGTTCTTCAGATTGTGCCGGGATAATTGCAGGAGCGTTGACTAGCACTTGCCGGGATGAAGATGGTAATGCACCGGAGGCTGTACTATTGTTCTCTGATGTGGTTGGTTCATTCTCTTTTCGCTTCTTACCCATAAATGAAATAGAAAATAAGAAAAACTTTAAATATGGACCACAGAACGAAATGCACACAAACGAACAAACTAAATGTCAATTCAAGAGGTCTTCTTCACATTTGCTGATTTTTGAAATGTATCGTGCCGGTGGATCGATTCCCCTATTTGCAAAGAAGATGCTTGCGACTTCATCATAATTTCGAGTGAGCTTGTCCTTCAACACATCATAATACTGACTGCTACAAATATCCGTCCGCCAAGCGGTTCTATTCTTCCTCTTACTCACAGCTGGAAACGGCGCCAAAGTTTCAATCTTGAGAAAGATTGATAATGTGGCCAGCGCGTAGTCTGGATTCTCTCTGAACATGTCGGAATGGAGTACTAGATACTCGGTATGTCCGACAGATTTAATCAGGAAATCCATTGATGATAATAGATTCAGCATGCTTGAGTGATCATGTAATACATGGTCATATACATCATTGAACTCATTCAAAACTAAATCCATGGGCATCACAACTCGTTCATTCCTAAACCTCAAATCGCCCTGCGCCTCCGCCTTATACGCTACATTTCTGTAAATCTCATAATCAAACCATCTCACCGCATCACAGGTCATGACTAGAAATTTGACGTCGCCAACTAGGATCATACGCAGCATGCTCCACCAGGCGGAGAGGTAATCTGGATTTTTGATGGTGATGATCTTTCGTTTTGATTGGTTTGTATGGTTGTATCGGTGATGATCGGCGTTGAAATCCTCTACCATTTGTTTTGTCGGGAATGTTAATCTGCCAGTGTCATACCCAAAAAAACGATCCTCCATCGCCCGTCCATTTTCCTCAACTTCATTTCCACCGGGTAGTACAAATTCGACTGATTCATGGTTGCTTTCTGTGAGATAATACAATAATGCGGTCGTACTGCATCGAGGGTATGCAACGATTGCAAAATCAAGTTTTAATTCATGCCAGTGCGCGAGCTGTGTGATGTTGACTGGCTTCCATCTTGCGACGTCCACTGGGCATCCTTGCACTTCACACCTAGCTTTTAAATGATCACGATTATGATGCAGCAATATCTCCAGCGCTTTTTCCGCAAGGTCTGGTGTGCTGCATGAGGCCGGTGTACAAAAACCATGCTTCAACAATGTCATACGAGGCAGAAGGTAATCTGCTTCCCAGATCAACCCATTATTTTCCTCGCAAATGTCCGCCATAGTGATGCCTCAAAAATATTTTTTGACAATAAAAAAGAGCTATTTCAATCTTTGCATGAGATCTTACTTGTCTGCCATCGTTGAAATCGCGCCTCCTCGGAGAATTGCGCCTCGTCCATCCACGTGTCAAATGCAAAAGTTTGAAGAAGGATCCTCAAGATTTCTTTCTTATTCACATCCTGAAGACATTGGTCAAAAGCACTGCACACTATTATACATGGAACGAAAAAGCTAAATTTCAATATCATGGCGAAAATACAAAATACTGTGGATGTTTCGGGTCAAAACAACATATGCAAACAACAAAATGATATGGTTTATTGATGGTTTGTATTATTGCTTACTCTTTTGGCGTTAGGGCAAGCATTGTAAATCGGACTTCCTCTGGGTCCTTTGCCATGAATTCACTCTGGATTGCCTTCGTTGCGGAAGCCAATAATTCCTCCTGCTTAACCGCGCCGTGGTTGATGGGTCGCTCTTTTCGTCCGTCCAACTCGTACATGTTGCCGTTGTCTAGGATAAACGCAATGAAATGAGTATCACATGCTTGTTGGGCGTCTGGTGCGGCGCTTTGACCTTGGGCCTCAAACTCTTTGTGGAGGGTTTCGACGTTGCTGTTGTCGTGGAAAATGTTGCCGCGCTCGTGGGGTGTTTTGTCCTTGGTTGAATCGAGGAAGGTTTTTGCCCAGCTGTCACTGGTAAGGTCAGCTGTTGGATTGTTTAGCAGGCAATGGCAGATTGCAATTGTTCCGCATGCGTTTCCTACGTACTGCTTCATGTAGTACCTTCAACATGCATAAAACGAAAACCAAAACCTACCAACCATTACGAAGGTCAGTCATTTCCTGTGTACAATACCACACAAACAAGAGAAAAAACCCGCGAGCATCCACGCGGCTGGATTGGAATTAGGTACTCGGAAGGCGAGGTGTAACTGGAGCTGGGCGAGTCGCTTGGGGTCCGAACCTGCCGAAGGGCCCAGGGCTCCCGCTTCTTTTTAACTCTAAATATGCACGCTTCAAATCTTTAGGGTCGACCGGAGCTGGTTTAATTCGCGCGCGAGAAATAAAAAAATTATAATTAACAAAAAATAAAACATACGGGCTCGACACAGCGGTATACGGGCCATCAGTACAACTCGCTTCCTGATCCGCTCTCGCCTTTTCCGCAACTTCTGTAAGAGGGTACAATAACACCACTCCCATACACTTATCCTTATTCGGCACCATATCAAGAGCCCACTCCTCGGTGCTTAGAATTTCATGCCACTCAAGCTTATCACTCCCGGTTAGCTTCTGCGTCAGTGGATTAAACGTATCGGGGTTTGATTCAAGTGGAATCCACTTTTTGCGCTCTACTTTCCCTTCCTCTGCCATGTTAAAATTTTGATATTTGAACTTGAAAGATGAACCAAATACATATCAATATTACAAATCATATTTATTACTACATCAAAAACTTGAAAGAATGACACGTCAAAAGTCTTTATACATATCATATTGCCCGATTTTAGAAATCATCATCCTCTAAATCGTCAGCAGTGAAATGAACCTGGCCTGCGTTAATGAATTGCTTTTTGGGCTGTTCGACATTAGATTGAACCTCATTTTCCTGGATTGTATGTTGGGACTCCTCTGTTTCCTCGACAGATATCCTGGAAAGTGTTTTTACAACAGCGTTGTAAGTCGCTGTGGTTGGGCTTATTCTTGCCGCAAGCATCCTACCCCACCAGCGCTGCACCTCCTTGGTATCTCCCCTACTTGCAAACGCATCCAATACACTGCTAAACGTCATCACACTTGGCGTCAAATTCGCATTTTCCATCTTTGTAAGGCACTCGACAGCAGTAGCTGGATCTCCATTCTTCGCCGCTGTGTTGATAATCGTGTTGTAAGAATACCTTTGATAAAAAACATTTTTTGCAAAATGTGAAGAGATAGATACGAAAAAATGTTTTTCGGTCACAAACACTGATTATATCCAAAAATGCGTACTCATCAGGAGTATGGCCTTCGGATTCCATTTCTTCTAGTAGTTGGCGGGCGGGACCGGTTTGGCCTTTCTTGGCGCAGGATTGCAGGAGTACGTTGAAATCCACATTTGTTGTCTGCACGCCTGTCTCCTTCATGCGATCCAGCCTGACATTTTTCAAAACAATTGATTCGCATCTGTCAAAACTTCGAAAAACATTTTTTGGAACATCAAAAAATGTTTGCAAACATTTTTTGAAACGAGTCAATCGCATTGGTCAAAGCTCGAGAAATGAGAAGATTTTGAAAAACATTTTTTCCAACATCAAAAAATGTTTGCAAACATTTTTTGTGACGATTCAATCGCATCGGTCAAAACTCGAGAAATAAGAATATTTTGAAAAACAATGGTGGCATCAAAAAATGTTTGCTAACATTTTTTAAACAAGCAAATCGCATCGGTCAAAACACAAAATATAACAACTTATTCTAAAAAACATTTTTGTGTACCATAGTCGCGCTTCTTTCATGTGTCCTTGCCTAGCGTAGCCGTACATGACCGCGCCTGCGGCTTGCATATTCGGTTGGATTTTCGATGCAACCATAAATTTCAACCATTCGGCCGCGCCGGCAGGGTCTCCCTGTTGGCTATGCGCCTCGATGACGCTGGAGAAGCTGATCTCATCAGGGGAGATGTTTGATTCTTTCATGATTCTAAACCACTTTTTGGCTTGCGCGGCGTCACCTCTAGTAGCATACGCATCTATCACCGAATTGTAAGAGATTACATCAGGTCTAATCCCCATCTTCTTCATCTGATTGAAATTATCCTCTGCTTTTTGCCCATCCCCCGCTACCGCTGCACTGTGGATTACACTATTGAACGTGCGAAGATTGGGTAAGCAATTCGCTTCTATCATGAGATTAATAAAGCGGGATGATAGGTCGACATCACCTTGACTTGCAAAGCATGATACGAGGCTGTTGTAGGTGATTCGATTCGGTGTGATGTTTGACGATTGCATCGTCTCAAACCACATCTCTGCAGACGCTGTATCGCCGGATTTGCTGCAATTGCCGATCAAACTGTTAAACGTGACGACATCTGGCGTTACGTTTTCTTCAAGCATTTGGTTGTAAATTTCTTGGACGGAGCCGGATTCAGTGATTGATTGTGTATGGCCGAATATCAAATTGTTGTAGATGTTAATGGTCGGTGCTATCCCACTCTTCCGCATGAGCTCGATATACTGATTCGCTTGATCTAAATCACCGCTCTTACAGAACATGTAGACAATAGCCTCATACGCGCGTGCCGACACGCGTAAGCCGGATTGATGGTAGAGGTCAAACCATTCGAGCGCTAGGACGGGGTCGTTATTCCGACTGTGCGAATGGATCAGCGATATGTATAACTTGGCATCTGCCTTTAAATTATTGTCTTCCATCTCTTGGAAGATGCGTGTGGCTTCACTTAGCTGCCCATTCGATAGATAAGCTTGAATTACATATGTGTAACAATTCACATCTGGCTTCACCTCGTACATTGCTTGCATGGATTTCAACCAATCCTCTGCGTTTTCTGCTTGCTTATTCCGCGCAAAGCATCGTAATACAACACGGTGTCCAGCTGCGTAACTTCTTTCGTCGACGTCGGTCATGTTTGATTGCTCGGTTTTGAATGCGGTAATGATTGCATTCAGACAAGTTGAATCGGGGATGATATTTGAGTCGTGCATTTCATCAAGCCAATGGCGGCATTCCCTTGCCATGCCTTTCTCTGCCAACGCTTGCAAGAGCATGCTGTGATCGCTTAGAGATAGGGTTGATTTATCGTTTTCGATTTTGTCCATACCGCGGCGGCGTAATTGATGGAGGAGTTTAATGCACGCCTCTGAATCCCCTGCTTTGGCGTGGTCTTGGAATAATGTTTTCCACTTTCGTGGGGAGTGGGCTGGGACTTTGAAACGGTCTTGCGTGCTTGTGGTGGATGGCTTCTTTTTCTCTTGTGGTTTCTCTTGTGGTTTTACTTGTTTTGGTTTCTGTTTTATCTTGGGTGAGTCTTCGATTACTTTGGGTACATTTTCTTCTTTTGGTTTGCTTTGTGCTAATATGCTCGCTCGCTCCGTAGCACGTGCAATAACCGTCGCAATCGCGTTCAAAATCGTATTATCCAATGCAACATTCTTCTGCTTCAATGACTTCAACCAATTGCTCGCACCTTGTGCATCCCCTTGTTTGACAAATGCGTCAAGCATAACAGAATTAAATGTCCGTAGGTTTGGTTCAATCTGTTTGGATAGCATTGTCTCGATATAATGTAATGCACGGTGATGATCTCCAGAACGGGCGCAGGATAGAACCATTGCGTTATATGTGATCCGGTTCGCTTCGATCTTGTGCTCGTGCAGGAGATTGAACCAGTTTTCCGCTGCATTGATATTGTCGGTGCTATTGGCGATTAAACTATTGAAGGTAACCACGTTTGGGTTTATATTTTGAGATAGCATTCTTTCGTACAATTTCCTTGCGCCGGTGGTGTCACGGACCTGCGTATACCCAAATATAAGCGCGTTACAACCTGTAGTTGTGGCCTTCTTCATCTTGTTGAAGAAGTCAGTGGCACGGTTGATATCACCTCGGCGAGCGAACATATGTATGATCGCCTCGTACACATCGTCCGGTATTGGAACATTTTCTTTTTCGCACTTTTCGAATAAGGTGAGCGAGGCACTCACGTCCGCGGCTTTTGAGAGATCGATAATTGCTGCTGGATTTGGCTGGTTTGGATTGGAAGTTCTTGGCCTCGGCGGGCGTGCCGTGGTGTTGATTAGATTTTTCATGGTGACCTCGTCCGGTGCGATGTTCAAACTTTTCATGCGTTCCAACCACTTCTCCGCGCCCTCACGGCTGCCGCGCTTGCTGAATGCATCCAAAACAGTATTGAAACTCACGGAATTTGGAGTGAGATTGCGCTCGACCATCATTTCAATATATTGGGTTGCCTGCTTAATTTTACCACGGTTCGCTGCTGCATGAACCAAACTTGTAAACGTGATAATATCACCTTTTAACCCAACCTCCTCCATCTGTCGAAACAGCCGTTCAGTTGCACGCATGTCTCCATTCCTTGCAAATGCGTTGATCACGCTATTCCAACTGGTGTTGTTCGCTTCGATACCTTCATCCCGCATTCGGATCAGGGCCCGCTCGGCCTCTCGTGGCTGGTTGGACTTGGCGTATGAATTGATGAGGCTGTTGTAGATGATCGTATTTACTGGTATTTCCCTCTCCTTGATCAGTTTGACCCAAGCTTCAGCAGATGTGCTATCTCCCGATTTCGCGTATGAATGTAGGATACTACCATAGATATCAATCGTAACATCCAAATTAAACTCCCGCATCTTTTCCAACCATCTAACAGCCTCCTCAGCTTGATTCGCCCTGCTATAACAGTCGATCACACTTTTGAATAATTCCGGTTTTATAATCCAAGGCGACATGTACGATACGCCGTCGCGGGTGTGGACGTTCATCACATATGTACTATGCTCAAGATACGGAGGCGTTTTGAGCTGCCCTAAAGTTTTAATGAAAACACAAAAATCATTTGAGTTGGCATGTTATTTGGTAAATTTTAAACTCATTACCTTGCACAATTGGGGGTGGTTCTTGACTTCCGGAAGCTGTTGAGGATTTTTGCGCATCGGACCTAAAAATACAAAAAATTGGAATGAAGAAATATTGGCTGAGCTAATGTGTACCAGCCGACTGACCAACTGACCGTTTCAAAAATTTAGAAAAATTTGAAATGGAGAAAAAATTCAAAAAATATCCCTTTGTTGGACAAGCATTTTGTAAGATAGTGGGATGCATTCTTCGGGTCGTCTGCTCGACTGAACATATGGATGAGCTGCTCATATGTTCGAAGCGTCAAATGTAGCTTCCTCTGCTTAAACTCCGCAAGGCAGGACAATGCCGCTGGTAAATTTCCGCCGATTGCATTTTCACGGAGCGCGCGACCGAGCTCGAATGTTCCTAATTTCTGATAACGAGCCTGCATAGTGATTCTGTATGAACCTTTGAAGATTGAATCATATCATTTTTTTCAAAATGTACTTACAACAACACACAATTCGATCGGGTCGAAAAACCAATACGTCACTTCCAGCAAAATATAAAAAAAGTTGCCGCCTTGCTTTGGCAACTAACAAAATACGCAATAATTAAATCAATTAACAAATGGTGTTACAATTTTGTTCGAGCTACTCGAGAGCTTCTACCACAGCCACATTGGTGATCTTGGTACCATATTTTCCGTCTTTTCCGTATTTGGTGACCTCGATAGCGATTTCTTTTTCATCCTCAACATTTTCAAACCTGCAATGAAAACATTGACATTGAAGAGTGCGAGAATTAATAACATGACGATTGATCATTATCAAATTTAAATAAGAAATATGTAATGTACTCATCGCGCACTTGTTGGACTTTCTCATCCTCAGGATCAAGCGCGAGATCCGCGATCTCATAATTCTCGTCCATAACCTCGATCGCATCATCGTGAACATCGGTGACCCGATACTGCACCGTGCGTGGAGTGATGAAAGTGACTGGTTCGCTACCCGGATTCATCACCTGTTTTTTCCTTGGAATACACAAATGCGAATGTAAATTACACAGCCAAAAAAATTAATAATAATGAAATCGATGAGACAACATGATCGAACCTATTTCCGATCAACTCAAAGCAGTCGTACGTCAGTTTATTGTGCCCATGCTTTCCCGTTTTGGACGAAATAAGATTAGCGACTTTGCAGGCTTTCGGAATCCCGGAAAAGGATTCAAGGACAATGTTTCCGTTCTTGACGTTGACTCACGTGTTCAAAATTACACTCATGGATTTTCAAATGACACAAACAGAGAAAAAATGTTCGTACGAGCTTCATGAATATCCTCGTATACAAAGTCATCCTCATCCTCGTCCGAAGGCTGCTTCTCGGACAATTCGACACGCGCAGCAGAAACTTCAACCAAATTCGCTTTCTACAAAACAAAACCATTCCTTGCATGAATAAGCCGCACTCAAAATTGTGAGATTTTGATATTTTTTCGATCACTCGTCTAGCAAAATGAGAACGTACAAAATCGATCGTCTGTAATCAATTGGTGGTGAAATAATCAAAAAAATACGAGTTCCGCGCTTGTTTGAATCATGGCTACGTCCTCACTTTTTGTCGACACCGTGGAATGCTGGTTTTGGGAGAGGGCCCCGCCGACCAGAGTGGAAGCGATTTTGGGTAACATGATGTTTACTTTCAAAATAAATGGCCTGAAATAATGTTTGATTACTGTCTGCTGTGAACACATCAATAATTACGTAACAATTATCAACTTGTACTGATACATGAACCTACAATCACTTGCTAGTATGACATAGACTCAACAAAAAATCACGACACTGACGGTTCTCTGCTCGGCTCCAGTGCCTTAGCAAGTAGATTTTGCACAAACACACTTTCATCTGTCGGCGTTCTCATTATCGATGCCTCAAACGACTCATCTGTCGTTATCTGCTCTTCATTGTTCTCAAAAAACATATCCTCAAATGAAAACTTCCGCCGCTTTGCAGCTACATTTGGACCAGCCGACTCGAAATGGTCGAATAATGTAACCGCAAAACTTGTAATCAACACCATACTCCCCCCGATCCAAGCAGTCCATGATAGCTCCAAACCATTATAAATCGAATCTATCATTAGGCTCACCGGCATGTTCAAATCGTCTATCATTGCCAGCCACAGCGGGGAAAAACTAAAAATCGCCAGCGTCATACCAAAGGAGTACACCCAATTGACTAACACCGCACCCAGCATGACAACAAACTCATTGGTGTTGGGAAACCCCGCTGTAGTGAAATCCGGCTCAAACCGCTGCTTCGCCCAGAATAGATATATCGGCATGGACACAAGCGTTGCAAATATCCCACGTACACCAAGCAACAGCATGAGGAACGAAACCCGATCCGTCATCTTCTTTGGCAATTCTCTTTGACAAAAAACAGTTCCAACTTGATAGACGACAAAAAGCGCAACCGATCCGAAACTGAAGACATACCTGACATAATCATCAAAAATTCAAAGAATATAAATAAAACATGTGAATCAATGAGTATGTTTTTGCCCAAATACAAACCCCATCACAGGTTCAACCTCACCATAAGACATGCTGTTTGAACTTGCTAATGTCAGCAACAGCCCAATCATCCCAAAAAGAATGATTATTGACTTTGACATGAGGCACTTCTTATTCAAAAAGATAATCTCCAGCGGATAAGCTATTGCCGGGGTGCATTGCTGTACGATCGACATCGTACCGACGCTCACCAGACCCACTCCAAATATGAAGAATAAATTACTCACCAGTAATATCGCGGATAAAAAGCAGGAAGAAACTAATATCTTCCTCAATTCCATCTCCCCGCGCAGCATATATCCAATCGGCGCTAATATACCAACCGCACCCGAGTCCAGAATCGACATTAATATTGGAAAGCTTTTACACACGCGGGGCTCCAACTTCACTATCTCAGCATGCCCAACAAAACCACCGACAATCAAAACTGTGTACACCAACGCCAGGATAGCGGTATTTGCTGGGCCAGCGGTTGGACAGAGATTCCGCTCAATTGCAAATCCCAAAACCCCGAGCACAATCAAAACAATCGGAATTCCAAATCCTATCAAACAAAACAACGAATAATTACTTGATGAGAGAAAATTTGCATGTTTGCTGTACCTATCAGCATGGTGGTGTGTAGGTCTGTGGTGGAAGATTTTACACTGGATATTTCAGTCAGTTCATCTCCCGCTTGTACTAAAAGAAAAACATACTTATTCAAAAATGAAAAAATGTTTTTGGGAATACTGAAAAACATTTTTCAAAACGCTCATATTTCCATGTTTAAACCAATGGAATTTAATTAGTACGGATGGTGTCCATTGCAGGGTGAGTGGCATCACCCCCGACGCCAAAATTATCGCTGTCATCAGACCGATTTTGCTCTGTTGACGCTTTCTACACATCAAAAAATGCATCCAATCACATAAATCATACACCTTTCATGCACAAAAATTAAGAAATAATATACTATCGCGGCGACGTTTCGTTGTATCATCACAACGTCCTCACTCCGTCCAGGTAGAGAATGTGGCCTTGCCTCCTGCCGCTGGCACACTGCTGTGTGTATTATGAGGAATGGTAATATTGTAATCATGGCTCGTTTAAAAAATGTTTGGAACTGGATTAAATTAAACACATTAAGAATGCATCAACAAACAGAATCACAACAAAAAATGGAAAGCATCAAATCGTTATATCAGATATTGGCAAAGGCCGCTTGCTCATCGTGTTGAGCAATAGACCATACGTCAACGAATTAGGTGCTAATCCATCACTCTGCATGCGATCCAGAAGTCGTAATGCCGTGGATGCATCCGCTTGTTTTGCACAACACTGAATCACATTCGTGTATGCAATCACCTACCAAAACAAAAGTTCATCTGAAAGGATTCAAAACACTCCAAAATATAAATTTACATCGGGGCGGAAGTCTGCTCTCGCCATCTTTTCTAAGGCCCGTTCAGCTAATTCGGTCTCGCCGCCGATGGCATATCCGTTGATCACCGCTCCATAACACGTGATATCTGCTTTTATTTCAGACTTTAGCATGATCTCCCACCAATCTTCCATTTTTCGTATGTGCCCGACCCGCGCGCAGGAATCGAGAATCAAACTATAAGCTGGCGTGCCTGGCTTTAGCTTTGCGTCTTTCATCTTGTTGAACCATGACACAGCCTGGCACGTATTACCTTGAAGAAAAACAAAATGGACGTATTTCTCGGGTTCAACCGATGCAATCCAAATTGATTTCGAATTTTTTTTTAATTTTTATTTTTTGGTAAAATATTGTACTGCTTTTGGAAGCGGCGTTGATGATCGCATAATATGTGCCGGAGTCTTTGTCCACATCCGTCGACGTATTAAACAGCTTCACGGCACCGTTATAATCACAGTTCTTCGCGCACTGCTTCAATTTCTCATTCAACGCCCGCGTAGCCTCAACCCTCTTCATCCTTTATTTTACACATGATCATTGAAAACATAAAACATGACGTGATCATGAGCCTTTGCAACCAAAATTGAACAAAACATGCGACGTATGAGATGGTAATTTATGGAACAAAATCAATGTTATGTGGATGGTATGTACAAAATTAAAATAATTACAGTATCAAATTCTGATGCAGATGGTGTGCAAATCAGAATTAATCTGAGGAAGACGAAAATATATCCAATGCAGAATTCATATCCTCAAGAAGACTGCTAGATGTCCTTGTTATTACCTCTTTCTTGCGTGCTTTCACTTGATCAAGCTTTGATAAAAGCTGTTTCATCTCATCCCTTGCCGCATGACATTCCCGCAAAACCTTTTCCGTACTGCTATTCCCCCCGTGCACATTCACTGCGATTTCAGGATTGTCAGACAGAGATCGACTGTCCAGTGCGAGGTGTGTTATGGAATCTTGGATTTGTGGCTGTTCTTTGACTGATGCTACCAACGTTTCTCGAAATGTTTTTGACTTCAGCGTTATATCCCAAAAAGCACCGCGTAACTTTGGCTGCTTGCTTTCATGCTTCTCCAGAAGTGATTTGAGTTGCTGTGCAGATTTACGTTTTTCAATCATATTGTGTACTTTGTCGATGAAATCCTGGTTTATAACGGATGAATCGCCGTTTTCAATCATCTTTAAGAGGTCTGGGACAGCGGGGTTGTCGTGATGTTGCAATTCATGATAAATGTCGGGGCGCTTCTTCTTCATGTTTTCAAGTGCAAGCTGAACGAGCTTATTCATTGGATTTTCAGCACTTTCTTTGGTGCTATTGTCTTGGTTTTGAACCTCGCTTAGCCTAAAATTAAAAATAGAATATGATAAAACGCCAAAACGGAAAAACACCGTTCAATAATAACGTATCAAGAATTCCCTTTCACAAACAATGTTTGAAATCTCTGTGCCTCATCTTCTGTCAGCGGTCTTTCTTGCAACTCACTACCTCTGTTTTCTCTAGCAGATGCATTTATTGTCTCTTGCAACGCATTGTAAGTACTTTGCCGTAAATCACGCATGTTATCATATGACGTCATGTCCATGTCTGCATTGTAATGCATGATCATCCCATAAAATTTCAAAACCAGGCTGGACCCACAAAACCAACATTCTCCTTCTTTAACCCTGCAGAAACCATCACATTTGGTGCGCTTGAATTGATATGGGTCCTTCAATACATCCCTTGTGAAGTTTTCAAATAGTTTGAGGGGGGTGCTTGCGGTTGTGGTTGTGTCGGCAGAATTTGTGTGGAGATGCATCGCGATGGAAAGATTATTGATGGACTCCTCGACGGTGCGGATGGGTAGTTCATCAAAGAATGATTGGAAAGATGGTGCCTTCCTTTTCTCGGCGAGGTACTCCTCCGTACTCTTTATCAAGGTTTGATGTGCATAGTCCTGCGCTTGATCAAGCGTCTTCTGAAAGAAGTCAGCCTGCTTGGTTGTGACTTCAACACGTGCTGTGTGTACCGGCAAATTATCTCGAATCTTATTCCGTAATTCCAATAATTCTGCAGAGGATTCTAAATTATCAAAATGTTTTTTTGGATTCATCAAAGGAAAATGCACTTCGACCAGCTGATATATCAAGATGACCAAATTTGTGCTGCAATGCCAACAATCCACACTGTCATACCCACAAGACCCAAACGCTTCACAGGTTTCACATGTGCTCCTCTTAAAATATGTTGGGCAATTGATCACCCCTTTCATGAATCTATGAAACGGTCCGACGGAGATCAACAAAGGATCAAAGTTAAACGCAGACTTATGATCGCCTGTTTCAAGGTAGATCTTGATCACGGTCATCAACTCTGCAAGGATGACGTTGACTGGTTCACACGTTGCTATTTTATTAAAGAACCCCCAAAATGTAGGCTGTTTCGTTTTACCCATGATAGAGTTGATCCTCTGCTGCGTACTTTCAACCACCATGTCACTCTCCTTCTTAACTTTTTCAGATGCCGCCCACCAACCAATTATCCGATCTCGTAGATCCCTTAACTCCGCTGCCGACTCAATTTTAGCAACTTCGTGAGGGGTCAATGGACTACAATCCTCAACTTCTGCGAACTTGAAATGCTCCTCCATCAAATCATAAAAATCGAGAATCAAATTAGTTGCACACTCCCAGCACTCCCACTCGCAATAACGGCAGGACTCCTCAAACATATCGCACTGCTTCACATGAAAATCTTGCGGTCGGTCAAAAATCTTCTTTCTTACAAACTTATGAAAATAGAAGATGTTCTGGATGGATACATCGCGGAATATCATTGTATTTTCTTTCATTTGGTATTCGTGCCAGAACAAACCTAAATCTTCGACAAACCTTTCGGGCTTCGAACTCTTACACGTCGTAAACTCAAATAACTTCCTTAAATAAGCACTCCCCTCCCTTGCGTCAACCTCCTGGCCAATTGTACCCAGCAACTCTTCAATGGCCGTTTTCCAGGTTTGAATCGTTTCGTGGTCCTCCTTACATTCAGGGTGTAACAATAGCGCAGCAGAAATAAGCTTCATCATGCCACCAAAGTCTTCAAGTCCTTTGTAGTACTTGGGTTCGGAGAGTATTTTTTCGAAATTTTTTGGATCGGTGAAGGCGGTGATGAGACGATGGAAGCTGGATGTGATGAAACCTTACAAAAAATTAAGAAAAATCAGGAATTCAATGGAAAAACATTTGAATTTTTCAAAAATATTCCTTTCGTGAACCCATTACGCCGGGAAGGGTTTTGGCGGTGAGTTTTTCATAGTTGATGATACAATCTACATCGGTCAGTTGATTCGGGTTAGCCTTGCAGAAATCGCATTCTTTCTTCTCGTGGATTGACATCTTGACGAAGGAGACCGCTACTTTGGCTAGGCTGTTACCCCAGCGGTTGAGCGGATTCTTTTTCTGGTCGACCGATAGCCAATTCAGGAAATCATTGACGAAGGTGGTCCATATCTTATGTCGTTCTTGGCATGTCTGGGAGGGTACATCCAATCCTAAATTTTCCTTTACAATTGCCATGCGGTTGCTGAACCTCACCCTAAATTCTGCAAATCTATGTTTAAATTCACTGTCAATATCTCCCCTATGCGTCATTAACGCATCCTCATCTTTTGTAGGTAAAAGCTCAAAAAAACATCCGATATCATGATGGCAAAATTGTTAAAACCAATTCTGTATTTGGTATCATGAATCGTTTGATTGGACGGATCGCTGAAGGGTTCAAGCAGGATGTCTAATCTTTCGCTGATAAAATTGAGCACGCCGGTTGGTGTCTGCTCTTTGACCATTGGGTTGTAGACAATCAGATCAAGATTAGTAGTTTTGCCACCTTGGCACAGCTCACAGCAGTGGCTTTCATACTTCTCGTAAATGGAATTGACCTTGGATAACGATTTTCCCCAGCGGGTGAGGACGTTTTGACTGTCGGTGGCGAGCCATGTGAAAAGGGAGTCGATGAATGATTTGAATAGGTTCGCGCGGGTGGCGCAAAATTGGGTTGGTGCGGATGATGGCCTTTTCTTTTTGCATCTCTTTTTCTTTTTCCTCTTGGTTTTGCAAGGGGTTTCATCGATGGAGGATCCCTCCCCAGCAGCAGCACAAGCTTCTACTTCTGCGATATCTTCCAGCATGGGTTCCTGCTCACGCGATGGCATTTTCACCTCTTCAGATATGTTTGCGGGGCCAACTGGATACTCGATTGGTTTTTGGTAGCCATGTGATTGTTCTTCCTCGTGGTGGTTGTTTAGAACAATAACGGAGATGGCACAGTATTCCAGCTGTTTACGGTCTAGTGTGCTTATGTCACCGAGTTCATGTAAATACGCTTGACCGTTGTTATGAATGAAAACCTTCAGATCGTCCGTTGATAGTGAGGTTATTCTCTCTTTGTGCTGCTTTAGAGCG
>JACLAD010011878.1_pt1 | contig 15418 bp, 19 predicted proteins | sample 8027901 | NCBI WGS metagenome assembly JACLAD01 (sample SAMN15725071, study PRJNA655200) | protist metagenome | isolation source: fluorescence activated cell sorting (FACS) single amplified genomes of... | place: Spain: Blaines Bay Microbial Observatory, Mediterranean Sea | collected 2016-07-05 | reverse complement strand
CAAAGGGTTAACTACAATAGGATGACAACCAACAATAGAATATAGTGTCAAATACATAAAACTGCCTGCCAAATTGTAAGGCGGAAATGTCACAGAACAGCAGTGAGTGCGGGAGGGGAGGGGAGGAGAGGCTGGTGTTCTATCTAGGTGATCCATCCAGGTGATCCATCCAGGGCAAACAGCGCACCAGCCCTGAACCTACCGGTACGAAGTCAGTCATTGGAACCAAAAGCAAGTTGAAGGAGAGTTGGGACGTGGGATAACACTAACTTTAACGTCGTCAGAGCTGCTTCGCAGGCCGTGGGCCCGCCAGCCATGACACTGCAGTGGAGCTACGCAATTGCTGCATTCTGGCTGGGAGCAGCTACCACAGTTGCACAACAAGGCGCAGCAACAGCCGAACCGACCGCTACACACGTTGCGTCTTACAGTCTGGCCGAGGTCGGGTTGATACTGTCCAAGGCTTACTTACAGCATGGAGGCCTCGATCTGGTTGGGAGTTCCGTATATGGCGTGGACGTGTACACAGTAGAATACTCTACCACGGAGCTCCCAGGCACACCCTATGCTGGTAATCCAACTCAGATGACAGGGGTCATCATGGTCCCAAACCGCAAGGAATTGGATCTGCCAGTGGCAGCCCACATCCACGAGACCACAACGCTGGGCACTTCGGTGCCTTCCATGGCTTTCGCCAATTGTGGAAGTGACGACACGGGGGACAGCCGCCGGGAGCGCCGCGAGTCTTTGGCACGCGAGCGGCACGAACGAGTCTTTGAGGAGATGATGGGATCAGCAACGTCCACTTTTGGCTCAATTTGCCTCCCCGATACCTACATATGCCCAATCGCAATGTGGGGGGGTATTGCCACAGCGTCGATGGGGTGAGTGACTTGACAGCAGTGCGTGCGATAACTGGTGCTGAAACTATCCTACAGGAATGGTACGACTAACAACTGTTACCCCTGTCCACTGCGTATAGATTCGTGTCAGTCCTACCAGACGGGATTGGCTATGGAGGTTCCATGGGTTCCCCGACACACTATCTCATTGCTGATGGGTATGCTGCATCCACTTTCAACTTGGTCGCAGCTGCATCGTTGTTGGTACCTGCTCTGAGACCCGGGAGCTCCATCGGCTCAAGCATCGTAGTGACGGGATATTCTGAAGGCGGCTATGGTGCAATCGCGGTGCACCGTGCTAGCGTTGACCCGCGGTGGGCCGCTGCCGGCGTCTCAGTCAAGGCGTCGTTTGCTGGCGGTGGACCATACGATTTGGCTGATTCAGAGGTGGAGCACGCTCTCAACTATCCGGACACGGTAGAGAAACCGTCCTATGTACTTTACGTGGCGTATTCGTACTGGTCAGTGAACTCGCCCGCAATGTGATGTCATTCTGAATCCAAAGAAAATTGAGTAGGTTAATCTAATCGTACGTGTGCCTGCTTCCAATCGATCCTGTACAGGGTTGCTCTCGGAATCGATACTATATTTGATGCGAGCTTCTCGGGATCGGTAGAATCATGGTTTGACGGTACAAAAGCATCCGACGATATTGACGCTGACATTGCCGCCACGACCGGAAATAACTTCCTCAGTGTATTCAACACGACGATGTTGGATTTAATTCGAGAAAGCCGATCCAACGACTTCTCTGATGTGCTCGATATCAACAGTTTGGTCACTGGGTGGACTCCGCAAGCAGGGAGCACTATTCATTTGTGCCATGGAGAGGCAGATAGCACTGTGCTTGTTGGCAATACCCACTCACTTGCAGGGGCTATGAGTGATGCCAACGTTGACATTTCGGTCACAACTTTGAGCTCCAGTGAATGTGCCTCCCACGTTGAATGTGCACCGGTGTGCCTAAAACGTAAGCTTCTTTCTGTGCCGCCCAAATTTATTTGTGTGCTTGCAAGTATACTTTGTACGGTGGTGTGTATTGACATATGATTCTTGTACGTTGTAGACTCTCTATTAGGAATTTGGGAAGAGCATGGCAAATGGAATGGCGCACTTGGTCTTGGTGAAAGCACTGCGACAGTGATCGGAGCTGTTCTTGGAATTGGAATTATTTTGGCAGCGATCGGATATGCACTGTATAAATCCCGTAGTAGAAACAGCTACGACATGATCGCTTGATGATTTAGAACCAGGACATCTTTGTCACCCAGTTATTTGTGTTATCGATATACACATTTTCTCCTGTGTACTCTTCGTCCACGAGATTGCTATAGTGCACATTACGCACCCAAACTTTGAAGAGCGGAAGATTTCACAGTCTTCCCACACTGTCGCCGTCTTCGTCATCTTCTTCGTCTCCTAAGGCAGCCATAAACTTAAGGGCAACTTGCTCTGCAAAAGCCTTCCGTTCTTCGTCCGGTAAACTGGACGCACGAGCTTGCAAAATAATCACATCGTCATTCAATCGCAGACTCTGATGTTTGAATATCATAGCACATGTTTCAACACCTACCTTTCAGCATGCTCATTTGAGATATCATGGTTTCAAACATATCAACAGAGTTCTGTGTGTGTATATGTTCCAATGTTATGTCACAGAGGGAAATAGCTAATTAGCTCCACGCAAACCAGCTTACGTCGTCTGGATCTTCAGGATTCTCGCTTGTTAGTACATCCATGCTCTGTTACACAAAGAAATTGAAATTAATGGGAGCTTGGAACACATACAACACGTTGCTTCTGTACATATTCCCATGCAGTCCTACTTAATGAGAATGTACGTACAGAAAGCAAGGAGTTGATGTCAAAAGCGTTTACACCTAAATCTATTTGGTCAGTCGCACTGTGTTCTCTATTTTCTCCGTCTTGTATGTTTCCAATATCATCCCTCTCAGAACCAGGCTGATTAAAATTACTTGTCATAGTGCTTGCGTCGTCCATATTAGCTCTATCAGTCGATTTGGGGGTATCTTTCAAAACAATATTTGACCACATGTGTGCTTGGAGAGCGTCTCTGATCCGACCAACCCCGAAGGACTTCGGATCATCCATGTCTCCACTACTGTCCACGTACTCGAACTCTCGAGCGACGGCCCACTCCATTGCCCATTCAGCCGGGGTACACGTACCTCCGCGGGACGCAACTGAATTTGAATCAAATGCTGTTGTCTCGATTAGTAATCTCACGGCGGGGTTAGCTGACGATATTGTCGGCATCCACTGTGTGTCTATGGTAGCGAGGATAGATTCCTACGCACATGTGTATCGTTAGGCAGCTAATTAATGTGAGCTACAGCATGTCAGCAATCACTTGAGAATTTGGCCACAAAAGCTACAGTACCGTTGTAAGCTCTGGTGTGATGAGGACAATAGCATCAACATACTCAAGGTTCGAATCTTTTGGTTCCGAACCGGATCTTACTAGCAGTATCTCAAGATCAGCAGTATAGTACCTTCAGGTGCATCCACTGCAGTTAGACGGTTTATCACTTGTACATACGGAACCTTTCAATACCCATTTGAACTCACTTATTGTCAATATGCCACTGGTATGTGTCCTGTGACTCGGTCATTTCAGGGCATCCCATTAACTCTACCAGTTCAGAACCAGCGCAACACGCAGATTAATAGCGAGCTTCATGCCACAGACTGAAGGCAAACCCAGTAATTTTGGAGTACCTTTAACGGCTGACTCCACTAAATCATCTGTTTGTGCCTCTGGACAACAGTTAATCACCGCGACGCGGTTGCGAAGAGAATCCGAAGTATCGGTCGCCACCATTATCCCACTGGTCTTCCCACGATTCCAAGCGTACCGCACTCAGCGCTTCAAACAAAACCTCTTGATCGCCCACTCCCTGGGTCGACCGCACCGCCTAATTAGGAGGATGTGTCACAGGGCCCAGCCGGCTGTCACTTTAACCTCCCACCTCCCACCGGACAGTGCACACCGCCGTGGCTGGAGCGGGACGGCTGCCTGGGATAGGGTGCAGTGGTTAGTAGAATATGCATTCAGAGTGCCTGATTGAGTTCAGATTCTACCATGCACATGATGATGATGATGATGATAGATTGAGTTCAGATCCTACCATGTACATGATGATGATGATGATGATGATAGATTGAGTTCAGATCCTACCATGTACATGATGATGATGATGATGATGGATTGAGTTCAGATCCTACTATGCAAATGATGATAAATGATGACGATGTTGTGGTGCTTGCTGTTTGTTGTTGTTGTTGGAGCGAGCGCAGTGTGGCACCAATTCCGCACCACCAGGAGGATCGTCGCCGTTGGGATTGGATTGGAGGCGGCTGCAGGGGGGCTGGCCAGCTCTAGGAGAAGAGAAGACGCGAGGGAGTGACCTGATCCAGCAAGCACGCACCAATCCATCTCACTGCAACTGTCTCTAGACCTGGGGTCGTTGGCGCGAGGATGTCAAAGGCGTGGCTGAGAACACTGCACCTGCTTGGAGTAGCAGTGCTTTCCACAACAGCCCCGATTCACAGCAGCAATGAACAGGATCACCAACATTGCCGGCGCTGTGGATCCCTTTCAGACTCAGGAAATCATTTGCCAGCCCCTGGTATATCTGCCCATCTGGTTGCAACGCACATGAGATGGTAAATGAATACTATTTATGCTAAGTTGTTCATTGTTTGGGGTGTTCCACAGCGCACGATCTCTTCGATTTTCAATCACCCGATAGAACGGATCCGCGGACTCCACCATTACCTCTTCAGTATGCAGCGGAGGCACCCGTAGGTGGGGTTTTATTATCAGATTCGGAGAATTTGTTTCGCCCAGTAATGAAGGCAAACATCGATTACCTCCTGTCGTCCTTTGACGTGGATCACTTACTTGCACCTTTTCGGCGTCGTGCCGGAATGCCATCCCCCCCTGGTGCACGACCACCTGTCGGTTTCTGGGACACTGACCTAGAGGGATCCAATGCTGGTCAGTGTATGTGTTTGCGTTGGCATTGATTGCCACTGTATAAAAGCTCGGTGAACAGGCTGGGGCGTTTTCCTGGAGTGTTTCATTTCGTCACACATTGAACACCTTGCTGGACCAAAGTTCATCTTTGTGATACTGCTTTCAGGTCGCTTTTTGATGGGAGCGGGTAACACCCTTCGATGGATCAATGATATAGCACTGCGAGACATGATGGATGCTGTAGTTGATGGCATTGAAGCCTGTCGAAATGACACCACCGGTTACATCCTTGCATTTCCCCCGGAGGGATTCATGCATTCTGAGCAAGGAGACTACGGGCGGAGTTGGTTCACGCAAGGTCTCATTGAGGCCTCCAAGGCTGGAAATAAAAAGGCGGCACCATTATTAAGAAGCATGTATGACTGGTTCAACGATCCCGACAGAAATCCGTACGTACAGGTGCTAGAACTATTTACACAAATTCATTTTTTTCAGAATGTCCAGTGACCTGAGTACGGCGCGTAACACCTCAGGTACCTCCCTTATTTATATGGTGGAATTTCTAATGGCGAGCAAGGACAAATAGCATCAACAAGAATGTATTTAGAATCTGGTGTTGGTGTTTTCAACGATACACAAGTTGCACAGGACACGTATCGGGACGACCTGTGGATGCGGCAACTTATTGCTCGTGACCCAAATGGTATTGCCAAGTACCACATGCCTTCTCCGAATCATCCACACTGCTACGAGATAACTTCGTTCTTGTCAATGTTTGATAACTATCGCGCGACACACAACACTACATGGCTCAGTGCTGCCCAGGGAGCTTGGGATATTATTAGTGAAAACTTCTTGCACATCGATGGTAGTTCTAGTTTGACAGAAGGGACACCAGATGCAGGAAGTGATTGGCCTGCAAAGTCGTACCGCATTAAGCCCGGGACTGGGACGGGTGAAACGTGTTGTACAACCTTTTGGATCAAGCTAAATCAAAGATTCCTTCTGATGAACCCACTAAATGAATCCTACGCGGCCGCGATTGAAACATCGCTGTATAACGCACTATTGAGACAGATGGTATTTCGAAGTGCTACACCTGCTGGGAGGAATTCGATTCCAAGCACTTCCACAAGAAGACAACGTGGATATGTACCGTACTACTCCAGAGGTACCTTGAGTCAAAATATAGCAGCGTGGATGTCACAATCCCTGGCTGACAGTGACGCGTCACTTCCCCCCCGGAATTCGCTATCATGCAGCAATGGAAGGTCTGCAGGAACATGGAAATAATGTGAACACATGCTGTGAAGGTCAAGGTACCAGAGCCTTGGGATCCATGCCAGAGTACATATTTTCGATTGATAGTTCTCGCCGTACAGCTTCACCTTCATCTGCAGCAAAGGGTTTTTATGTTAATCTGTATGCAAATGCGACATTGTTATTCAACGCCAGCGTGGCATGCGGAGGCCCTGGAGAGATCCCACCTCCTCCCCCCACTCTGCCACCTCTACCAGCGTTACCTCCGCCACATGCAGCAGTACCGCCCTTGCGATACAACTTGCTGCTTAATGGCTCCTACTACAGTTCACGCACAGCTATGACAGGAAATGCAGCAAGCCTCCAGCAATGCCAAGCTGTATGCTCATCAACTAAGCATCCAAATTTTTGCATGGGATTTTCATGGGTTGGCAACGACAATCCTACTCCACCAGCGCCATCACCACCAAAGCAGTGCGATTCAAATTGCACTTTAGTCGAGATTGGTAATGGTCTCTTTCACGAAGGAGAGTATAATCAAAGTCAGACGAGCAAAGTAACTTCTCTCGATGCATGCAAGACTGCTTGCCTCGAAGATGAGGCTTGCGTTCAGCTGACGTGGGCAGAACGGCCAGTAGATCCATGTGTACTTTACCAGCAGATATATTCAACCTGGTGGCCTAAGAATCCATCTGTTGAAGGGTGGGTTAAGTGTGCGACAGGTGAAACGAACGCTAGTACCTGCGCAAGAATAAGTCCACCTCCACCATCCCCATCTCGAGGATGTCTTTTGTACGATGCGATTGACACAACTGTACCGCCTGTCCGGATGGCCAATATTGTGCAGTACGTTGCAGATGGGCGGCAACAAGCTGTTCAGTACGATTGGATTTCCTCTGATTCGGCTGAGAATCTGAAACAAGATAAAGAACACCAGTCAGTGGATAATGGAACTGTTGAAGTTCGATTTCAAATTGTATCAGATTTTCCATTTGATAACAAAGTCAAAATGATAGTGGACTGGGTCACGCCCAACATTGATACTGTTGCCATGGCTGTCAATCTTCGAATGCCATCGTGGATGGATCGTACTATCGCTGTGTTTCGAAATGGAAATAATTGGAAGATTGGTACTCCTGGAACGTACCTAACCTTGGATGGTGACTGGCAAAAGAATGACATTATATCTTTCGACTTGCCTCATGTGATCTCACTAAGTCCATATACGGGTTGGGATCAATTACCTGGATATGAGAACAAACGTTACGCGCTTAAAGTTGGTCCAATTGTAATGGCATGTGTTGGCAAGATGGACTCGAATTTTTCTATAGTGCTACCGGTACCGCCGTCGAATCTAAACCAATGGCTGCAGACAACTGCAGACTCCTTGCGCTTTGAAGTTGCAGGAGCTCCTGGATACACTTTCATGCCCTTGTGGGAAATGTCTGCGTCCGATTCATTTACTATTTATCCAGTGTTGGCGGGATAAGAATTTAGATCTGAGACCAATTTATCAAAATTTATGTGTGAAATGTTTTACCCTAGCTAGTTTGATGTGAAGCGCTTAGCTATAAAGATAGAACCTCTAATGATTAGTAGATCACTAAGGAAATCTTCGTTTTGAGTCTGCAAAAAGGAAGAAAACTACTAATGCTGCCGCGTATAGTCCAGCCACAACCCAGAAAACTGACGCCCATTGCCCTGTACTTTCAACTACCCAAGCGGTGAGCGAAACAGCAATAGGGGCAGACAGATTCCCGATCGTGTTTGCTAGCCCTTGAAGGAGCGATACGGACTCAGATCCAGCAACATCAAACTTATTTGCTTCGAATCCACCGCCGTTTGTGAGTACACCCCCCGCCAATGCAACACACACCCACATGACCGCAAACGTAGCAGATGAAGCATACGGAACCATTAGCATTGCAGTTCCTCCAATAGCAAAGGCTAGAGAGTTAATGGTTTTGCGTGCACTCAAAACTGGTAGTTGAAATGATGCAATAAACTTGTCTGTGAGTATGCCGGATGTGAGGCTAGCAACTGTCATACAAAAGTATGGCAGCATTGTCATTGAAAGAGAGTCTCCTGAGATTGACCAGCGTTCATTGAAATAGGTAGGTAACCAAGCCAGTAGCTGTTGGCAATACATTTATACGTCAAAACATAAAACAAGTAACAAGTGTAAGAACGGACTAGTGTTTCACATCTCGTACCGTGTACTGTCCAAATCCAAGACAAAAGTTGCACAGACAAATAGCAAGACATGATGGAGTCACTATCATTTGCGCTAACAAGGCTTTGGCATCAGCTGAAGTTGCTGATGATGATGGTGACAGCATTTTGGTGTAGGTAGGTGACTGTTGATAAGTTCTATGTTCTGGAGCATACAACTTCCAGCCTGCAACCCAAATCAAGCCAACCAAGAAGAAGAAGAAGAACACGCCTCTATCCATGCCAAAACGCAATAAAAAACATGAGAATCATCATCAGAGTAACAGTTGCTAGTCGATTAACTTACCTCCATCCAGATCTTGATGCAATCGGAGGGCAGAGCAGGAAGGCAGCCGTCGTACCGACTGGATTACCAGATAAAACAGTCGCGATTCCTGCTGATCGGTCGGCTTGTACTAAAAACGGCTCAAGATAGCCATATACACAAGGGTATGTTGCTCCTTCCACCAGACCCAGTGCAAAGCGACAAAGCAGTAATGCCGAAAACGAAACAGATGCAGCAGGAACCGTCAATAATGTCAGGACAGCCCTACAGCAGCATTGCGATGCAGCAAGTGAGATCGGAGATATGATATACAGATGCCTACAGAAACATTTTGGGAGCATGCGCACCATCCTGTTGCGGTAGTCGTCAACACGTTTTTGTATCCAAACTTTTTACCCGCCCAACCACCCGGAATCTGCGAGACAATATAACCATAGAAAAAAGCTGCCATCACCTGCCCGCGTTCCTCCATTGACCACCCCAACTCATGTCCCATTTCGACAATCGCCACTGACATGTTTACCTAAGTGTACATTCCAACAGGTAATCTCAGTCAACAATTTAACATGTCTATTTATATTGATTAGGTATGCTCACCCTGTCACAGTAGCAGAGTGCAATGCACGAAGAGGCCCAAAGGACTGCACGGCGTGAAACCCTGTCGGGTTGGGGTGGCGATGTGACCGAAGCGCTGTTTGCATTGGCGGATGCTGCAATGTTGTCCATTCTTTCCTGTAGTGGTACATCCACAGTAGATAGATTTGGTAGGCCCATGACAGGACACCGGATCCCAACCCACCACTCAAGATTCTGCGTGGAGAGCAAAAAGTTCGTCTTATGCTTCACCCAATGCTTGGATCATAGCATGCCTGAGGATTATCAGGTGGTGGAACGACACCGGCTGCGCTCGAATGCTGATGGATCATCCTGTTTCACATGTGCGCCACCTCAGCGCCACCCCAGCGGCAGCTGGCGATGCGGCATTGCCAGCCGCGGGATCAGTTCGACCGGCTGCAACGTGCAGTGGTGGTGTTACCAGTGGTGTTCGACTACCAGTGGTGTTACCAGTGGTGTTACCAGTGGTGTTGGACTACCAGTGGTGTTCGACTACCAGTGGTGCTGTATCCAAGATGCACCATTCGGGAGCGGAGCAGCGGAGAAGCCACGCAACCTACAGTAATAATGCCAGATTAACACTTTTGCAAATCTATGTAGTCTAATATGATTACTATATTTATTTATTTGTAGTGAATTTTAATTTAAATGTTTTATTACAATAGTTAAATTAACTTATTCTACTTTTTATCGAATGTGAATTTTTATTCATTTGTAGTGAAATTGTATAAATTCCATATATTCATTAATGCTCCATGTTCGAATGTGTGCGATGAATGCAAAAACCTGCAAAAACCTGAGCGACACTCCAGTCAATATTCATTCCGCACGCACCACTTGCAACTGCAACACTCGCGATGGTGGCGTCCATGGCAGCGGCCGGCTTGGCAGGCGCGGTTGTGGCCATGTCGGTGGCCGCAGCAACGGAATGGCAAGTGTGCGACGTTACGTCGGCTCGTTTCGGTGCTGTAGGCGACGGGGTATCGATCGATACCGCGAGCATCCGAGCTGCGCTGACGACCTGCAACGAGATTGTGCTCCCTGCCGGCCGAGTGTTCGCTTCTGGACCACTGAATCTCAGCTCCAACCAGATATTCCGGGTGGACGGCACGCTAATTGCATCTGATGACCCGAACGATTATCCGGTGGTCCTGCCAGTTATTGGCTACGGATGGAGCCACGATCAAAATTGTTTCCCTGTGGATGCAACCCGGAATAAAGTTGTTGAAGGTGCGCTCCGCTACGCCCCCATCATCGGAGTGTACAATGCTCGCAACGTTTCGATCACGGGATCAGGATTAATCGATGGCAACGGGAATTCCTGGTGGGACAACTGCACGCGGTGCCACTACCCGCCGAATAACGACTCAAGCCTCTGTCTAATTGCATCACGTCCTAAATTAATCGAGGCACAATTTGTCGATGGCCTCAAAGTTTTTGGGTCGTCACCTGGACTCCGTACATCGAATGGTGCAAGCACAACTTCTACACTTGGGTCACGTGGGGTACTCACTCTCAAGGACTCGCCATTTTGGACAGTCACACCGTCGTACTCTCAGAACATCCATGTATCTGACCTTCGAATTCTTGCACCGATGGACAGGATTGGGAATACCGATGGGGTCAACATTGACTCCTGCCGTAATGTGAGTCAAAAGCTGCCTAATGATATTCCTCAAAAAAAGCACCTGATTGAACTACCAACCCAGTCTATCTACTCTGGTCCCATTGAAGTTTTGCCATATACAGTGTTAGGCTTGCTTGCGCCAGATATCGTCGCACTGTCACTTAAAATTACAGTGACTGGTTGGTAGAGTAAACTTGAACGTATTATGCATATGCAGGTAGTGGTTGAGAACCTGTGGATCAACAATTCGGACGACGGCGTTAGCGTTAAGAGTGGAATAGACGGATTTGGACTCAATCTAGCGATTCCGACTGAGAATGTACTAGTTCGCAACATAACATGCCCCCCTGGTGGGCGTGGAGGTTTTGCTGTTGGATCAGAGATGAGCGGCGGAATTAGAAATGTGACATTTCGCGACAGTGTTTTGCATGGAGAGCGAGGGATCCACATCAAAACAAGCCCGATTCGTGGCGGGTACGTCAATCGAATGTTGACATGGCATTGATGCGTATTCCTCGCACTGATGGCTAGAACTCGCATCTTGTATTTCACACCAATGACACTTATTGTGTATTCATAGGTACATAGATTCTGTTACATTTCAAAATATCGACACACACCAGGCGTTGCTTGACGTCGAACCGCTTGATGGGGCACCATTTATGCGGGGAAATAATTTTGTTCCTCTCGTCACTAATCTAATGTTCGATAATAACACCGCAAGTGATTGTAACTTCAATTGTGCTGAGATGAATCGGTCACAATGCTTTAACCTGACAGTGTCAGGACCAGCAAGTTGTGTTGCACCACCATCAGCCTCTAGTCCGGCACCCAAACAAATGTATACATGCAAAAAGAGTGCTATAACTTTATTTGGTCCAGTGAAATTCCCTTGGGCTGTATGCATCCCTCTTGATGCCCCTGTGAACCTCGATGACACATTCCCAAACTGGGGACCTACTACTGGAAAGTTTGACTCGCTGCCTGACTGCTTAGCATCATGCTCCTCCGATTAGCAATTGATGCAATAGTTACTCCTGATCATAGGCGCTGTATTTAGATGAGTTCAACCAAATACAGTTGGCCTTGTGATAGATGCTTGTGATGGGTACCTCATTGTGCCCGTCATCCACTTCGCACTTAGAGAAGAAAGAATGTGCTACCTAAGTGGTTTACGTATGCCAAGGGTATGGAATGCAAACACAACCAAATGACGAAAGCGATGTGCAGTATTGTGACGGAAGCGGAATTTAATGAGTGGGACTATCACTGCGTCACACCATCGACATCAGAACTCGACTCTGATATCAGGTGAGTTTATTTATTGTCTTGGCTGCGTAGAAATCATGGATACTTTCACTGGCAATTTAAATTAAAAAGTGGGTAAGGGCTACGTATTGAGGGGATGTAATATTTAAGAATCAATATATGATAGTTAGGCGTGTGAAATTGGACAGCTTAATCAGAATACCAAGATTTAGGCATCACACACTTAATTTTGTGCGTGCAATTTTGATTACAACACAGCCACAATCATTGCGCAACCTCGAACAAGAGGCACTTTAACATCAAAAGTACCATCAGAACTCTGCTTGATGGTACCCAACTTAGTCATAATTTCTGAACCTGGATGCAAAACTGACAGTGTGATCGCATCTATTTTCGGCCATCCAAGCTCTGCCTCAGTTGATTTGAGGTTGACTTTCATCATTGCTAGCTCACTATCTGATCCTAACATGATAGAAATAAGAAGCTCTCGACCAGTCATGGAAGAGACGTTGGAACCAGCTGAACGAGTGAACACGTTAGCGGAGATAGGCTGTGTTGGTTTCGGTGGAGGAACTGGTTTACTCAGACACAGAGACCTGCCTGAGGTCCATGGCAGCGTAATTGATCCGTTCGCCCATTGGAATGCCCTGGCCGAAGTATTTCCGTGGCACGATGAGATGCTTGCGCCAGCTCCGATCACGAAGCTATCTGCAACTAGGCATTTGCCAGCCATCCGCTCGGTGATGAATTTACTAGCTGTCCAGCGTTGATTTAGACTATCAGAAGGGTGGCAAGTATTTGCTGCAACGACTGCACCATCGACAGGAAGAGATCCATCACAGCATGCAGATCCACATCCACAGCACCAGACTCCCAGGCAAGTTACGCCATCAACACTTCGAATCTCATTTACCTCATTACCATCAACATGAGAGATTATCTCCCACTGTTGGTTTAGAGAACCGTCGCAAGGTTGCAAAGAGACTGGATTTTGAGGGCTTCGATCGGAGTGGATATCAGACACGTATACTTCCACAGGTCGTGAGCTGAGCAACCACCGAGCACCACGCATTAGATCAAAAAGTGGTGCGTAATCTGTGTATGACTTCTCCACAATAGCGTTTCCAGGGTTGATGGAGTGGTCTAGGTCACAAAAATGTCAATCAACAAGACTTCTGTAAAGTTTTGACAGAGACTGACAATAACCCTCCACAAGCTAGATATGTGACCACCTACCATTTTTAGGCATCGGTGCCATAGGATACACCTGAAATGATTGATGATCCCATAAAAAGATAACCATGTAGAAATACAATTATGCGCACAGTTTAGCAAGTTAAATATTAAAACATTGCTGGAAATACTAGAGTCAGTCGTACATTCATCAGCAAATGTTGCTGGAAATAGCTATCCAAACTTGCTGGGTCTGGAGAGAGATCATATGTCCACAGAATAGAAGGTTGTCGCAGTCCAGTCCATGCGACTGCATTCAATGATGCTCCTTCGGAGAAGCTTCCATCAAATGCCCTGTGGTTGGATAGCTCCATTAGTAAGAGCCAGGGAAAAGGCTAGCATGAGACTGGAGAAAGGATTTGTTGCACCTAAATTCATCAATGCGACATAGACTGTTGCAATTTATGAGCATCATCTTCTTGCTGCTGCTGTTGCCCTCATGAAGAATTTTATGTAGACGATCAAAAGTATGTCTATATGATAGCCGTAGAGATCGAGCTGTGCTCCACTGGGTACCATTTGGCACCCAAGAGATGCCATCATCAGCTCCGTAATTGAAAAACTCACTTCAAAAAAATAAAGATACGGACATGCCAACGTGAACAACCCATTCTATCCACACGTAGTGGTCGAATCCAAGCACTGCGTACAAGCGATAATTACCTATAATCTAGACGATCGATTGCAATGCCTTCGAATGAAGGAATCATCTGAATGTGTCTTTCACACTGCTCGACGATTAAATCTTCGAATACAGGTTCCATTGTGTCCATATCCTTGTGGCAAATTAAGCGAGTTACTTCCAATGGGTAGCAGGTTATAATGTAATTTACACTGCGGATGTAATCATACAGTAGTTCCGACCCAATCGTAATGAGGATGATCGTAAGATCCTTGAGCTACTGACCATGTCTTTCGAAGAAAGGCTGGCCAAAGGAAGTCTCTAAGATACCTAACCGGGTGAGGTGGCAACGTGTTATACACTGTAGTTTCAATGCTCAACTGGGCACACTCTATTTTAACCTACGAGTTTCCTCCATTGGGATCAGGGCATGGAGCTGGCATTCCATTTGTCCGAACCCCACACGTCCTTTTAGGGCCAGTATAGTTTGCATCCAACCGTGTACCCCTTACACAGAGCAGCCGCATTTAGTTTGCATAAATTTATAGTGCAACCCAGTACATTTCTTAGCTCACCAGTTGCCGATATCGAAGTAAGACAAGCTATGGAAGCCATCTGCCTGAATTCTTTGGTAGTACCGATTGATCATGTCGTATGTGACATTGTACTGTGCTAAACCGCCATTTATTGGTCCTAGGTTTAACCATTTTTCCTGGTACGGAAGAAACAGGCCATCATATGGCATCCATGTACCTGTAAGACATGTATGTATACACACAGGAGTCAGTGTCTCATGTGACAGGGATAGCAGGGACACGGGAAAGAATTTCTGTGTACCACTGAGATCCCAATTCGTTTTAAATCCAATTGATTTTGATCGGCTCACATTGTACTGATCCTGATTCCACGAGTAGCTTCCAAGTCCCTCAAAATCAGCAGCGTTGGTTACCCACGACCCGAAAAAGTCCTAAACAATGGAAAAGGCAATTTCAATTGAAAATAGCACCTGTTGAAACAAAGTCAAATTGCATTGCATACAGGATACTGAGTTGTCAGAAATTGAAGGCCTGGTCGCCAGCAGTTGGAATGGCCAACGAGATGGGCTGTAAACTGTCGTGTGGGTGACTTTCCGCCAAACCTGAGTAACTCTCTTGAAAATTCGACACCCGTGGTTGCAGTCCTCAGATTTAATTCTAGCATTTGGTCTTCTGGACTCAAAGCTATGGATAGCCCCGTATTGCCTACATCGTCCAGAACGCTCACTATCGGTAGACTAAACGTATCCTTTGTACCAGCGCTCTTTGCGCCATACCTGCACAATTGAATACATGTTGAGGACATCACCTACATTGTTCGCACAGGAGCTCGTTTTCGACATCATCTTACCGGTAAA
>JACLAD010002687.1_pt1 | contig 15424 bp, 17 predicted proteins | sample 8027901 | NCBI WGS metagenome assembly JACLAD01 (sample SAMN15725071, study PRJNA655200) | protist metagenome | isolation source: fluorescence activated cell sorting (FACS) single amplified genomes of... | place: Spain: Blaines Bay Microbial Observatory, Mediterranean Sea | collected 2016-07-05 | reverse complement strand
AGAACAGAAAATGACGATTTAGGAGGGCCGAGAGATGTCTATTCGTGTGACCCTCGACCGGGTTTTGCTTGAAAAAAGAATGTCGCTGACCGAGCTGTCTGAGCGTGTCGGCGTGACGCTGGCGAACCTCTCGATCCTGAAGACCGGTAAGGCGAAGGCTGTGCGCTTTTCGACGCTGGAGGCGCTGTGCCGTGAGCTTGATTGCCAGCCGGGTGATATACTCGAGTTTGAGGGCGGCCAATCCGACGAGCAGAGCGAGGCGGCTTAGCCGCGATGATGGTTCCGCTGCCAGAGCAGCCAAGCGGTGTTCCATGGCCATCAACAGCTTGGCCTGATGATTTAGACGCCAATCATTTTGACCGCGCGCGGCTGAATGCACTGCTCGCAGAAGCATTCAATGAGACTAATTCAGAGGTGCTGGGCGAGACCCATGCGTTTCTGGCGGTGCATCGCGGACAGGTGGTTGCTGAGCAATATGTCGACGGACGCGGACAAGAAACGACGTTTCCGTCTTGGTCTAAAGCCAAAAGCATGACGCAGGCTTTGGTCGGTATTTTGGTTGGCGAAGGTAAGATCGATATTCATGCGCGCGCTGCGGTTCCGGAGTGGCAAAGTGATGACGATCCGCGACGCGCGATTACCCTTGATGAACTATTACGCATGTCGAGCGGGCTAGAGTTCGCCGAAGACTATGTCGATGCAGGCGTTTCGCATGCGATCGAGATGCTGTTCGGCAAAGGCCAAGACGATGTTGCCGCCTATGCCGCCAGCTTTCCGCTTGCGTATGACCGCGGCACGTTTTGGAACTATTCCAGTGGCACAACGAATATTGTGGCGCGGTGCGCCGCTGAGGCTCTGGGCGCTAAGGGCGAAGACTTTAAGCGGTTTATGTTCAAGGCGTTGTTCAGCCCGATTGGAATGAGATCGGCGCAACCGAAATTCGATAAGGCCGGCACTTTTATCGGGTCGTCCTTTTGTTACTGCACAGCGCGGGATTTTGCGCGGTTTGGCCTGCTCTATATGCGAGATGGCGTGTGGGATGGTCGGCGAATTCTGCCTGAAGGCTGGGTCGACTATGCGCGAACACCGACGCAAACCCCGCCAGATGAGCCGATGGGCTATGGCGCGCATTGGTGGCTAGGCATTGCGGGCGAGGATAGTTTTTCAGCCAATGGCTATCAGGGACAATTTACGGTTTGTGTGCCATCGCTGGATCTCGTGCTGGTGAGGCATGGCAATTCAGAGGCCGGGCCTAAGGGGGATGCGGTTAGAGCATGGTTGGCTAATGCTGCCGATTGTTTTCGGACCTAAATCTATTTGAAAATTTGTGTTGGCCACCCTTAGGGAAAGCGTCTTACCTCATTTGAAAAAGTTGGAGGACTTCCCGTGGACTATAAAGACGTTGTGATGAGCCGGCGGAGTATTCGTGGCTATCTGGATAAGCCTGTGTCGAAAGCGCTGATCCGCGAAATCCTTGAGATTGCAATGCGTGCGCCGACCTCGCTGAATTCGCAGCCTTGGAATTTTTATGTTTGTACGGGCGACGTGCTGGACGCCATTCGCAAAGGCAATGTTGAGCGCAACGTTGCAGGCGTGCCCGACAGCCGCGAGTTTCGGATGGGACCGCCCTATGACGGCGTTCATCGACAGCGCCAGATCGGTATTGCTGTTCAACTGTTCGAAGCTATGGGGATAGAGCGTCACGACAAGGAAAAGCGCACCGATTGGGTGCTGCGCGGGTTTCGCCAATTTGATGCGCCGGTCTGTATCGTCGTGACCTATGACAAAGCGCTGGCGGGCGGCGATATTCCGCCGTTCGACTGCGGCGGCGTCGTGAACTGTATCGTCAATACGGCGTGGTCAAAGGGCCTCGGCTGCGTGATCAATTCGCAAGGCATTATGCAAAGCCCAGTCGTACGCGAACATGCGGGTATTCCTGACGATCAGGTGATCCAGACATGCGTCGCGATGGGGTGGCCGGATGAAAGCTTTCCAGCGAATGCGGTTGTTTCGACGCGAAAGTCGGTCGACGAAGCGGCGACGTTTCGCGGGTTTGAGGACTAGGGGAAGGAGCGGATAAGTCGAATAACCGCTTTGGGTCAGAAGCGGATGTTCCCAATAGTTGTACCAGCCAGAAGACTGAGCAGGCGAGTAGCTCGGTTAAAATGTATCGAGGCCGCAACAACCGGCATCATGTTTCTAACGAGGCGATCTGATACTAGCGCCCTGCATTAAAATTCTCTGGAAATATAAGAAACAATGGACGAGCGCCGGGGTTATCTTCAATGGCGGCATCACACGGGATGTCGCGCGTGAGATAGGTCAATGGATTGAAATCATCCGCTCCCGTTGTTGACGTGATAGCCCAAAGGCATTGACCGAGGCCGTTTTTGATCATGGGGCGCATCACACCATTTCCATCAGCACGCATTGGGAATTGAAATCGTTGCGCAGCTTTGACGGGTGTCCAGATATAGGGTGTGCTTTCAAGATTCGTGCAGCGTGAGAGATATAGCACCTCATAGGGGTGCTTAATATCTTCGATATATGGTGAAATCGCTCCATCCGTCAGGCAGGCTGAAAATTCGACTCCGCCTCCCAACAAAGTACCACCGTCGAAATCGACATACCAACGGCTCCACTGAGCGCGAGACATAGCATCTGCCGCGTACAAAGCCTGGCTGAGGTTGGGAAGTTTGCTGTCCGCCGGCAGGTTGAGGGAGGCACGGATAGACGGTTTACCTAATTCAATTTCATCGTATGCGAGAAAGTGATTGATGCTTGGATTTGCGTGATCAGCGGTAGCAATGATAGCCGTGTTTTTTCTTGCAGGGTCGTTGTACACTCTTATCTCGCGCAAACTGACCGGTTCAGTTTGAGTTCCGTCGCGCTCTACGTCCAAAGTCAACTCGGTTGTATAAATTCTCTGCTCAAAATGAACCAGGAGTGAGACCCGGGTCGAATTGCTCGCGGGCGCTAAACTCAAGTCCGGTACGCTATACTTACCGACGATAAGACCCTGATCATCCTTGACCGTAAACTTACGGGGCAACCGATCCTCGTAACCAGCGTAAATCGCTAATCCATCAATTTCCGTGATAGGCCCCGGAAAACGAAGTGTTAGAACATCAGACCCCACCGGAATTCGTGCATAACTTCCATTACTTGGAATCGCGCTTCCAACATCATTATTGTTGAGAGCATCGAGGTTCTGGTCTTCAGAGCAACACTCAGGTTCAGCTGTCAACGAAGCCTCGTAGCTAAGCACGTGCCACCCGAGTCGCTCCACTTTAGCATCGATGCTTAAACCAGCCTCATCAGTGTATGCGCCGGTTTCTGGTTCAATATTAAATTCAATATCCGGATAGATCTTCATTTGGATCGAATCGGTTACGTCCTGCGCAACAACGCCAGCCGCAAAGATGGTCAAAGCGACAGCTGCAGAAATCACAAAAAGTAGGTTTTTCATGCCATCCTCACTCGAACTAAAACATCCTGCAGCGGGATGATCTTGAAAGCCAACGAATATCTCAGCCGAAGATTCAGTTGAGCTATGTCCCCTCAGACGCCGGGAGCAGACGTTAACCAATCGCTTTGCGTTGCGCCTCGAACAGGTCGTTGCAGCCTTTTTCGGCGAGGCGCATCATTTCGTTGAGTTCGTCGCGGGTCATGGGGCGTTCTTCGCCGGTGCCTTGGACTTCGATGAAGCCGCCATCTGATGACATAACGACATTCATGTCGGCTTCGCCGCCGGAGTCTTCTGGATAGTCCACGTCCAAGACAGGCGTGTTTTGGAAGAGGCCGACAGAGATGGCGGCGGCTTGTTTGGTGATTGGGTCGTTCTCGATCACGCCTTCGCCTTTGAGGTATTTTAGCGCCATGGCGAGGGCGACGAAGCCGCCTGTAATCGAGGCTGTGCGCGTGCCGCCATCGGCTTGGATGACATCACAGTCGATTGTGATCTGGTTCTCGCCGAGGGCCTCAAGGTTCACGACGGAGCGGAGCGAGCGGCCGATGAGGCGTTGGATTTCTTGTGTGCGGCCTGATTGCTTGCCGCGGGCGGCTTCGCGATTGCCGCGTGTGTGGGTGGCGCGGGGGAGCATACCGTATTCGCCAGTGACCCAGCCTTTGCCTGTGCCGCGCATCCAGCCGGGGACTTTGTCAGTCCAGCTCGCCGTGCAAAGGACGTGTGTGTGGCCGAACTTTGCAAGGCATGAGCCCTCGGCATAGCGCGTGACGCCTGTTTCGAGGCTGATCTCACGGAGTTGGTCGGCGGCGCGACCAGAAGGGCGGACAAGGGTCATAATAATCTCTTTTGATGTGTAAGTGACGCTGCGGCGCAAATTGCGGGTTTCGACAGATGTGTCTAGGGTCTGACCGACTCAAAGATCGTAAAGGATCGCCGTTCGTGGACATTCAAGAGATGAAAGACCGGGCCAAGGCCTCCAAGCGGCCTTACCGTAACTTCGGCTATGAAGTGGCGCGGATCATCTTTTACGGGTTTTACCGCCTGATGGGGTGGAAGGTGCTGGGCGCTGCGCCTGAGGATAAGAAGCTGATCATTATTGCGGCGCCGCATGAGACCAATTGGGATTTGCCCTACATGTTGGGGATTGCGTTTTACTATCGCATTCCGGTGAAGTGGATGGGGAAGAAATCGCTCGGCGAAGGGCCGTTTGGCTGGCTAATGCGGTGGTGGGGGCTGCTGCCCGTTGATCGCCATGCGTCGATGAATATCGTGCAGCAGGTTTCTAAAGCCTATGGTGAGACCGATGAAATGGCTGTCGTTCTGGCCCCAGAGGGGACGCGCTCCGATGTGAAGGCTTGGAAGACTGGGTTTTACAATATTTCCAAGGCGTCTGGTGTGCCTGTTGCGCTTGGCTTTATTGATTATGCACGCAAGCTTGGCGGGATTGATGGCAAGATGGTTCCAACGGGCGATTATGAGGCCGATATGGAAAAGGTCGCCGCGTATTATATGGCGCGCGTGTCTAAGTTTAATCACCCGGTTAGCGGGGAGCCGATGGGTGATTGAAACCCGGCGCTGGCGCACCTATCACTATAGCCATGACTGAAACGCCATCCATGATGCAAGCGCTCGACGCGCGGTCGCGGGACATTTTCCGCCATATCGTTGAGACGTATCTGGAGACCGGTGAACCGGTTGGCTCGCGGACGTTGTCTAAGGGTGGGATACATCTGTCAGCTGCGTCGATCCGCAATGTGATGTCGGACCTGACCGAGCTGGGTCTTTTGGCGTCACCGCATGTATCTGCAGGGCGTATGCCGACCCATGCGGGGCTGCGCCTGTTTGTTGATGGCTTCCTTGAGATGGGGGAGGCGGGAGAAGCTGACCGCGCGGAGATTGATGCGCGATTGCGGTCTGCGGGGCGAGATTTTAGCGGGGTCTTGAAAGAGGCGTCTTCGATCTTGTCCGGTTTGGCGGGCGGAGCAGGGCTGGTGTCTTCGCCGACTTATGATGCGCCGGTGAAGCATGTGGAGTTTGTGCCGCTGACGACGGGTGAGGCGCTGTGCGTGCTGGTGAATGAGCGCGGCGATGTTGAGAACCGCCTTGTGAAGCTGCCTGCAGGACTGCCGCAAACGACCATGGTTGAGGCAGGTAATTATCTTGCGGCGCGGATGAAGGGGCGGACGCTGCGCGAGGCGGCGATTGAGGTGCGTAGCGAGTTGGCCGAACACCGTGCGCAATTGGATAAAGCTGCAGCTGACTTGGTTGAGCGTGGCCTCGCCGAATGGGCGGGTGAGTTTCCGGGTGAAGAGCGCGGCTTGATCATTCAAGGCCGTGCGAATTTGCTGGAAGATGCGGGTGCAGCTGAGGATATGGAGCGGGTGCGCCAGCTTTTTGATGTGTTGGAGCGCCAGAAGGGTTTGCTGGAAGTCCTTGATTCAACACGAGAAGCTGAAGGTGTCAGGCTGTTTATCGGATCAGAAAACAGTCTTTTTCCGTTATCGGGTTCAAGCGTGATCGTTGCTCCCTATATGAACGCCCAGAGACAAGTTATCGGAGCGCTTGGCGTGATTGGCCCAACCCGGCTGAACTATGCCCGAGTGATTCCAATGGTTGACTATACAGCCCGGATGGTTGGACAGGTGCTCGGCCGCCGGGGACAAGATTGAGAGACGACAAGATGAGTGATGAGACAGCAAAGCCAGAGCTTGGACCTAATGCAAGCAAGGCCGATCTAAAGTCGGCGGCTGATGACTTGTTGAAGCAGGCGAAGGCGGCTGAGAAACAAGCCGCCACTGATGCGTCTGATGATGTTGATATTCTGGATGAAGAATTTGGCGAGGCTGTGCCTGAGCTGGAGCCGCAGCAAAACTTTACGCCGGATCAGCAGATTCAGATCCTTGAAGCCGAGAAAGAAGAGATGCGCGATCAACTCTTGCGCACGCTGGCCGAGATGGAAAATATCCGCAAGCGCTCTGAACGAGAGAAGGCTGACGCGCGCGTCTATGCGATTGAGAAGTTCGCGCGTGATCTGCTCAACGTCTCTGACAATATGGCGCGGGCACTCGAGGCGCTACCTGATGCTGAACGTGAGGCGCTGACCGAGGGCGGCAAAGGCCTTCTCGGCGGAATTGAGATGACGCAGAAAGAGCTGCACACGGTTTTGACGCGCCACGGCGTAACGCTGATTGAAGCCGAGCCAGGCTCTGCGTTTGACCCGAACTTGCACCAGGCGGTGGCGAATATTCCAAGCGAGCATCCAAACGGCTCAATCGCAAGCCATTTCCAAGCCGGCTGGCGGATTGGTGATCGTGTCTTGCGTGCGGCTATGGTTGCAGTGAGCGCTGGGGCGGCGAATTAAGACTAGAGGGCTGCTTCAGCTTCCTGATTTCCTTTTTCAGGAGCGTCCTTGATCGCATCGTCAACAGCTTCTTCGAGCGCGTTAATTCCAATCGTTGGTCCACATTGAGAATGGTAGTATTCCATCTCAATGGCGGCTTTGCCGAAAGTTCCATCCTCAAAGAGTTTCAGAATGCGGCTGCGCTCTTTTTTACGTACGCCCATAACGGCTCTATAGAGCAGCGACGGGGATTTTCCGCCAAGAACAGTGTCAGAAAGCTGTTTTTCGGTGCCGCCAGCAAAAGTAGATATTCCTGAGAGTAAATTTGCACTTCTCGTTGGTGATGTAAGACTGGCAGCAGATGATAGCGCCAAGCTCGTAATACTCAAACCTGATGAAACCGAGTTGGACGTCGTGATCATGCCGCTCATGTAGGTCTCGCACGATTTATCGGAGACTGAAAACAATGCTAGAAGGGTGGCTTCCTGTATTGCTCTGTCATTACTTAACGAAGCTTGTGCCAAGGCCGCGCTGGCCGAACGATTATCTGCGGTTAATCTGAGGACGTTGGCCGTGTCGGTCGGTAGCGTAAAACTGCTTGCATATTTCTTGCCCTCACCACCAGTCAGATAGCTTTGTGTCGTGCAACCTGCCATTAGAGCGATCATTGGCATAATTAATCCAAGTTTTTTCATTTCGAATTCCTTCCTCAAAACCTGGATGATAAGAGTTGCGCGATTGGCTAACTGTAACATTTGTTACACACCTTAAAAGCCACGCTCCTTCTCGAACTTGTCCTGATATCCATCACAACACCTTACGAAAGGCGTGACCGGATCGAACTGTCGCACTCGCCTCACCCACATCGCCGTTATCAGAGTGGCCCGTTGAGCGCGCTGCATTTGCGGGACAAATCCGTTCATTGAGCTGCGGATTAGTCTCTAAGACGGTGCGGCAGGGCGCCGCGCGGTTGGCTGTCACATTCGGATACATACTTAGGCTGGCCATCTCTTTTCAGAGGGAGGCCGATATGCCAATCCAACATACCAATACAGCTACTTCTGGGGGCTTCAAAAACGAAGTCGTAATTGCAGAGATTGGCTTACTGGAAAAGCGAGGCCCATTCTGGTTTCGGCTTGTTATTGCATCGGTTCTCGCAGGTCCCTTAAATCCAGTTGGTCTTTTGATTGCGGGTTTTTTCCTGAGAGGTGGCTGGGAAGCAGCAATCTGGCCAATGGTTATTGTGAATGCGTATTGCACAATCGCGACTTTAATTGGCGCAATGACCGTCACCTTTTCAGAAAAAGCGTGGACGTCTACGCGGCTGATTTATCTCGGCTTGAGCATAATGGCATGGCTGTACGGGTTTACATGCTTTATCGGGCTTTTAACCGGACCAGCCGTTCTATTATTCATTGTGTTCGGGCTATTTCTCGCTGTTGTCGTTGGTGCGCCTGCTGCTCTTATTGGATCGACAATTTTTGAGTTGATTGTTTTTAAGCGTTCAGGTGTGCGAACTTAGAAAACAATCCCACATTCCCCCTTGAACACATCTATTCCTCCCCCACATCGCTACGCGAACGGGGTGACCGGATTGAATTACCGTACTCGCCCCACCACATCTTCGTTTATAGAGCCGTCTGTTGAGGGCGCTGCATATGCGGGCCGAATCTGTTCATAAGGCGGCGGCTTAGGAAAGAGAGACTATTATGAGTAAGATCATCGGGATTGACCTCGGTACCACCAATAGCTGTGTTGCCGTCATGGATGGCGGAGACGCCAAGGTTATTGAAAATAGCGAAGGCGCGCGCACGACGCCGTCTGTCGTTGCGTTTACAGAAGGCGGAGAGCGCCTGATCGGGATGCCAGCGCGCCGTCAGGCCGTCACCAACCCAGACTTCACATTCTATGCGATTAAGCGCCTTATCGGCCGCACATTCGCAGATCCGACTGTGAAAAAAGATATTAAGGTTTCTCCGTACGAGATCGTTAAAGGCCCGAGCGGTGACGCATGGGTTAAAGGCCGCGACAAAGAGTATGCGCCGCAAGAGATTTCTGCGTTCATCCTGACCAAGATGAAAGAGACCGCTGAAGCCTATCTCGGTAATGAAGTGACCCAAGCGGTTATCACGGTTCCAGCATACTTTAATGATGCCCAACGTCAGGCGACAAAAGACGCCGGTAAGATTGCTGGCCTTGAAGTGCTGCGTATCATTAACGAGCCAACCGCTGCGGCGTTGGCTTACGGCCTTGATAAAGGCGAGAACAAAATCATCGCGGTCTATGACCTTGGTGGTGGTACGTTTGATGTGTCGCTGCTTGAGATTGGTGACGGCGTCTTTGAAGTGCTTTCAACCAATGGCGACACGTTCCTCGGCGGCGAAGACTTCGATATCCGTCTCTATGAGTTCATCATTGACGAGTTCAAGAAAGAGACAAGCATCGACCTGTCGAACGACAAGATGGCTGTGCCACGTATTCGTGAGGAAGCTGAGAAAGCCAAGAAAGAGCTGTCGTCTGCTTCTTCCTACGAAGTGAACCTGCCTTTCATTACCGCTGATGCGACAGGGCCGAAGCACCTGAATATGAAGCTTAGCCGTGCGAAGCTGGAAAGCCTTGTGGCTGACCTGATTAAGCGCACGATTGAGCCGTGTAAGAAGGCGCTGAGCGACGCTGGTAAGTCTATTGGCGACATTGATGAGGTTGTCCTCGTCGGTGGTATGACGCGTATGCCTGCGGTCCAAGAGGCTGTTAAAAAGTTCTTCGGTAAAGACCCGCACAAAGGCGTGAACCCGGATGAGGTTGTTGCGCTCGGCGCGGCGATCCAAGGCGGCGTGCTACAGGGCGACGTTAAAGACGTTGTACTGCTTGATGTGACACCGCTATCGCTGGGTATCGAGACATTGGGCGGTGTGTTTACACGCCTGATCGACCGCAACACGACGATCCCGACGAAGAAGTCTCAGACATTCTCAACCGCTGAAGACAATCAGCCAGCTGTGACGATCCGCGTGTTCCAAGGTGAGCGTGAAATGGCCGCGGATAACAAGCCGCTGGGTCAGTTCAACCTCGAGGATATTCCGCCAGCCCCGCGCGGCCTGCCGCAGATTGAGGTGACGTTTGATATTGATGCGAACGGTATTGTGTCCGTTGGCGCTAAGGACAAAGCTACAAACAAAGAGCAGCAGATCACAATTCAAGCCGATGGCGGCCTGAAGGATGAAGACATCCAAGCGATGATGAAAGACGCTGAAGCGAATGCTGAGGCTGATAAAGCACGCCGCGAATTGGTCGAAGCGAAGAATAATGCTGAAGCCCTGGCGCATCAGACTGAAAAGCAAGTCGAAGAGCATGGTGATAAAGTCGATGACGCGGTTAAAGGCGAAATCACAGATGCCATCGCTGCGCTGAAGACAGCTGCTGAAGGCGAAGATGCGGCTGAGATCCAGACCAAGCATCAGGAGTTGATGACAGCGGCCATGAAGCTGGGTGAAGCAATCTATGGCGCGCAGCAAGCTGAAGGCGAAGCAGCGGCAGCAGCTGACGCTGGCGCAGACGGCGACGATGTTGTTGATGCTGACTTTGAAGAAGTTGATGGCGAAGACCGCGCTAGCGCGTAAGCCTGATTTCTATTAAATCTGGAAAGCCCGGTCAGAAATGGCCGGGCTTTTTTGATTCAAGGTGAATGGTGGTTGAGTGTCAGCAAAGGGCTGCGGCACTCTTAGTTGACCATCTGTGCTTGCTCGACAGCATCGCGGTTGTTAGCGGGTACACGTGCAATCCCTAAGCGGAGTTCGGCAATGTTATACCTGAAGCAGCCAAATCTGATCTTCATCAAATCTCGAAAGACCGCTGGTACGAGTCTTGAGATTGCGCTGTCTATGGCGGCCCAAACTGGCGATGTTGTGACGCGGCTTGCGCTGCCTGATGAATTGCTGCGCCAAAAGCTTGGCGGTCCGTTTCCGTTTGGATGGGCTGAGGATGAGGCGCTTGAATACAAGTATATCGCTTTCATTCGTCAACTGTTGAAAGAGGGGCGAACGGATATTTCCAATAAGGATTTGCCCCCGGAATTTAAAAAGGGGCGGGCGTTTTTCAATCATATGGGGCCCAAGGAGATCGTTGCTCAAATCGGTGAGGATGCGTTTGAGGCGGCTTATACTGTCAGTATGTGCCGCGACCCATATGAGAAATTGGTCTCGCAAGCTTGGTTTCGTGCTGGCAATACGGGTGCTTCATTCGAGGATATGATCGCTCATTTTCTGGCAAAGCCTGAAGTGACGAACCAGCCGCTTTATTTCTTAGAGGGTGAAATGGTGATTGATCACGTCATTCGGTATGAGCATCTGAAAGATGACATTGCCGACCTGGAAGCTGCGACAGGGCTTTCAATTCTGGAGCATATGTCCCACGCTAAAGGTGGCTATCGCAGGGATGACAGACCTGCGCGTGAAGTTTTGACCCCTGAGCAAAAGCGGCGCTGCTTTGACATGTGTCGATGGGAGTTTGAGTATTTTGGGTATGAAAGCGGGTTCGAATGAGCCCATCAAAAAAAAGCCCGAAGCTTTCGCCTCGGGCTTCTTGTCTGTTCGGGGGACAGATTTTTAAGCGGCGACCGCTTCTTTCTTCGGCTTAGGATCACGCAGAACGTAGCCGCGGCCCCAAACAGTTTCGATATGGTGCTCACCGCCGGTTGCGTTCTGTAGCTTCTTGCGGAGTTTACAGATGAACACGTCGATGATTTTCAGTTCTGGCTCGTCCATGCCGCCATAGAGGTGGTTCAGGAACATCTCTTTGGTCAGGGTCGTGCCCTTGCGGAGAGATAGAAGCTCGAACATTTGATATTCTTTGCCCGTGAGGTGGACGCGCTCGTCGTCAACTTCGACTGTTTTGGCATCAAGATTGACGAGAATGTCGCCAGTGCGGATGACGCTTTCAGCGTGGCCTTTAGAGCGGCGGACAATCGCTGTGATACGTGCAATAAGCTCGTCTTTGTTAAACGGCTTGGTCAAATAATCGTCAGCGCCGTAACCAAGGGTCTTAACCTTAGCTTCGATATCTGGATTACCTGACAGGATCAGAACAGGTGTGTTCACACGGGCCATGCGCAGCTGTTTGAGCACGTCATAACCGGAAATGTCTGGAAGCGAGAGGTCGAGAATGATGATGTCATACTCGTAGACTTTGCCGAGATCGACACCTTCTTCGCCTAGGTCAGTGGTGTAGATGTTAAAGCCAGCGGCCTTCAGCATCAGTTCAATAGAACGGGCGACGGCATTGTCGTCCTCAATTAGCAAGACTCTCATTTTCAGCTCCCCGAATCAGTCTAGTTCAATTACTACTCGTATCGTTAACCATTGTGAATCTAGGTAATGATGCTTACCGAAGAATTAACAATCGGATTCGAAACGGTTTTTTTGTTCATACCTCTTAATATTGCATCTCTTTGCCAACCCGCCCGATAAGCGTGTGAGCAATGGCGATTGCGTCCTGAATCGGTTGTGAGGCCGGGTCAGTCGAGATTAATGTTCGCTGGCTGCGAATAGCTTCGCGTACAGCTTCGTCACGCATGATTGTGCCAGCCAGAGCAGGGCGGAAGCCCAAGAATGTCTGACAGGCGCGAGATACAGCTTCATATGTTCGCTGTCCGGCGGCGCGTGTTTCACACTGGTTGATGGCGATAACCTGCTCAACGTTTGGCGCGTAACCTTTGAGCACTTTGATGAAAGCGTAAGCGTCTGTCATCGATGTGGGTTCGTCGGTTACGATCATGACGACTCTATCTGCTGCGCGTGCGAGGCGCATGCAGTTGGCTTCAATGCCTGCGCCGAGATCAAGGATGACTTGATCATACTGAAGTGCGAGCGCTGAGAGACCAGCGGCAAGGCGCGCAACTTCCTCAGACGACATTTCCGCCAGCGCACCTGAGCCAGAACGCCCCGGAAGGACGTCAAAGCCGCCGCTGCCTGAGCCGCCATCGACTGGTGTTACGGCGTCTTCTAGCTCGACCCAGCCCGCGATAACGGCGGCCAAGTCGGTTTCTGGTGCAATGCCGAGTTGGACATCAACGTTTGCAAGGCCAAGGTCGCCGTCAACGAGCAGTGTCCGTTTGCCCGCTTGTGCAAAGGCGCTTGCGAGGGTGATCGACATGAAAGTTTTGCCGACGCCGCCTTTACCTGAGCCAACCGCAATAATTGATGCGGGTTCGACGCGCCGCTGTGGGCGTTGGGCCGGACGTTCCTGCGATTTCGGGAGGAGGAAGCTCATTACGCGGCTCCTTTCAGAGCGACATGCGCCGGGGCATCCTCGGTGAGGAGCTGGGCAAGTCTAGAAGGTGTGGCAGGCACAAGCCCGCCGCCGATAAATGGTGTGACGGCCAGATGCGACACGGCAATCTTGGCTGCTGAAAGGGCAGAGAAGATGCCGCCGCGACGCCGTGTGACGTCTAACTTGGTAACAATCGCGCGGCGAATACCGCAGCGTGCGAAGGCTTTTGTCGCTTCGGCGAGATCTTCAGGGTGGCCTTCTGCGCTGATCACCAAGACAGGCTCTGCATCGATGACCGCGATGAGGTCTTGCAAGCTAGCCATGTCATCCTGATCGAATGGGACAATGGCTGGCAGATCAATCACGCAGCGTTTGTCGTCTTTTCGGATTGTCTTGAGGACTTTGAAAAGATCGTCTGGGGTCATCGCTGAGCGAATTTGTTTTTGTTCGCGCTCGAGATAAGCAGCGAGTTGAGCGCCGCCTGCGGTATGATCGAGGTCAGCCGCAACCGGTAGAACTTCTGCTTTCGCAACGGCGGCGCGGCGGGTGAGTTTCGCAGCCGTGGCAGTGCGGCCGTGCCCCGGAGCGCCGACAAGTAAGATGTCGCGGTGTGGAACTGGCGGGATTGGATCGCAGACCAACATGCCTTCAAGCGCGGCAGCGATGGCTGATGTCGGGTCTTGGCTGTTAAAGCTGCCAGCGACGCCCGTATCAGCGGCGCGTTCTGCAAAGCGCTCAGGCGCGCCGTGCCAAAGTAGGGCATCGCGGACGCGGTTGCGCATTGGATTTTCAACAAGGCGAGGAGACTGCGGAACCCCGAGACGGGTTAATATGCGCGATTCACTTGGGACCATGCCGCCGCCAAGTTTATCTGTTGCGGCACGGATTTCCACACCACCAGGGACTTCTCGCTCAGACAGGATGATCGCGTCATCCCCCATCTCAGCAAAGATCATTGCCTTGGCAGCCTCAAAGGACTCAGCGGCAAACATCTTCATACGCATTCGGCACACTCCACTCTATTGTGGGGAATGTTGAACCGTAATGGTTAACAGAATCTGTTGATTTGTTAGTTTTTCACAGAAAGCTGCGTTCTGTGGATAAGTTTTGTTAAGCGGCGCGGCGTTCATCCACGATTTCGCTGAGTGTTACGCCAAGCTCGCCATCGGCGATAACCAAACGGCCACGCGCCATCAAACGGTCAGAGACATAGATATCAACAAGATCGGTCGTATTCTTCTCAAGGGCGATAATCTCGCCTTCAGTCAACGCCATTAACTCTTCGACGGGCATGCGTGCTTCGCCGAGGACGACATCAACCTGAACAGGGACATCCATTAACGAGTTTTCGAGGGCGCGATTTACAGTCATGCTATATCGTCTCTTATTTGAGTTATCATGCCAAGGTCGTCTGGAATGGTTGCCGACTGGTGAACAAAATTAGCTTTGGCTGAATAATTCACCTTGGCCTTCTAATATAGTGCTGGCCAGTTTGCGTACATTTTCGAGCGCTTGTTGGCGGTCATGTTCATCTATGGCTGCGGTCTCGAGATTAGCGGCGAGGTCCACGATACGCTGCATCACGGCCTTTAGGTCGCTGGAGACGGCGCCAATTTTATCGGCTTGCTCAACCAGTGTATCATTGCGCACGAGTTCAGCTGTAGCCACACGTTCCTCTGAAAGCAGGGCTGCAAGATCAGCGGCGCTCATGGTGATTACGTCTGGGTTTTCAGGTCTGGGCGCGCTGAAATCGCTTTCGAATGGGAATGGTTTGAGTTTAGCGATTTGGCGTTTCATTCGACCAACTCATCATCTTCATCGGCGCTCATAATGTCACCGCGTTTGACCATTGTTCTGGCGAGCGCCACGATTTCAGCTTGCGCGGCATGAATTTCGCTCCGGCGAACGGGGCCGCTGCCGTCAATCTCGCTGCGGAGGAGCTCGCCTGCCCGCTGGGTCATGTTTTTAAAGAAAGCGTCAGCTGTTTCAGGCTTGGCGTCTTTAAGCGCGACGATCAGAACAGCGCGATCTGCGCTCGCAAGGACGGTCTGCATGCTGGCTGGGTCGAGGGCACAGAGGTCATCGAACGTAAACATAAGCGCACGGATTTTCTCGCTTGTACCGGGCGATGTTTTATCGAGCGCTGAGAGCAGATCTTGTTCAACCCGTCCGCCGAGGCCGTCGAAGATGCGGGCGACTTGCTCATGGCCGGTTTTGGTTTCGCTAGCGCCAAGGGCTTTAACCTGTAATGAGAGGCTGGTTTCGATTGCGGTGAGCGCGGTCGGTCTAATATCGCTTAAGTTTAGCAGGCGGTGCAGGGCATCCGTCGCAATCGCCCGCGGGAGTGC
>JACLAD010003488.1_pt1 | contig 15425 bp, 5 predicted proteins | sample 8027901 | NCBI WGS metagenome assembly JACLAD01 (sample SAMN15725071, study PRJNA655200) | protist metagenome | isolation source: fluorescence activated cell sorting (FACS) single amplified genomes of... | place: Spain: Blaines Bay Microbial Observatory, Mediterranean Sea | collected 2016-07-05 | reverse complement strand
GGATTGATTCATTAGGATTAGCCAGCCACATTGAGAATAGACCACCTACCTTACTTCTGTCCCTCTCCTCTATAGGCCCTGATTGAATCGCAAATATTTTAATGTCAAAGGGTGGATATGGTAAATGAAATGCGCCACGCCATGCCATACGCGCTCCCCTAGATGGGAGGGGTGGCATCAAGCAACAGTCCTGTAATCGTGATCAAATACTTACGAACGTACCGTCGGCTACACAGAATGTATCAATTAGTAGCCATGTGCTGAGCGGAAGAAAAGAGGATGTCGGGCGGGTTGAGAGTGAGTGAGTGAGTGAGTGTGTGTGTGTGTGTATGTGTATGTGTGTGTGTGTGAGTGTGTGTATGTGTATGTGTGTGTCTTCACCTGCTGCTAAAAAAAGTAAGACCAACCGCATAAATTTCTGCTATATGCCTCTCCTGGTATTTTCTCAGAGGAAAGAGCTAGGAGCAAAAACAGCGCAGTTAGTGGCAAAAATCATACTTTATTATTTTAATTTCCAGTACGTACGTTTTATCATTGAGCACGGTACGTACGTACAGAGTCCGTGAATTAAAAAGACGGACGAAAATACCAAAAAAAAAAGAAAAAGAACAGCACATTGGTACAATCCTGCAATTGCTTCAATGGAGACCCATGACGGCGTACATATAGCTATTTGCGCTAAATCCTTCTCCCCCTTCCTCACTCTTTATGGTAGTAACGGCATGGAAGGGCGAAGGCTGGGGTCTGAGAATAAAATTGGCGCCAAGGGCTCGCAAAGTGGCAGTTTCTCCTTGTAAATCCGAGCCTTTGTTGGCGCAGGTGAAGATTGCTGGTATGTCCCTGCTGAGCAGCATCTCGAGGTCAGGTTGCCAGCTGCTGCGTAGCGCGGTATCGCCACTTCCAAAACCACAATTAAATCCGCAAAAGACAGTTGCACATGGCAATTGTCTCTCTTGGTCAGCCTCATCACCTTTTCCCTCGCCGTTTCTACTAATGGGTGCAAAGGGTCGCGCGGCATCTATGAGCGGCAGGGCTTGTCCCAGAGTCCCTCGATAGCAAATGGCCTCCCCACCGCGCAGACCAACGTTGCCACCGCCGCCGCCCTTAGCCAAGGGGCGACGTCGACAGTGGTTCTTTTTTGACATTTCTGGACCCACTAGCCACACCTGCAAAAATGGCGAGCTCAGATAGTGGCAAAATTCATCAAAATAGTTGCTCTCACAGAGTATTCTCTCTTCGACCCGCGAGCTCACGCCAGCACACACAATGCGCAGCGTTCGATTGCGGCCGAGGTAGTTATGAGGATCCATTTTTGACGCCGCTCGATCTTGTAGGAGTATAGAAAGGGCATATAGCAACGTCATGGGGAAACTAAGAGCATCGAGCAGCTGCGGGTTGACATGCAGCGCACCGTCAGGGCGGGTCGAACGTCGTGCGGCAAGGCGCCCAGACAAATAGGCTTCCCAGCCGCTGCCAAGAGGCGGGGCGGGCTTTGGAAAAGGCTCTGGCAAAGGCTCAAATTTTGTTAGTTCACCCGGGCCCCATCGTAGCGTACCGGCATATTCTGTGGCTGGCACAAAGGCGTCACTTTCCATACTTGAATCCACGGCAATGACACAAGTTTTAGAAGTGTTAGTGTTAGAATGTCCAAGTGAGTAGCAGCAGTTGCTGCTTGATGATGATGATGATGATGCTGGTGGTGGTGGTGCTACTATAGTGGTTGCTGTACCACTCTTCTTGTCATCATGGCCACCACGAGTGGTAGTGGCTGTGGTAGTAGTGGCTGTGGCACTAGTAGTATTACAAGTATGAGTTGTAGTAGTAGTAATGGTATTAGTGGTATTAGTGGTATTGGTGGTATTGGTGGTATTAGTGGTATTAGTGGTATTAGCAGCAGTGCCCTGTATAATAGACGTTTCTTTTTCTTCTATTATATCAGCTTGCTCATCGTCCAGCAGCCATTGAACGTTGCGCTGGCGTAGGCACACACGCTCGCCATTTGAGTCCATGCGTACGACAAAGCGCCCTTTTGCCATGCCAATGAACTCGCCCATCTGCTTGTTTAAGTGCGCCATCTGTGTGAGCGCACACAGTCTAACCCTTGATCCAGGAGGAGGCAGAGGGAGAGGAGGTGTAGAGCATGTCATGCCTTTGGATTCGGTGTTTGTTGCCATACTGACCAAACTCTACGGAAAATCAAAAGGAAAAAAAAAAAAAAAAACGTATATTCGTGTCTCAAAAAAGAAACCAAGCAGAGACAATTATTGCTCCTCTAGTCTTTGTCTTACCCACTTGTCATCTCTCACAAATCGTCGCACATGCTTCATATTTTGTTGTTGTATGAGCGATTTGCTTGTGTGTGTATGTGTGCGTATATGGTTTAAGGGGAGGTGAAGAGCCCTTTCTTCTCTCTCCTCTCTCTCTCTTTCTGTCTCTTTCTGCTGTCTGCTCTGGCCAGATTTTGATCTGATATTATTACACGTTTTTTCATTTCTATTTTTGATTCCTTTTGGTTGGGAACTACGGACGTATTTCTGGATCGGAATATAATTCATAATTTTATTTATCACAAAACCAGAAAACAAACAAAACAGAATTATGAATTCCGAGTTGCTCTTTTTTGAATCTTGACGGCCGGCCAGGCCAGGGGAAGGGAGATTTGTTGTATTTTGTACTCCGTCCGTCCGTACTTACGGAAGTACCTACGGGGAAGACCCGGAAGAGTACGTTTCTAAGGAGGTTTACTTGCGGGGGTTATTTTACGTTGTGTAAGCTCCAACCACACAGCCAGCCAGCCAGACAAGACAACAAGCAACCCGCACGCCTGGCTTCCAGTTTTATTTCTCTTTTTATCAGGGTTGAATTCGGTCACATATAGGTCACATATATCTCTTGTGGCTTCCAGTTTTATTTCTCTATTTATCAGGGTTGAATTCGGTTGCATACAGGTCACACACACCTCTTGTAGCCATGGGCTGTGCGAATAGCAAAAGCATCGACGAAGTAAGTGGTAGCGATACTGCACCTACGGCTGCTGTGACGGAGGAGGCTAATTCAGGGGCCGTCGCCAAGTCCCCAGCCACTGTCGCTGTCTCGTCTTCTGGCAAGGTAGCAGAGCGTCGCTTTTCAGCTGAAACCGTCGCAGCAATGACCTTTCGACCAAGCTTAACTGCTTAGGCGACAGAAGGCAATGAATGTACACAGTTCCGTTGTCTGTCAGACTGCATCGACAGCCAACTAACTCGCTAGCTATTCATCACAAACTGACGCGGAAGGTAGGTAGAGAAAGAAGAAACAAAACTAACAACAGACAGTTTTTTTAGACTTCTCTCTGTACGGAGTACTCTGTACCGTACTCCGTACCGTAAGTACCTGATGCAAAAAAAGGCAAAACAGATCACACACACAGAGCACAGACAGAGCCTGGAATTGGAATTTATTAGCCGCAAAAAACAAACAAAAAACAAATTAATAATAAAATCCAATCCAAATAAAATTTTAATGGGGATCTGAGGGCTGAAAAAATTAACAGCCACTCTACTCTGTGCGTAGCACGACACAATATTTACATCCCCCCACCCCTCAACACGCCTCGCGTCTTCCTCCGATTAACAAGAAACCCAGCCCCTCGTATGCGCACTTTCACCACCTACTACGATGGAGTACTAAGCGAACCATTTATGAGAGTGTAAGAGTATAAGATAACCATATTAATTGTACTGTTGGAGTAAGGCAGCTCTTTTCTCTTAAAAAAAAAGCGGCAAAATTCTTTTGTATGATGTGGGCACGAAGAGCAAAGTAAGTAAGGCGGGGACCCCCCCCCCCCCCACCTTTCTTTCTTCACGCACACACGCGTACACTAATGGCCACTCCTCACCAAACACGCATAGAGACACACGCCTAGATATAGTAGAACCACCCATCTACTGACACTAAGACTTTTTAGTCATGAGTCAACAACTGGATGTGCATGCGACGGGTCGAGCAAGGCCAGATGTGTCTGATGTGTTGGATGTGGACTTTGATGTCGCTGTTGACAGTGCCTACGTTTACTCCCAGATCCTCACAGACTTAAAGTCAAATGATAAGACTGACAAATTGCACGGTGTTGCCCTTGTGTCCAAATTAGTTGGACACAGCAGCGGTGTTGGTGCTGCTGGTAGTCACCTTGATATAGCGCTAGAGCGACTTGGCGAAGCGCTTCAGTTTGGCCTGCCGCCACACTCCATGCACACTTCCGTAATGGTAGCCACTGCGGATGCCGTGGGCCAGGTTGCCCGGGCCTTACTTGATGGGATGCGGTCAAACTTTTTTCGGCTTGAGGCTACGCGCGCTCTCGAGTGGCTGTGCACGGGACGCGACGCATTTCGCCATGCCGCTGTGCTGCTTATGCGTGCGTTAGCCTCACATGATGGGGACAAGTTTCAAGAGTGTGTGCTTGACGGCCCGGGTGGCGAGGCCTTTTTAGGCCACTTATTTGCGGCTGTGAGTGATGCCAAGGCGACAATACGCGAGGCATCAGTGGCTGCACTAAGAGAGGTCTTGCGGTCAACACTGACGCGCGATTTGCAGGCTCGCGACACCACCTTTTCGCAAGTTTATCGCCACATCTCCAACGGTCTTACTACGCGTGGCAGCACAGATGCGGTGCATGGCGCACTGCACGCACTACGTGAGGCACTTGCACTTCGCGTTGTCGTGCGTAATCGGCGGTTACTGGTGGATGTATACCGTCAGGCTTTGCGGTACCTTGAAAAGGGTCCGGCGCAGCTCCAGCGCTCTGCAGTTGCACTTGTTCCCGTGCTTTCTGAGGCCATCCCACCACGTCTTTTTGCACTCACCTTTGAGGGTCGTACCAATACTACAAATGCCTCTTCTGGCGGCGGCGGCAGCGCAAGTAGGTCTGCAGGGGGGGGGCACCTCTAGAGATGTCTCAGCGGCGGCAGCTATACTGGATTGCTCAACAGACGTGGCACGCGAGTACCTTGCGCTGGTACGTGAACTGCGAACGCAGGTGATCCCGGCGATGATTGAAGGACGTGCTGACCGCGACCGCGCCACCACATATGACGCCATAGGCCGGCTTGTTGGCGTATTTGGTGCGTCCATGTCCGAGCATCTACCCTCACTTTTTGCGCAGCTACGTGCCACACTAGTATCCAAAAAGAGCACTACTGATCTTCTCGATGCAGCCCACACCTGTATTGCTGCCATAATCAACAAACTCGGGTACCGTGTCATGGGCGAAATTCGCGTTCTTCTCGAGCCCATATACGAAACCGGACTGCGACCAGCAGCTGTGCGCAGCCTACAGTCTGTGGTGAATCGAATCCCGGCACTGTCACCCGACGTCAATCGTCGCCTCTTGCAGAAGTTGCGGCAAGGGCTCAAAGAAATTGCCGCCATGTCCCCGGCCTCGATGGAGAGCGAGACGGAGAGTATTGTTTCAGTACTGCACACGTTGGGCACATTCAGCTTCGAAGCTCGCAAAGGTGCACCCTCGTACGAGCTTTTACTGACCTTCGCTCGTGATGGCGTGTTGCCGCTTTTGTCATCTCGACACCACCGTATTCGCGAAGAGGCAGCGTTGACCTGTGCGCGACTGCTTGTGCCTAAACAGCAAAGGCGATCGGCATCAGCGGCGACGTCGACGTCGATGCGAACATCAAAGGTATCACAATCAGGCTTACCAGAAGGAGAGCTGCATGCTGAAGGCAATAGAGACAGTGCTAGGGGGAATGGCGTAGCAGCAGGAGCTGACTCACAAAGCTCATCATTGGCCGCGTCATTGGTCGGAACTGTACGGGGTCGCTCACCAGGTGTTGGTGATATTGTTGGTGGCAGTGCCGGCGGCGGTAGTCTACCTGCTCGTGATCGTGGTAGTAGCAATAGCAGTGGAACAGGGAGTAGCTTTGAGCCAGGCTTTGCTGGACGAAGCGGTGGCAGTAGCGGTGGCACACCACAGAGTAGTACTTTGCTATCATCAGCTGCGGGATCAGGGACCGCTTCTCAATCACCTCAACAGGCTCATTTGGCTGTGGCTCTGGCTGCAGAAGCGTCGTTTCCATCGAGTCCATCTCCGCAACGCAGCCCGCTTGTACCTCTGGACGCAGCGACTGATGAAGGTGCCGCTCATAGTAGCAGTAGCAGTAGTGGTCGGAAAGGCGTTGACAACGCCGATCAGGCACCGCCTGCGACAGCGCAGTCCCGACAGCGATTCTCGCCAAAGGCTCGTTCACGCAAGCATCGCACTATGAAGCGCGCACTGATTAACGAAGTTCTCGGGCTTATTCTTCGCCTCGTGGTTTCAGATACGCGTCACTCACTGCGCCAGGCTGTGTTGCGTGAGCTCAATAACTCGGCTCTGGACGACTTTTTGGTCGAGCCTGAAAATCTAGCAATTGTACTTGCTGTGCTAAATGACAATTCACCAGAGATGCGCACCATCTCAATTTCCATGCTCGGTCGCTTGGCCCCTCTGCGACCAGCCGACGTCGTACCACATTTACGAAATCTGCTGATGGAATTGCTGATGGATATTGATAGCCAACATGTGTTTGCAAGCAAGACATCGCCACGCCTGGGTGTGCTGGTCGGGCAATCTTCTTCAACTCAATCGGCAGCTGTGCAGACAAGACAGCGCGAGGAAGAGGCACTTCGCTTGCTTGGCCACCTCATTGCGGCTAGCCCAGAAACTGTAGGCGACCATGTCCGCCCCGTTGTTAAGGCCCTTTTACCCGTTTTAGCCCACGGTACACCTTTGGCTGCCGGACGTGCCATGTCGGCCCTGGGTCGACTTGCTCTTGTGCGCGGTGGCGAAATGCGTGGCGATGTACCTCACATCATGCCGGCCGTGCTAGTGGCACTTGGTGAAGGGGCGTCTTCTAGTACCCGGCGTCTGACGGTTCAAGCACTGTGCGATATTTGTCAAGGCACGGGATATGTGATCCATCCTTACACAGATTACCCGGAACTTTTGCCGCTGCTTGTGAGGGCACTTGAGAGTGAACAAAGCCTGCCACATCGTGTTAAACTTGTTGAACTACTTGGTGTGATGGGCGCAGCCGATCCACACCGGCTACGCACACACCATACCCCAGCCCCATCGGGCGGTATACCCCGTACTACAGAGGCCGATATTGACGACGTGATACCCGTGAATGCTGGCGGTGGCACTGGTGTTGGCGGAGGTGCAGATGGCGCCGTCGGTGCCGTCACTGGCATGTTGGACACGGGTGCTGGTGGGCCAAGGGGAGCAAATGGTGCAAACGGCACCAACGCCGGCGCTGGAACCGGAGCATTGGGCATTGGAACCATGCGACACGTGCTTATCAACCGATTTGACCTGCATGACAGAAAGGGCTCATCTGAATTTTATGCTGCAGTTGCCATCAATGCACTGGCTCGCATTGCGCACGACGCCACCTTAGTGGACCTTCATGAGCATGTAATGCGCGCACTGATGGTTATGACGCGATATCGAACACACGCCTGTTTGCAGTTTTTACCGCAGATTATACCGGCCTTGGTCGCCATTGTCAGTACTGCGCGCGTCGATGACCGGGCATGGGCAAGCTATTTGGCTGATATTGGCAAGTTTGTTCGCCTGGCTAACGACGCTATTCGGCCGCACGTAAACGAATTGCTCGAGCTCGTTTTGGCTTTGTGGGTTGATGGTGGGCAGCCTGTGCCTCAGTTACTTTTTCTCCTCGAGCGATTGGCGACGGCTGCAGGTGAATCTGTACGACCGCACCTCGTTGCCATCCTAGGCAAGATGCGAGCTAGTCTAGTTGCGGACATTGATCCTGCACGCACCGCAACGCTACGCATATTGCGAGTGCTTCCCGTTTTTGGAGAGCACCTGGAAGGCTATCTACACTTGGTCCTACCTGCCGTTGTGCGCCTTTTTCTTGATACGAGCGCGGCAACTGAAGTACGGCATCGTGTGGGACAGCGTTCTATGCGCATACTTCTTGCCCTCAGTAGCGTTGTACCGCTCCGCGACCGCTCCTCTCTCATTGTCAATAGGCTAGTCGCCGTTCTTGAAGCAGAGCCTGCCCTGCGGTCTACGGCGCTGTCCCTTCTAGCACGACTTGTTTGTGCCCTGGGGCACGACTACGTATATATGGGGTTTGCCGCGCTCGTTAACGAGATCGTTGTCCGTCTGCGCCTCTCGCACCCGGAATACGAGCGGGTTTTGCGTTGCCTGGCCGACGGCTCACCCTTTCCAACGTACGCACCTGATAGTGAAGACACCTTTGTACGAGTTGGTCGTTTGCCAGCTGGTGCTGCAGGCCATCGACGCACGCCAAGCGGCTGGAGCTTGGGAGAGGAAGAAGCTGCTGCCGCTATGTCGGCAGAAGATAGTGTAGTGGCTACTTCGGGAGACGGGGGGGGCGCGGATGAAGAGGCGACATCGCTGCAAGATGTCGTGCTTCAGATCAATCAGGATTCATTACGTGCTGCCTGGAGCTCTGTCAACCCCAAAGGACAGAACCAGGACTGGAGGGACTGGCTGCGCCGATTTGCCCGTGCGCTGCTTCGTGAGTCCACCTCTGCCGCCCTGAGGGCCTGCAGCGTTGTGGCCGAGCTCCACCCTGAATTGCCGGATGAGCTTTTCCACGCCGCCTTTGTGTCTTGCTGGGCAGACTTGTACGAGGACAATCAGGAAGAACTTGTGGAGCAGATTGAGCGCGCGTTAATGGACGAGAGCCGCGCCTCTCGGGAGATCAAACCAGTGCTGCTAGGTCTAGCCGAGGTCATGGAGTTTACAAACAAGGGCCGCTTGCCCATTCCTGAAAAAATACTAAGTCAAGTTGCATTTCAAACCCATGCCTTCGCCAAGGCCCTGCACTACGAAGAGCGAGAGTTTTTCTATCTGACACAGGATGCCCGCACCCGCGACGACTCCTGCGCCCCGTACGGCGACCTCGCCGGTGTCGAATACTATACAGCCACGACTCCGTATATGAGTGGCATTGAGGGCCGGCGCAGCGATGCTGTTGACACTGACGCGCGCCTACAGCGCTGTGCAGAGCGGCTAGTGGCCATAAGTAACAAACTTCAGGTCTCTGATGCAGTGGCCGGGCTTTTGAAACGTCTTCAGCGTGACCGTGTTGCTGGTCTCGACGTGCAAACAGTTCGTCCAGACTGGTATGAGAAGCTTGGGAAGTGGGACGAGGCACTTTCTGCGTATAGCTCCCTGGCAGCTGGCGCGGGAGATGGCCCGGATGCGGCCTCTACTAACGGCGGTACATCGGTAAACCCTGACCGTATCAGTGTTAGCAGCGCTGTGCTTGGCCAGATGCGCTGCCTGCACGAGCTTGGTCACTGGCGCCGCCTTAGCGAGATTCTTGACCGCAAGTGGACAGACTTTAGAGTCAATCTTTCTTCCGTGGATCTCATTTCAGCTGCACACCTCGGCTGCTGGGCTGCGCTGGGTACGGCCAATTGGGCAGCCATGCCAGAGTATCTTTCGGTGGTCCGTGGCGGCGGCGGCAGCAGCACAGTGCCTGAAGTAGGTGCCGACGCTCTGTTTTTTCATTCTGTCATATCTGTGTGGCATGGTGCAGATGCCCGCGCCTGCGACTTACTCGCCCGCTGCCGCAGCCACCTTGCCATGGCGCTGGGCCGATCACTGAAGCAGAGTTACGATCGAGGCTATGGACACATGGTGCGCGCACAATTACTCACTGAGCTGGATGAGATCTTGCTTTTTCGTGCCTCCACGCCCACGCGCCGCGACGAGATTCGCGCAATGTGGGCACGTCGACTAGCCGGAGGCTGCGCGAGCGCCAAGCTCTGGCGTCAAGTTCTGGGATTGCGCTCGCTTGTGCTTGCTCCTGCGGAGTCACTGGCCTTGCGCCTAAAGTACTCAAAAATTTGCCTCGAAAAGGGCTGGATAGGGGAAAGCGAGAAAACACTGCAAAGTCTATTGAGCGACAGGAGTCAACATGCCTTGGACCGTGCGCCTGAGATTGAGCGTCGCGTTGGCTTGGCCATGCTGCGGCACCAGTGGGTCGCGCAGGGACCGAACGAGGTCACTCTTCGCAACCTTTCTGCTTTTACGCAAAAACTTGAGATTGAAAATTTGAACAGTAGATCCGTCGCGGGCATGAGCTCTAATAGTGCTACTGCGGCCACTACAGCGGCGGCGGTAGGCCATATTAGCCTTGACACATCTGTTCCTTATTGGCTCGCTGCGGTGCCACTCGGCTCTGCTGGTAGAAATAGCGAGCATGATGGACTTAGTGTGCTTGTAGAGATGGGCGACGCCGCTGATGGCAATGCTGCATGGGCCGCCAACTCCTCAACTGCTGTCGTTGGTATGCGTACAGTGCCGAGCGAGTCAGCCGAGGAGACAGTAGCGCGGTGTCATTTGTTACTTGGCCAGTGGCACTTAGCGCAGGCTGACAGTAGCAGCCAGCCACCAACTGCGGCCATTGAAGAGTTTGCACGCGTAACTACCCTGCGGCCCGAGTGGCACACTGCGTGGCAATCTTTCGCATTTCTAAATTATCAGGTTGCCACTGCTAACGATACTCAAGACAGTGCCGGCGAGGAGAAAGCCGCTGCTATAGCTGCAGCGGTAGCGGGAGTGCAAGCTTCGGGCCGGCGACGATCGGTGGCCCCCGTTGTTTTGGATCTAAACAGGCGCGTTGCTCACGCCAGTCGAGCCGTGCAGGCTTACTTTCGCGCCATTGCGCTCAATTCACGAAATTGTCTGCAGGATGCACTCCGACTGCTAAGCCTATGGTTTACGTACGGCTGGCACCCAGATGTCAATGCCGCCGTGGCCGAGGGTCGCGCTACAATTGCTCTTGACACCTGGTTGCCGCTCATTCCGCAGCTCATTGCGCGCATTGATACGCGGGATCAAACTATTCAGACGGCTATTCACCATTTGCTACTTGATATCGGTAAACAGCGACCACAGGCGGTCATTATGCCCTTGTTAGTGGTGGCCAAGTCGAGTGTTCGTCGGCGTCGCGAACGCGCCAGACAACTGCTCAACAAAATGCAGCGATATCACCCACTGCTTGTGCGCGAAACTACTCTGGTGAGTAGCGAACTGCATCGGGCAGGCGCGCTGTGGCACGAGATGTGGCACGCGGCGCTTCAAGAGGCTTCGAAGCTGTACTACGATGAAGACAACGTCGATGGCATGCTCGCCACTCTCGAACCCATGCACCGCACACTGGAAGATCCGCAGACACTGAGCGAGCGCGCATTTCTTCAGGCCTTTCAGACAGAGCTCAGCGAGGCCCACGATTGGGTGCGCCGCTATCGCAGCACCGGCAAACGTCGTGACCTTGATACGGCATGGGGCACCTACTTGCTCGTATTTAAGCGCATATCTGCCATGTTACCACGACTGGCGCGTGTGGACCTGCAGCAGGTTGCCCCGCGTCTTCTATCCGTGCGGGACTTGCACATGGTTATGCCAGGCACCGCTCTCCTCGGGTCGACTGCTGGCCATGGTAGTGACGGTGGTATCAGTGGTGCAAGCAGTGGCAAGGGGGGCGTTGTTGTTGGCGCTGGGGGAGTTCTCGGAGCTGCTGGTGCTGGTGGAGCTGGGCTTGGTGCCGGTATTGCGGGCATAAGTAGCGAAATTGGTGCTCATATGGGCGCGCGTACTGGCATCGGACATGCTGGTGTCGGTGTCGGTATTGGTGTCTCTGGTGTGGGCAGCGCATCTACTCGGGCTGCTGCGCGAGATGTAGTGCGTATCGCTTCATTTAGTGCGCAAATGGACGTCATTGGCAGCAAACAGCGCCCTCGTATTTGTAAAATTATTGGAAGCAATGGCGTAACATATCAGTACTTACTCAAGTGTCAGGAAGACCCGCGCATAGACGAGCGCGTAATGGCCTTTTTTGGGCTGGTAAACACGCTTTTGGCAGCACAACCTGCCACCAGCCATCGGCGTTTGCGCATTATTCGCTACAGCATCACGCCACTGTCGCCTGACTCTGGCCTCATTGGCTGGGTGCCCCACTGTGACACAATGCACGCGCTAATACGGCAGCAACGTGCAGACAGCAGAGTGCCCCTCCACGCTGAGCATGGAGCCATTCGGAAAATGGCTCCTGATGTAAGAGACGGCTCGGGACGGCCAACTGACAACGGGTTCTACCATCTCACACCAATGCAGCGCTGCGAGGTATTTGTGCAGGGGGTATCGTGCACTCCTGGAGATGATCTAGCTAACACGCTCTGGCTAAAGAGCCCCGATAGCGAAACCTGGCTGAAACGACGCACAAACTACACGCGCAGCACGGCTGTAATGAGTATGGTTGGGCACGTTTTGGGTCTTGGCGACCGCCATCCAAGCAACATAATGTTGCACCGCTTTTCCGGACACGCTGTGCATATTGACTTTGGTGATACGTTTGAGACGGCACAGCGCCGTGAACAGTTTCCTGAGCGTGTGCCCTTTAGACTTACGCGCGTCATGACGCAGGCTATGGAGGTAAGTGGCATCGAAGGCACTTTTCGCGTTACATGCGAAAGCGTCCTAGGCGTGCTTCGCGCGAATAAGGACAGCCTACTAGCCGTTTTGGAAGCATTTGTGCACGACCCTTTGTTGGCTTGGCATCTGGACGCGCCGGTCGAAAAGCCTTCTGGCGAAACCAGTGCTGCCGGTGCAGGTACTAGTGGTGCAGGCGACGCGGGCGGTGAGGACACCGTCTCTGCGGCGGCGGCCGCCCCCGCCTCAGTGACGGGACCAAGCAGTGCTGATGAAGATATGACTACACTGCGGCCCGAGGGCACACGCAGCCGTCGTTCATCCTCAATTTCAGCCCGCTTGACCACGCCAGGTGCCGATGATCAGGCTGAACAGACGCTTAGATCACGGGCGCGCAGTATTGTGCGTCGTGTAGAGCTAAAGCTGACGGGCCGAGAGTTTGGCAGGCCAGTATTTGACCACGGTCGCGGAGGAGGGAAACAGCGTAACGGTGCCGTTAGTGAACCACCGCCACTTCCCGTAGCCGAACAAGTAGATCGCCTCATTGCTGAGGCTACCGACCCCATTAACCTTGCTTCGATGTTCACAGGTTGGTGCGCATTTTGGTAGGTAGTAGCATTACCTCCCAAAAGTTGTAAAAAGACCTCCCACGACGAGCGCTCGGCCTGTAAATTATTATATTTAATAAAATATTCAACTAACCATTCTTACTGTGGAAACGACTCCTTAGTCAGTTGCCAGCACATGCGATCCTGCACACACAAGCAGAATCATCTGAATTTGAAAACTTACCTCAGCATAATCTAATCACTGCTGTTGCCGTTTACCGTGATTTAATATAGATTTTTGCATAAATTGCACAAAGGCACTCTAATTATCCCCCACCGAGATTGCGCATTAGTAATCCTCGTATTCGCTTTCAGACGCCGACAGACGAAACTCTTCGAGGACGTCTTCCTGCTCTCCCCCAAGGGCCTCGCGAGCAAGCCGCGAACGCTTGATAGCTGCAGCAAGCTCCGCGGCACGATCATTTCCCTTTTTACGCTTGCTTCCGGCCGCGGCACCAGCAGTTTCCTTCTGCTCCTGCTCACGCCCCCGCCTTTGGTCCATGCTCTGCTCCTGCTCCCCCTCTTCAACTTCTTCCTCTTCACTTCCAGAGGCACTCTCGCCGTCAGCCTGTGAGCCTGCATTGGCGGCAATCATGCGGCGCCTTTCGTCACGTAGTACTGACCATTGCGTATAGTAGGTCTGCATAGGAAGCTTTCCTGTAGCACGCATGCGCTCTTCAAAGGCTCGGATAGCAACGGCATCACGGGGCGAGAAGGTTACACCCTCACGGGCGACTCTGATGCTACGAGCATTGTCCTCCACGCGGGCAATAAGGCCTCGCAGGCCACGCTTAAGACGCGGATTGCGCGTGCCCTTGGCAATAACACGCAGGCGATGAGTCACGGGCAAGGCTAGTTCGGGAAATCCAATGGTGGCTGCATGCGTGTGGAAAAACTCCACAAGCAAATCTTGCGCCTCGTCCTGGACTGCATCCTGTAGCTGACGTGTGCCCAGATAAGATTTTGGTATCTTGACAATCAGTGGAAAGTGCAGTGCTTTCGCCGTAGATGGCCGCGGCTTTTTCTTAGTATCCACAAGCTCCAACATGCCCAAAATGGGCGTGGCCAGCGGAATGTACACACCCGCAGCGGCGCCTAAAGACAAGAGAGCGCGTAAAATGTGACCGCGCATGGGGGCATAGCGCGCTGTGGGAACGAGCGTGGCAGCACCAAGAGATACCTGTACAGCCGGATATACCAGTGGTTGCAACTCGCTCTCAGCCGTGCCACCACCACCACCGACGACACCATCTGTGGTGCCATCCCCCCCTTGACTGACCTCGAGTAAGCGCAGCCAGAGCGTGAGTGAGTGGAGGTACTGCCAGTTGAGCACGTGGGTGTGGGCGTTTTTCTTTTTGAGCGCAAGGGCGTTGCGCAAGTGAATGGCCAGCTGACGAATGTAGACAAAGGCATGCTGATATGCCTCGTGGGGGTCCAAGAGGCACAATTCAACAACGGAATTACGCATAAAAGTGAGCACGGGCAGCGTAGAGGCCGTGGTAAACTTGGCAACACGCACAAAATTCAGGTAGGTACCCTTGATACAAAGTGCCAAAAATGGGTACGGTGCAGCAATGGCAAGCTGGCGCATGACCTCGAACGCCATGATGGCCGCCTCGAGTGCCTCACCACGTCCCGAAGACCAAATCTTGAGTAGCACGCGCAAGGCCTGACGTCGCAGCCGTGGAAGGCTGGCCAGGTACGGAAGGGCGCCAAGGGCATGGCGCAAGGCAAACGCGAGTACGCCTGGGTCCTGTACTTCTTCAAGTAGCTGCACCAGAGCACCAAGGAAAGACTTTGTGACGCCCTTGTGACGCAGCCAAGTCTTACTTGTGCTTGGCAGAGGCGCTCCACGGCCTGGTTTGGGGGCCGAAACGGGCATCAGCGCGTCCAGGGCTGGGGGCACTTCGCGTAGCGCCGACTCAAGCACGCGTCGGTGCAGCCCACTTGTGCCTATGGCAAACGGCACAGAGCGTCCTTTGCCACTATCTCCCGTATAAACGGCCGACATGAAGGCAGATACGAGCCCGCGGACGCCGCGTGCAGGTGCTGCACCCTTTGCCTGCGTCTCCCATTTGGCAATCATGGCCTTTGTGAGAGCACGCTGCCTCGGTTGCCCAACATGAGAGCCTTCCGCCTCCTCCTCCATCTCTGCCAGCGCAGCTGCCTCGGCCTCGGCCTCGCTACCGCTGCCGTTATCGTGTGCAACAGCACCATAGCCTTCCTCCTCTTCTCCAGAGTCGGCGGCGCCCTCTGCTGATATCGCGGGTTCCTCGTCAGCAAAGTCAAGGAGCTCCCTGTCCTCGGCCTCGAGAAACTTAAAAAAGTCGGGATCTTTGTTCTTGAGA
>JACLAD010008969.1_pt1 | contig 15440 bp, 11 predicted proteins | sample 8027901 | NCBI WGS metagenome assembly JACLAD01 (sample SAMN15725071, study PRJNA655200) | protist metagenome | isolation source: fluorescence activated cell sorting (FACS) single amplified genomes of... | place: Spain: Blaines Bay Microbial Observatory, Mediterranean Sea | collected 2016-07-05 | reverse complement strand
ACCAGAAGAGAACAATCATGTTTTGGTGATTCGCAAGAATAAATTTTTCATATTCGACGCAATGACACCTGGTGGTGATCTTTTAACAGAGGCAGATATTGAAATTCATCTGAAACGTATAATCACAATGGCTGGAGAAGACTTTGGTGGCCATGGGCCACCTATTGGTCTGCTTGGAACTGCTGACAGAGATGACTGGGTGGAGTATCGAGAACAACTGATCAAAGACGGAAACAGTGATTTTTTGAGAAGCGTGCAAAGCTCTATATTTTGCGTATGTCTCGATGACAATGCGCCCATGGTTCGGGAAGAGGTTGACAGACAATTATGGCATGGGAATGGGCAAAATCGCTGGTTTGATAAACCAGTCCAGCTGGTTGTTTGTGAAAATGGTAAATCAGGAGTTGTTGGAGAGCATTCGATGTTTGATGGACAATGCTTGCTAAAATTGTGTATAGATGTCCTTGAAAGTGTGCATAAAAGAAATCTGAAGCTCCAAAATGGTTACTGTAGCGCCAAAAAAACCCGTGCCTCCTGGATTACAATCCCATCACCTATTGCTCTCTCTACCGTCGTCACAGATGAAACTAAATGGAACTTGACCAACGCCTTTGGGGCGTTCGACCAACTCGTGTCAAAGCATCATCTGAAGAATCTTACATTTTATGGGTATGGATCACAAAAAATTAAATCGATGTACAAGGCTTCACCAGATGCGTGGTGTCAAATGGCCATTCAATTAGCTTATTTTAAATTATTTGGACTTTGTCGACCAACGTATGAACCCGTATCAATGCGCAGATTTTTGCATGGTAGAACTGAAACTGTGCGTGCAGTTACCGTAGAATCTGTTGCATGGTGCAGGGCGATGGAGAACACGTCAATGTCTTGCGCTGATAAAGATTCATTGATGCGAAAAGCTTTAAAGAAGCATCGTAGTAACATTCTTGCTTCTTTCAATGGTAAGGGTTTTGATCGACACTTGTTGGGCTTACGTTTACTTTTAGAGCCAGAAGAGAAGGCCGAAATATTTGAGGACGAATGCTACTGGGAATCATGCCATTGGTATATTTCGACTTCAAATCTGGGTTCCGAGTATTTGGATAGCTGGGGATGGGGTGAAGTTGTTCCAGATGGAATAGGCGTAGCGTATATTATCAAGAAAAATACGTTACTTTTCAATGTGACATGTCAAAGAAACTTTTCTCCTCGATTTGTTCATACACTAGAAGAGAGTCTTGTTGACATGGCCAATGTCGCGTGTGCGAACGAAGGGATGCAAACATGCACGCAATCTAAATTGTGATCAAAATATAATTTTGCATCTCAATGCTTGTTATATTTACTCAGATCCTATCAAAAAGCATGGAATAAATAGTCAAATGTAGAAATACAGCAGACAGTATTTGTATTTTGTTTTCATAATACTAAATCTCTTCAACATTGCTAGCAACTTATCTATTGTAATACGCAACAACGATTCAGTTTTTTAGAATCCTTATAAAAAAACTTTGAACTAGCACTTAGATCTTGTGACCTTTTTACCAAATCCCCAAGCTTTTCACCTCGTTCAAGAACATGATCCATATTTCTGAACATGACCTCTTTTATACTATCAATTTTGCTTTGCGCTTTTGCAAGCGAGTCCCACTGTGAAGGTTCATCTGCCTTTTTAAGAAAGTCTCCCAATTTAGGATACTTCAACTCCCAATCCTTTGTCGTTGGTTTCCAAACTTTCTCAGCAAATGTTTTATGAAAATCGTTTATCACCATATTCAAAAATCCAAACGCCACTCGCAGCTTATAGTCCTCAGGTAGAATAGCACTGACTGCTATCCCATTCTCTCTTCTTGTATAATACAGCGAGTAATCGTTGTAGTTCTTTAATTTCAATATTTCTTTACAATTTACTTTCGATTTCTTAACAGCCTGCCGAGAGAACATACGCATAGCTTGTTTAACACCATGCCTCTGCCAGAAAGAAAAATTGTAAACATTGAAAGCTTCGGCCAAAATTATAGGTTCTGGTCCACCTGAAGAATACTTCCAGCAAATGAGAGACATTGCTGGCTTTAGCCTGTACGACGCGTTAGTGTTGTCCGTGCTTTCAGACATAATGATCAAGTTGTAGATTTAGATCGATTTTCTTTTTATAGTTTTTGTGTCTTCCAGATAACCATCAATGATTATCCACAAAGGAAAAAAATTCAACACCTGGTAGATAGAAGATGCAGCGAGTGGTGAATTATTGAATTGATTGAATCAGATTGATGTGTGTTTGGTTTGGTTTGGTGAATTGCATTGAACCTGCTGCAGCTGGTCGATGGAAAATTCTGAAGTTGTAAAAAGTAGCTACAGACGTGCTAAAATAACACCACTTTTACCGGTTCAGTCAGTGGGTTGTGTACACGTGTATGTTTATTAAAAAATTAATTGTTTTCCCCATCTCAATCGTTCATATTTAATTTACTAGGGTTTGCGCTCAATGAAAAATCTTGAGATTATTTGACGTTTATCTTCGATGCGATGTGACTTTACGCGAACTGGTTGGTGCTCCTCAGATGGAGTCACTTCACGTCTTGGCTTGTCGCTGTTGTGGTACGCAGAAATTGCTGGCCAAATGGGATCATAATTAATGTTCATAGCGAAGAGGAAATTCTTCTCTGAAAAATTCGAACATTTAGTTGAGGAATGTTCACCATATCCCTCAAATAAAGACGGTTCGATCATTGGATCAGTCAAAATACAAGAAGTTGCCAAATAATATTATTGTGGCTCAATGTCGACGTGTCTAACTCTTGCCTGCGCCAAGTAGATGTCTACTTCACCATGTTCATTTGTTTACCTCATATGTTCACATTCAATCTTCAATGATTAAAATGTGTCACGGAACGAATAAATACACTTCATAACAAAATAAGTAGGCTTGAATAAAAATATGCAGCGAGCTTTGTATCATCTCCTTCGCTTATTAATTTTCTCCCCTGTGTAAGTTGCATGTTTCAGAAAGCATCGCTAAACCATTTGGGTCAACATTTCGCATTATCATAGTAGCAAATATCGCAATTTTACTCATGTGTTGAAACAAAAATCAGGGGAGGGGACACATGTCTTGGACGGTTAGAGAGCAAAGCCGGAATACTAATTTGAAAAATATATTTACATTAGTATATACACCATCTGTTCCAGGACTTCAGTTCTCCCGTTTGCACAATACCGCCCTTTGTCTTTTTTGTTCCAACCATTGCCCATTCTCCGGACCATTCGCCTTCATAAATGTCTCGATTTGCTAAACGATGAATTCCTTTCCCACATTTTTTGTGATTCTCAAAATTTCCTTCGTAATAACTTCCATCTGGCCACTGTAGCTTTCCAAAACCATGAAACATTCCCAAATTTATCTCCCCTTTATAAGTGGATCCATCTTGAAATTTAAATTTACCCCAGTTGTGAGGAATTTTGCCGTTTATAACGAAACCTTTGTAAAGATCACCTTTATATTTTCTTTCCACAAAATGGATCTATCAATACAAATATAGAAAATATGATTGCAGTAGGCAAACATTAAATAAATAAGATATGCACCCATTTGAATTGTTGGTTGTGTTTTTTATTGTAATACCGTGTGCACTCCAAAGGTATTTGGTAAAATTTTACAATCCGAAGGGTTCACGATCTTTTCTAACTGAGTGCCGTCGCTTTCGGGAAAGGTAACACCAATTTTGCCTATTTCTTTCATCACCGATGTTATTTCCCCCTTTTTTCTTTTTGAGGAGTATTCAATCTCAATGCCCAATAATGGTATTTTATTTTGATTGCGAGAGCTGGACGAACCCATAAAAGTGACTTTTATTTCTCTTGTTCAGAATACTTTTTTCAAGAACATCTAGGTGCATAAGGCCATATTTTTGGCTCACTTATCTTTTAAACTAGGAAAAGAATCGGTTATGCGCATATCAGAGATGTGTTTTGGAATCACTGTCCTATTCATCGACTCAATTGAACATGGGCCATCTGCAGTTGACAATTGTAATCTTTTCCAAAGAGATTTCTGCAAATCCGTTGTTAACTAAATAATTATGAATTTATACGCAAGTTGGTTGGTAAATTTATTTGTTCTGTTCTCACAAAAATTATGAAGAATTGAGTACAATGTTGAGTCTATGTCCGGCCAGCTTCATGCGTTATCAATTTATATTTTACTTGCGAAAGTACACTGCAATACATTATATTGATGCAGACTCAGCATTTCGAATACGCAAGTATTCTTAACTAGCTATGGAGATCATCAAACTTTCCGCATGATCGGTACATTCGAATAACGTCGAATATTTTGTGAATCATATCAATAGACTTGTACAATTAGCTGCTTTTCACTCGTACATGTAAATCACTATTATCCAATGAGACTTCCCAGGAAAAATCTGTGGAACGTTTCACGACCCAAGTAAAGCCAGCAAGAAAAATCAATTATGATAACATGTTTTTTTATCTGTCAACAAAAATATTTAGATAATCTTAATTAGAGTTTGTTGATTTTTTCTTTTCATGTAAGCCTAAAAGAATTTTACATGTGGCATCTTCATCATACGCATCGCGAAAAACAATGTTCTCAGATGATAATATAACCTCTTGTGTGCTTGTTCGAGAAGCAGTTTCAACTTTTCCTTGAAATGAGGCTTTCCTCTCAAGGTCAATCTGTGCTTCGAGGAATCCCTTATTATCTGCTTTAATTTTTGGACTTTTTGTATGATTTGCATCTTCACAAGTTTCTTTGTCCGCAAAAATGGATTTATTTGCTGTATTTGCTGTATTGTCTTGATGATTAGCTTCCCCATTTTCACCTTCGCAATTGCGTATTTGTTTTTGTGTTTCTTTACTAGACAAGCTATTTTCAAGACTCACCATATTATCTTGTAATCTATTATTGCTGGACTCGTCTATTTTATCTTTTAGAATTTGTACAATTTGATTTTTGCCAGCAATTTCTGCAGATATAACACATGTTTCTCCTCTTTTATTGCAGACTAATGGATTTGCTTTTTTTCGGAGCAATAACTTACACATTGCGACATTCCCTTTCCATGCAGCCCAGTGCAATGCCGTATATCCATGCCTTTTTTCTTGAAAATTAACATTGGCACCCTTCTTTATGCACATTTTAAATTTTTTCATGTTTCCGCTCTTAGCTGATAATATTAGCTTTGAACTTTCTTTTCTTTGAGCACCAATACTTATTTGCTTGTCACTTTTTTGCTTGCCAGACTCTACATTTTCCATATGATGAACAATGGACGACGTGCATTCCTTAGTGTTTGATAACTTACCAGAAACATTTAATTGTGTAGATTGAATTTGTTTGAGTTCACTTTTAACACATTTTTCAAAGCTTTCCCTCTTCTCAGCGATAGATTTAAGTATTTGACTTTGACTTCTACTTACGGTAGCAATAGGTTGATCTTTTTTCGAAGTGTTGGCCAAAAGATCGTCATAGCAATCAGTGACAACTGGCTTTGCTGTTCTATATTTTGATATCAATGAAGCAAATTTCACATAAGATGTAAACAGCTCTGCTGCTGTTTTGTACTTTGGTGTTTTAATTTCCGTCTGCCGTGGAATTTCAACACTTTCTATAATTTTTTTTTGGACCATGAACTCATTTGAACCTGGATTGGGCCAAACGTTTTTAATGTGTACGTTATGAACTTCATTGTAGCCTACATATTTAACTGTTACATATGCCTCGCCGGAATCGTTATAGCATAGGTTTGATAAAATTTGCACTGGGTACCACAGATTATCATGGTGGTATTTCGCATAATATTTGAACGAGGGTTTTACGTTACGCATTTTGGGATGTCATATCACAGATCATATCGCGTGATATTCTTGATTCTTGCTTCTATTGTTTGGCGCGAAATAAATATCAAAATGCAAAATGGTATACTCTTGTCGTAAATGCTTGTTTTTTTTTTCCTGGATACGTAATTGTTGATTATGCAATAATGATCATTAATGAAGGTCACCGCGTAAATCAAAAAACCCTAAAAAAAGTCCACTATTTCATCTACAACCGGTCATAAAGAAAAAATCCTAAAAATAGACAACCAATCCCAGGATAGTGGTAAATTGAAATATATCCAGTTATATTTCTCATGAATATCACGGATAACACATGACACCTTTCTTTTTTTTTTCTTTCATAAGACATGACCATGCATATGGAGTATCTAATCCCAGGATGTTCCAAGCATCCATGCCCGTGATTTTTTTGTTTTAGTAGATTTTTCTCTCATATGTACATATGTGCGTGTAAATCATCTCGTTAATAAAAGCAAAAAATCTCAACAACTCTGCATATGGTCTCTCTTTGATGTCTCATTTACTTGTAAATACTAAAGTAACGGAGAGTCAAAAATAATATTTTTTGTTAGAATCTGGTATATCTACCGCGACTACTACTCAACCATTTTCAAATTTTCAAAAATTTTTAAGACCATTTTTGAGCTTTTCATTTCAGATCAAGGCGCGTGTTGATAAAATGTATTCAATGAATATTTTGGATTTTATTTTATTTTTTTTTTTTCGTCATGTGATTGAACATACTATTTTTACTAACACTTAAGCATTCATTTTCGGCCTCTCTTTTGCTTTACTAGACTTTCTTCGCTCAACATGAAAATATATTGTGACATTTTTGTACAAAAATATATTATATTTGACTATCCGTTACTATTGGGCAATTCTTCGCCAACGATTGTTCGGCCGAGCTTGAAGCAATTAATTGCACGCACCTTCAGGATCAGCCCACAACGTTTAACGCGAAAGGTTTCCAATTGTTCCAATCCCTTCATTTTCTGCGACGGTTTGAAACTAGTCATCAGGGTTTTGGGGGTAATAAAATTTGATGAATTGAATTGAATAAAGGCCCATGAGAGAGGCCATGAGAATGAACAGGTGATGAGTAAATTAGTGCTACTTGTAAATTAACTAGCTAGTATATATATATGAAAAAAGCCTATAGAGCGAGGTCATCACAGTTAACCAGTTCCATAATGTTAACTAGGCTGTCACTTCGTTGTTTAGAATAACGATGTATTTCTATCAATATATATATACATTGATCTATGCATGTTAAAATCTTGCTGAAAATCTTGCTGGAAAAATAAATAAGCCTCTGAATTCGTGATATTTATTTACTCTTTAGTTAACTAATATTACTGGTACCTCTTCTAAAATAAATAAAGCATAAGACTGTATTTGGTGCATCTGCAATATATGAAATCACGTAATCATGATGTCAACACATATCACCGCTTGTTGATTTTCGTGGTTTGATTCTTTCTTCTCTTTGTTGTTTTACATGATGGACAAAGAAGAGGAGGAGGAAGAAGAAGTTGATTTATGAATCAGGCGGAGTTAGACGCTCAGATTTCAACCTGCAAATCAATTAGACCAAATAAACAAGTTTCGAGACTCTCATGTTGATTAGATAGAGAGAGAGAAAGAAAGAAAGAAAGAAAGAAAGAAATCGCTTATGACTTAACGCATTCAATTCGTTAGCAAAGTTACTCAATGTGGTCCACTTTGAAACCTCACCATATTTTGGATTACACAAATTGCTGTGGTAATGAATGTTTTCGACACTTCAAAAAAAGAAAACAAGCCTAAGAAAATACAAAAGATAAAGGAAAATAATCACCATGAGTCAAGACAAACCAACAGTTGAATATCTCGTCAAGTGCGGACTCCCTGGTAACGTTGAACATTCTTCTCCTTCTTCTAGTGCGATCCATTTGCTATCATTGTTCCCGCTCCATGATAAAAATTCCATGTGGCTGCTTTTTTCACAGAGGTGCAGGCGAAATTGTCCGTGGAGGCCATCGCTCGCGGCAAGATTGATGAGGGAAAGCCTGCCCATATGCACTACGTTTTGAAATTGAAGGAAGGTCATAAAATGGAGGACACCTTGGCTGATCTTGATGGCTACACAAAATACGCCAAAGCTGTACCGGGAAAAATTGTGTCACACCACACGATTCTGGACGACGAGATGCACTTCTTTGAAGTGATGGCAGGTTATTTTCGTGATGCTTATTGTTTCTTGCTATAATTGCTATTAACGCTGTTGCTATATTGTTGGTACAGGTCCCAACGTTATGAATGCACACATTGGGCATTGTTTTCCTTCATACGTAAAGATGATGGCGCATGTTGAAATGAAATACATGAGAGGCTCCGTTGACGAGGGACAGCTCGATTGGTGGAAGCAGTCGATGAGTGTCTGGGGTGGAGATCAAGCCATTGGTGTCTCGCGCAATTAAAGTCTTCAGTTTGTTTCAATTCGCTGGGGTGTCAAGTCCTATAAACATATAGAAATACTACAGTTATTATAAAGTCCACATGATGTTGACATTCATATATTGAATTTTAACACATGACCATTATTAACCCTTTGGGAAATTGGGAAGGACCCAAGTAAGATACTGAGTAACATATCCTCACACGTTACATGTAAAAACATTATGTGCAGCTGCGCGCTGGGTAATTTTTTATGCTGTTTGCGCTCGTACTACTTTATATGGTTCAAAAGCATTTTTTTCAAATAGAGCTCTTTCAAATAACGAACGGGCGAAATCGTTTTTCCTGGTGATTATTCATTGATTCAGCTCAGATCAAGAGTGGAGACGTGATCAGAATGGTCGTGAAGAACCACACTCTGACTTCTTACTATCACAACGATATCGCGATGTAAACATTGGACCATTCAAAAAGGTTAAGTAGATCACACTCTTGAAAAACAGACACTACAAGTTCGCAGTTGGGCTTTTTAGTAAAGCGTCCGTTCGCACAGTAACACATCATTACTAGTGTACTCTGTAGTTAATCACTCCTCAATGTTTCAATTCTTCACCTTTTTTTTTCTTTTTTTCGTGAAAAAAAAAAAATTCTCAAGGCAAGATTGAGTCATTTTTCAATAATTTTTTGGGTAACCTAGCACTTTTACATTGCAGTATCTGTATATGTTATATGTATACATAAGCCCTTCAAATGAAGAAATGCTAGCTAGGATAGAAACAGATTTCATGCGCCAGAGAAATTTTCTTCATATGGAAATTTTACTATAAAAATAAATTACAAAAATGTGTGGAAATAACTATCAGTCTACTAGCCTAGCCTAGCTAGGCTAGCCCTATCTACAGTTGAATGAAAATTGTGGCCACAATTTTTGTTGCAAATACCAGAATTCGAGAAGCTTTTGCTAGCTAGAAGCACTAGTCTCGCATTCTATCTGCCTAATCCCTGTACTAGGTAACTGGGCAGTAGAGGAAGCTTCCTTTTGTCAGGATGGGCGTGGTGCGGCTTCAATTCAATTCAATTCAATTCAAGAAGCTACCAAGGAAGGACTACCGGACTTTTTACGTACGTAATGGTGGTTATTTGGAACAACTTTTGGGATTTGCAGAGTGCCATGGAAGATACCGTACCTAAACTAAAGGGATATCTGATGGACGCACATATGGTGGATAGGACTCTTTGTTTTTGTGCAACAAGGAAAAAATCCACCGCAAAATAGAAGTGCACATAAATGATGGATTTGATGAGTCAAGGTTGTGGCCATCTTAAAAGCAGGTCAGAGAAGGATTTAAACTGCTTCATTTTATCTACCAACTGTCAACACATCCAAAACCAAATTCCAACGCAATGAAGCAGTTTACGCGTCTGGCTGAGGTCATACGCTTGGTATTATGCTCACTCTTTACTCGTAGACTTTCCCTATTGAAGATTCTATCAAAGACCTTATATAAAAGTTTTGTGAACATAAAGTCCTTGAATGTTAGCAAGCGAAAAAGCATTACTAACGCGGAATTTTGGAATTTTTACCTCCGACCGTACAGAAATATTCCAGTGTTATTCACTAGGTCGTGTTTCAATATACAAAAGTGGAAGGCATGGCAGTGGAGAAGAAAAGATTCAAGTGGATTAAAATTTAATTTCATCGCAGAGAAATTTGGCAACCATAAAGTACCTGTAATTTCTTACTCGAAGAAAAGCAAAAAAATTCTTCCTTCAAAAAATCTGTTGTTCAGGAGTTTTTGTGAATTAATAGATAAGAACAGGTCGCATTTACCGACTGAAAAATCACAAGAGCACCTTCATTACATGAAAGATTGTCATTTTGTCAAAATTTTATCAGGGGCTCAGATATATGAAACTCCATCTTTGTTTCAAAATGATTGGCTCAATGATTATTGCGATGATCGGAATATTGATGATTTCCGATTTCTATATCTCGGTATGGATCCTTGCTTTTCTCCTCAATAATTACAAATTTCTATATCTACCCATATGGAATTTTGCTTTAACTCGTCAAATACTTTGTGCTTCATGAATACTAGGGGAAAAGGGAACCTGGACACCACTTCATTTCGATGTGGCTTGCAGTCATTCATGGTCAGCCAATATATGTGGACGCAAAAAGTGGATATTTTTTCCTCCATTCTGTACCAAATATTTATCAGATTCTCAAGGAAATACAATTCCGAGCATTGAAGCTCTTTTAGGGAAAAGATTTGATCGTAAAAGATACCCCTATGCTGAAATATCATGGTTTTTCAGGCACGAGATTGTGCAAGAAGAGGGAGAAGTGATATTTGTGCCAAGCGGATGGATGCACGAGGTTTATAATCTTGAGCTATCACTTTCAATCAATCATAACTGGCTGAATGATTCGAACATTAGAAATATCTGGAACTTTTTAAGTGATGTGTGCTCAAATATTCGAAAAGCTTTAAGTGATTGTGATCTCGGTAGTAAGAATGAATGGCATGAGAGATGCCAATTGATTTTACAGTGTGATGCCAAATTAAATTATTATACCTTTGTGGACATTTTGATCTTTGCATCGAGGCGTGTAAAAACGTTGCTCGAAAAATCGCAAATGAACCAGGGGGACTGTACAGATTATTACAACAAAGGCGTTCATGAAGCTTATGCCATTAATGTTTCTGAGATTATTTTATTAGTGGATGAAATATTGAAGGATGACATGTTCAAAGATACGGATCAAGATTACATTCCGATGTTAATGCTTAAAAAGCGAATGATCAGGACAGTTGAATCCCTGAAAAATATTTCTAATCATAAAATTCTTCTGTAAATAAAAAATTGTAATTGCATTTACGCCTTTGAGTCGCTAAGAATCGATCAGAATCCTTTCATGCGAAGAAAAGCCATTATCATACTGTAACTTACGCAAACTATAATTGAGCCTCCTAAGAAATACAGCATACGTATCATTCCAACAGTCTTAATACTCCAATTTAAGAGTAATATTCCCATTGAGCATGCTGAATACAAAAATCCACCAACAAGACCCTCGATTATATATTGACCATTTAACTTACCTTTCATCACAGCAACAGGAGTAATTTTTCCAGTCCTATAGAACAAGAGCAAACGAAAAAGTAATTATGGAAAGAAAAAGCTTATCTAGTGGATATGAAACAGGACATCCCATTGTTTTGAAAAATAAATGTATCCATACAAAAAATACCTCGGGTGGCGTTCCGAACCCATTGAAGGTGGCTGGTTGATTAATGTGTAGATGCTTCCGGAGACAAGCCAGAAATAAGCCAGAAAACAAATTGTGAACATGACTTTTGGACTTGGTCGATATGCAAATATTGATTGATCACCCATGATGCACTATGCAAAACTACCAATTCATAATAAGCATAAGGAGTCCTTATTCTGTTTTAAAATCATCTTTTGAGACAACTTGCAGCAATTAAGTGCATTTCACTTTCGTCGATTGGCCCAGGATACAGGCGTAACTATCCACGCGTAATAATACAGTCAGCGGCAATAATGTGATAGCCAAAAGAATAAACCATTAGGTGCCAAACAACCCCTGTCTTCTGGACATGTTCCAAGGTGGCAGCTCCAACTTTCAACAGTCCCGTGTGCACAAAAAAAAGTTGGAAAGATGGAGTCTCATGCTGGAGAACAAGCTTGCAAGACGCTCGCAAAACTCGCTGCACAGTCAAGAACACCCGTGCAACATCGCAGTGGCCTGTTCCCATATAATAGTATAACTAAGTCAAAATATGTAGTTAATTTTATTTTTTGCATAAGCTCGATTTTCTCCAATAAAATTTTACCCCTAAAATTTTAACTGGAAGACTTCCTCGATTTTCTCCCTGAAACTGGCTAGAATTCTCGAATTGGAGTGTGTGAACGGGTTATACACTATTATGTGGATCCACAAAAATATTCTATAATTATTATAGAACATAAAAGACATGCAAAATCTCGATATATTACGTTTCATAAGGACTTATATCCGTACAAAGATGGATCAAATCAATCATCATGCCGAAGGCACGACTATGATGAATTTGAATGCGCATATGCATAAGTGCTCTAAAATAGTTGTAATGTGCATCAAAGCGATCATATGCTCTGAATAGAATAGCAGCGGATAAAAAGAAGAAAAATTCTGACTGTGACATGCCGGCAGTGCTCAGTGAGTGTGCAACTTTCAGTCTGTTGCAGTGCAGTACTGCAGTGTAACACTCCATTGCGAGCGTTAACCTTGACACTTCGAAGTGGTGCGGCTTCAATTCAATTCAAGTACTTTCATCGAATGTATACCCGAGAAACGTGAAGCCAGTCTGGCTGAATTGTTTTACATACCGCTATTTTTGAGAAAATTGAAATGGAACTCACTGAAAAAATTGCCAAAGAGCGTTCCAAAGAGTTTGATATCCAGTGCATACAGTTTCTGAACTTGAACAAGTGTAACTTGTTGGATGTAGGGCTGCTGAGTAAATGTACTCAGTTGGTTGAACTTTCCATAGCCAACAATAGCATTAAAAATATTTCTTCGCTGAAAGGGCTGAACCACTTGCGTGTTTTTGATGGTTCCAACAACAATATTCAGAATATATCACCGCTGACAAGTTGCATATCACTACAAAGAGTATGGCTGCATGGCAATGACATCAACGATATAGGTTGTTTGAATCAAAAACTTTTGAAACTTCGACACTTGACTCTAACAAGCAAAATAGAATCGAATCCTATTTGTTCTAAGTATAGTGCTGATGAATTGATGAAAAAATTATCTTCAATGCTCCCTAATCTATTGGTACTTGATGGAAATACCGTTCCTTTTGCCAAGTCCTACATGGAAGCATCTCTAGACAATGTTAGTGTGGAAAAAGATCCTTTAGTAATTCCACGTCCTTTGCCTTGGATTACACAAGATGACATAGATTCTGTGGAGGAAGAAAACCCTGTACAAAGTCAGCTACCAACGCAAGGTATTATGGATACAATATCCGCATGCGAGGATCTCGTTAGTAAGGCAAGTGAAATTATTGAATCTCTCAAAGATTGAAACTTATGAAAATTTACATGGAGTAATGCTACGATTTAATGTATTAGTTTAAAGCGCCATGCAATCCACACATCCATTAATTTTTGTTCGGATTCAAGACCATCATCACTTACAAACACATTTCATCCATTTAAGGTTTCAATTCTTCATCTTCGAAAAATTCTGATAACAAGCGGTTGTATGTGCTCAAAATGTAACCATTTAGAGACAATACACACTTCTTTGTATCTTCACAATTTAAAAATGCTTTTAATACATGCACCGTCCGCTTTTGCACAGACTTATTGGGGTGAAAAAGTCCAATTGCGATATGGTATAAACCTCCATTATTTCTTGACAAAATCCAGTTGACATACAATGACGTGTATTTTGACGAAATGTTTTTAAATAAGAAAATAATAGTATCTGCTAAATAATTTTTGTCACGTGAAAACATTTGAAGCCCGCTTAGCATATTTTTGATATTCACATGAATTTGAAAAGCTGATATTGAACCATTTTCAACGAAAAGAGGGGCTTGATCGCGCATTTGACAATACTGGTAAGATTTTGTTCTTTTCCACAAAATTGACAACGAATTGAAATAATCAAGTTGTTTGTTGTTAAACTCAGGCTCCAACCGCGGCATTTTTTTAGTGTCGCTTTGAATTACATTTTTAGTCATAGTTCGGAAAATGGACCGCACCCATTCTTCACCTTTGCCACTGTTGACACCCATCATCACATAATTCATAATACTTTTTTCAACGTTTCGTGGAGAAAGGACAACAAAATCAATATTTTGAATATTTGGCTCTTTCCGTTTGTCATTTACCTCTGAAACTTTACCAGTATTGATGTCACAGTGCAAATCCCACCATTCTTTGTGGCTTTCAAATACAGGATTATTGACACCTGTGATGTGTCCAACGGTATTAAGAATTTCCTCAATATGCACAAGATTCGCATATGGAAATACCCGTTGGAGAGTATCGGTAAGAGGAGACGTTAACAAAATTGAAGAAAACACTAATTTCGAAAGTGATCCAGCACTCGAATCCCTACCAATAAATAAAATTCTCTTGCCCTTCAATATAGCTTTCCAAATAATGATCGTTGACTCCCCAAATATTTGCAAAATATGGAGAAGGCTTCCGCAACCAATCTCTAATAATTCATGGTTCACATTAACATCCACGATGCCATCCGTGTCAGATATGACATGCCTTTTAAATAGTTTCTTCTGGCGAAAGACTTTACCAAAATCGATTACTATTTGTTGCTGCAATGGTTCTACATACTGTCTGTTGATTGATCGACAATAATAATTGGGCCAATGACAGCAATTAGAAAAATCGATCTTATTTATGTTCTCAAAAAAAGTTCGAACAACTTGTAATTCCGAATCATTTTCCTCTGCGCAAGGCTTATTTGGATCTATTTCGACAATATCAAAACAAAGAGATAGCACCTTACGCATTAAACCTAACAGATACCAAGATATTGGATCAGCAGAAACTATTCCCAGTGCTTTCATAACTGCGCCACGGCGCACGGATTTTGTCATCTTAGTACATGCGACACTAAAGAAAAATTTCATATCACAGAATTCATCTTCACTTAATGCTCTACGAAACCTTTGTTGATCTTGATAGGTTAAAAACTTAATTCCCAGCATATTCTGTGCAACTTTTAACTGACTAAATCGATCGGGAAATTCGATGTACGTACTGAAGGAGCATTTTTGTTTTACACCATCCACTACCACATTTTTTTCACCTTTACTTCCACTTGTATTCGCCTCTATCGATATTATCCTTTCTTTTTCTGCATTTTTTGCTTCTTCAAGCTCTGTCCACTTACCATTAATAATTTTATACATTTGAACTTTAAAGTCTTCTCTATTGCTATGATTTTCATTATTCTTTGTAACTTCCACATTGTTCATATTTTCATTCCTAGAGTAGACAAACTTATGAAATTTCTTTCTATTGATAATACAGGCAGACCAGTCATCACGTGTTTTATGAGCACCTTCTGGGATCATTAGCTCTGC
>JACLAD010015861.1_pt1 | contig 15444 bp, 9 predicted proteins | sample 8027901 | NCBI WGS metagenome assembly JACLAD01 (sample SAMN15725071, study PRJNA655200) | protist metagenome | isolation source: fluorescence activated cell sorting (FACS) single amplified genomes of... | place: Spain: Blaines Bay Microbial Observatory, Mediterranean Sea | collected 2016-07-05 | reverse complement strand
CCATCATGTCCAATGCCGATTCGGCAAGTTGCTGGCTAGCTTCTGCGGCTTCAATCGCGTTTTGAGCAAGCTGCTTGTTGAGCTGTAGGGCCATCGTTGCTGCACTCACTTGAGAGGCTTTTACGCGATGTTTTGGTAGACTGGAGTTGGCAAGCTTTTCAATCTCACTTAGGTTTTCGCTGAAAAGACGTTCGGACAGATCACTCAATGAATCTTCGTCCAATTCACGGATCATCTGATAGAGCAGTTCAATCTCACTACGTCCAAACAGCAAAAATACAGGATTGACGTTAAGGGCTAAGGCAATTCCTGCAATCGTGGAAAGTCTTGGATCAACTTCCCCTCTCTCGATTTGCGCGATGGCGGTGGTCGAATGTCCTGAATCTTCTGCCAGCTGCTCTTGGGTATAGGTGCGTCCGAGAACCTTTGCTTTTGCTTTGCGTGCCGAGATGATGTTCTTAGCAAGAGTAGCACGCAGCTCTTCTTTGATCTTGGAGACGTCTAAGGCTTCTGACACATGACTATTCATTACTTACCCTGCCAGAAGTTAACCCGATTTGATACGATTCCCAATCCTAGTTGCTGATACTGTCGAATTCGTTCGTAGGCATTTCCAATAGCTTTCAATTGTAATTGCTCCAGTGCCTGAGTCGATTGGGATGAAGGCAAGATTGCTCCCCACATTCCAATGGGTAGCCGAGCCAGTGCCTTTTGCCAGGCTTCGATTGTGGCTAGGTTCTCATCAAAATTGCGCTGCAGTACTTGCCAAGCTGGAAACATCAATTCTCCATCGAAAAAGATACGACAAGACCTGAAAGCGGAAGGAATACTGTGCCTTCGAGCAGGCATCAAGTTAATGGTATAATAGTGGGCTTGCTATTAAATTACAAGAATAATTGCTTTTTAAGTAAATGGGAATGATTTAGCGATTTGTAATTGAAAACGGAGGAAAGTGATGAATTTAGGAAGGGGTAGGCATCTTGTTTTGGCAAACAAGATGCCCTTCAATCGTAAGGAAACTCAGGAGCAGCCGCTGGTGTGACCACAGGAAACACACTTTAAACAAGCTCCATTCCGGACCATGGTGAATTGACCACAATTTCCGCAGTTCTCACCTTCGTAGCCCTTGGTACGAGCTTCACGAATTAATTCATTGCGGCTGCGTCCTTCCATGTTCCAGTCACCCAGTAGAGATAGCATTCCATGATTTGTGAGATCGCTATCACTGGTTTCTGGTGCCAAACCGTTTCCGTTGTAGCTGCCTTGCGCAGCTTCCACATCTCCGACAGCAGCCTCTTCATCAGTTGTTCGAGCAAGGTAGGCCTGACTTTCTTCCAAAGTCAGTGTCCGCTCAGAAATAACTTTCTCGTCATGATACTCTGGTGGACTGATTTGCTTACCATAAGAGTGCAGCGAACTGGAGCGTAAGTCTTCTGGAGCGACGTGGGCTAAATCCGTTCGGTCCAGGTAAGTGATGGCTAGTTCGCGGAAGATATAATCAATGATTGAAGTGCTGACCTTGATCGCATCATTACCCTGAACCATGCCGTTTGGTTCAAAGCGAGTGAAGACGAAGGCTTCAACATATTCTTCCAAGGGTACGCCATGCTGCAATCCAAGAGAAACCGCAATTGCAAAGCAGTTCATCATGCTCCGAAATGCAGCTCCTTCCTTATGCATATCCAGGAAGACTTCACCCAGTTGCCCATCTTCATACTCCCCAGTTCGCAGGTAGAGCTTGTGGCCACCGATAGTCGCTTTCTGTGTATAGCCCTTGCGTCTGCCGGGCAGCCTTCTACGTTTGGCAATGTAGCGATGAATGACTTTCTCAGCGATGCGTACTTCGCGGGGTTGTGCAGGAAGTAGCTCTTCATCCAACTCTTCATCAAAATCACCAATATCCTCAACGGCACTCGTATTCAGTGGTTGGCTAAGCTTTGAGCCGTCTCGATAGAGAGCATTGCACTTGAGTCCAAGCTGCCAGGAGTGATGGTAGACGTCTTTGATATCCTCAACAGAGGCTTGACCAGGTAAATTGATGGTTTTTGAAATGGAACCTGAGATAAAAGGCTGTGCAACGGCCATCATGCGTACATGGGATTCGGCAGATAGGTAGCGTTTTCCTTTCTTGCCGCACTTGTTGGCACAATCAAATACATCGTAGTCGGAGCGCTTCAGATGAGGTGCGTCCTCAACAGTCATGGTACCGCAGACGTAGTCGTTGGCGGCATCGATTTCTGATTCTCGGAACCCTAGGTGTTGAAGAATGCCGAATTCTGGATGATTCAGTTGATCTTCACTGATTCCCAAGGTCTTTATGCAGAAATCATCGCCGAGTACCCAGCGGTTAAAGACAAATCGGATGTCAAAGGCTGCGGGCAATTGCCCTTCGATGATTTGTAGCAATTCTTCGGTGAAACCCTTCTGACGAAGCACCTCTGGGTTGATGCAGGGACTGCCACTGAGAGAACCACGTCCTTTGGTATAATTGACGATATCCTGAACCTGCTGCTCGTTATAACCCAATTTGACGAGGGCAGGTGGGATCGATTGGTTGATGATCTTGAAATATCCTCCACCAGCGAGTTTCTTGAACTTGACCAACGCAAAGTCAGGCTCAATTCCGGTAGTGTCACAGTCCATCAGTAATCCGATGGTTCCTGTAGGCGCAATGACGGTCACCTGAGCATTACGGAATCCATGCTGCTCACCGAGTTCTACGGCTCGATCTGCATCAGCCTGCGCTGCTTGCAACAACTCAGGGGGACAATGCTGACTGTCAATAGCCACTGGTTTGATGGTCAGCCCTTCGTATTCACGATCTGAGGCACGGTAAGCGGCTCTACGATGATTTCTCAGAACACGCAGCATTCCATCTTTATTTCTTTCATAGCCTGGGAACGGTCCCAACTCGGACGCCATTTCTGCAGAAGCTGCGTAAGCACTCATGTGCATGATACAGGTGATTGCCCCACAGATTGCTCGGGCCTTCTCTGAATCATAAGGAATGCCATTGACCATCAGGAATGTTCCCAGGTTTGCGTAGCCAAGACCAAGAGTTCGGAATTCGTAAGACAACTCTGCAATGCGTCGACTTGGGAATTGAGCCATCAGGACGCTGATTTCGAGAACAATGGTCCAAAGTCGAACGGCGTGCCGGAAGCGCTCAATGTCCAGTTCTCCATTCTCATTTTGGAAACGAAGGAGATTCAGGGACGCCAGATTACAGGCAGTATCATCCAGAAACATGTATTCACTGCAGGGGTTCGATGCTCGGATGGGACCGTCTACTTCGCAGGTATGCCATTGGTTAATAGTTGAATCGAATTGTAAGCCTGGATCGGCAGAGGCCCATGCCGCATAAGCAATCTGTTCCCAAAGTTCGCTGGCTCTTAATGTCTGGCAGGCTTTCGGGTCACGCTCTTCCTCACGAGACTTGACCAACTCTGTTCTCCAGTACAACGACCAGTCTTGATCTTGCTCAACAGCAGTCATGAAATCGTTGGTGATGCGAACAGAGTTGTTTGCATTCTGCCCAGCCACTGTGCTGTAGGCTTCTGAGTTCCAATCGGTATCGTACTCATCAAATTCGACGCCAGTATATCCCTGTTTAGCGAGGTGAATGATTCGCTCTACATAGTTCAAGGGCATACTGGAAGCACGAATTTGTAGGAGAACCTTGCGCAAGTGCTTGTTTTTCCGACGGTCAAAGCGTTCAGAAATCTCAGGCCAGGAGTGACAGGCCTGGAAAAGCTCATTGATCAGTGATTTAATCTGCTTGGAGCCGGCAACCAGAGCAGCAACCTTTTGCTCTTCTTTCACTTTCCAGTTGACGAACTGCTCAATGTCTGGGTGATCAACATCCAGGCAGATCATTTTTGCAGCTCGACGCGTGGTCCCACCTGATTTGATCGAACCAGCGGCTGTATCTCCGATTCTTAGGAAAGACATCAATCCCGAAGAGACGCCTCCGCCAGACAGGGGCTCTTTGCCACCACGAAGATCCGAGAAGTTGGATCCCGTTCCAGAGCCATATTTGAACAAGCGAGCTTCTCTGACCCAGAGGTCCATAATCCCTCCCTCTTGGACCAGATCGTCCTTGACGGATTGGATGAAGCAGGCATGTGGTTGGGGATGACTGTAGGCATCTTCAGATTTTTTAATCTCCTGAGACTTTGCATCAACGTAATAATGTCCCTGGGCAGGCCCTGTGATCCCATAGGCCCAGTTCAAGCCGGTGTTAAACCACTGTGGAGAGTTAGGTGCCACCATTTGGTTGGCGAGCATGTAGCGAAGCTCGTCATAGAAAGCTTGGCTCGAAGACTCATCATTGAAGTAGCCATACTTGTGTCCCCAATACGTCCAACATCCAGACAAACGATCAAAGACCTGACGAGCATCATTCTCTGAAACCATTTTCTCATCTGCTGGCAGCTTAGCTTGCTTGGTTTGATCAGGTACTGAGGCCTGTAACCAACTTGGAATACCTTCTTCCGAGCGTTTACGACGATGTTTGGGGATGCCAGCTTTTCGGAAGTACTTTTGGGCCATGATGTCAGAAGCCACCTGGGACCAGGTTTTAGGGACCTGTACGTCTTTCCATTCGGCGACAACCGATCCGTCGGGGTTGCGGATGACCGAGCTGCGGGATTCAAACTCCAGAGAAGCATAGGGGTCTTTTGCAGCTTGAGTGAACAATCGATCAATCTTCATAGCCTTACCTGGGAACAGCGTTGTGGACTCAATGGTGTTTTGCAGATAGAAAGGGAGCGATGCAGGAACGTGCAAATGAGGGATGCGGGGGAGCGTGTAATGAGAAACGTCTCCGGTGCCCCTGGACGGTCACCGTTCTCATCCATGAGATGAAAGCGGATTATTACGGTAGCCAATCTTCCAAGAGAAAGCAACGCCCCAACTGACCTCACAGAGCTAAGTTGGCGATATCGCTAATTAATTTTTTTTATTTAGAGTAAGTTACTGATTTATCTATTGAAAAAATAAATCTTTAGAAAATCGTTAGTGGAAACAAGGATATGCGAAAACTGGGCTGGAATCAAAGATAACCAAAAGTTTCCAAAAACGAAGACCTCCTAGCCCCTGAATCGTCGATACAACACAGGGTTGAGGGTAGCGTCATTATACATTTTCATCTGCCGATAGATCTTCATTTGTTTTCGTCCATGTAGCAAATCCTCCCAAAGTTGGCTGAGAGAATTGCCAAGATCAGAACGCTGCTCCTTGAGCACCAACAGCTTTGCCTGGCATCGTTGTCGGTGATCCTCAGCCGCATCTGCCCTGTTTACCTGTTCCTCCATGTGGAAGATTTTTAGTGCACTGATGGACAGCCGATCAATAATGCTGCCTGGGGTTTCGCTGTTGATGGGTGTATTGGTAGATGGCTTGGCAATTTCCTGTAGATGCCCTAGCAGGTGCTCATCCAACTGTTCAATCAAGTCGTTCCGTTGCTGATTGAGCTTGTCTATGTTTCGTTTTACCTGAGCGATGATACGGTCTGTTGCATCAGGATCTCTAGCGAGGTCTTCTTCGTGCCAAAGCGAGAAATTGGACCAATGCTGACGATCGAGCAAGCTCTTGAAGTCTCTGTCTTCTGAGACTTCGTAAGGGGCTTGGTGCCAACGATCTACAAGGTCAAGTTGCCGTGTAAGAAACTCAGGAACGGGAGGGATCATGATGAATACGTGACATGGATTTGAGTCGAGTTTCTGGTGATTCAATCTGTACGATCCGGGCCCCAACCTTTTCTTCGACAACAACCGTTTGTGCTCTGGCGATCTGACGGTCATTAACCCAAACTTCCAGCGGTTCTTTCGGTTTGGAGTCTAGTTCAATAACGGAGCCTTGCCCCAAGCGCAGTACTTCACTGATATTCATCATGCACTCTCCCAGGATCAACCTTGTCTCTAGTGGGAGATCTAGTAACTGCTCGGTCTGGGGATGTCTAACAGCCGAAAGTTTCCCAATCTTTTGTGTGGAATCGAATTGATTTGCCATGAAGCTTTTTTCAGTTTGCCATGATCGAGTAACCACAATCTACGTAGATCAGTTGCCCCGTGATTCCACTGGCAGCATCACTTAGTAAAAACGCAGCAGTGTTTGCCACTTCGGCTTGGGTAGCTGTTCGTTTCATAGCAGAGTGTTCACCAGCAACTCGGATCATCTCAGAAATATCCTTGATACCTGCTGATGATAGAGTGCGAATCGCACCAGGAGAGAGAGAGTTGATTCGTATGTTTTCGGGACCCAACTCCCTTGCCAGATAACGCGTACAAGATTCAAGAGCTGCTTTGGCAGGCCCCATCACATTGTAATTTGGAACTGCTAGGGTGGAGCCAATGAAACTCATACTGACAATGCTGCCTCCACCACGCTTACGCATCATTGGGATGACTCCCTTCGCAAGAGGGAGCAAAGAGTAAGCACTGATTTCCATTGCCTTGTTGAATCCGTCCCGCAAAGTTTCGGAGAAGGGCTTGCTGAGGTCTTGGGTGTCTGCATAAGCGAGACTGTGTACCAAAAAGTCTAATTCCCCCCACTGCTCATCCACCTGCTTGATTAGCGCCCCAATCGACTCATCAGAGGCTACGTCACACTCTGCTATCAGTGTAGCGCTGGTCTGCTCTCCCAGTTTGCGCACATTGGCTTCAAAACGACCTTTGGGATCGCGCAGAAACGTCAGACCCAACTCTGCACCCTGTTGGTGCAGTCGTTCTACGACAGCCCAAGCGATACTACGCTGGTTGCCAACACCGAGTACCAAACCTCTTTTTCCAGAAAAATCAATCATCTGTTTTCATCCATTCCAGGGGAACGTTTAGATGTGCTAGATGAGCCGGTGCCCAGCAGCAAATGTTTTCAAACGCTAAAGCTCTCGTGCGAAAAATCAAGGAGATTCAGGTGAATGAAAATGTCCAATAGCTTCTCCGAGGCGAACAGTTTGGCCTAGCTCAAGTGAATTCAACTCGACTTGGTCTTTTCGAAACAACAAAATCACAGTTGATCCAAGCTCAAAGCGCCCAAGCTCTTCACCAGCTTTCAAGGGATACGGTGTAGGTAGAGATGCCTTGAGGATTTTAGCACCGGGTTGGTTGGAGTAGGTTGTGTGATATACGGTACGAATCCTTCCGACTACAGTAGCACCAACCTTGACCAGTGCACACTCGCCATGTTCTGTATCAATGTATGAAATCCAACGTTCATTCCGGGCAAAGAGCCTTAGTACAAAAGCTAATCCAAGTGGACTGACAGTCCACAACTCACCTGGTATGTATGCGAATCGACTGACAGATCCGGTGGCCATGATATGAATACGGTGATAGTTATAGGGCGCCAGGTAGATGGTTAGATAGATCCCTCCCTCGTATTCACGGGCAACAAAGGAATCTTGAAGCAGGTCAGTCAGTAGATACTCTTTGCCCTTTGCTTGTAAAAGTGTTTCATGGGTAATTGTTCCAAAGAACCCAATTGCTCCATCAACTGGACAGATCAGAGCGTTTTTGTCTGTTGAGATTGGGCGTGCTTCCGGCTTGAGCGGTCGTGTGAAGAACTCGTTGAAAGTCTGGAAGTCTTCTAACTTCTGAGGACACTCGCTGAGATCAACATTGAAGTAGCGAACGAAGGAGCGGATCAGGATTTGGTGCAGCAGGTAGGAAGGCCAGCGTTGATCAGCAATCCAGCCACAAAATCGGCTAAACCTTTTTTTGGGAAGCAGCGCCAGGCTCAGGAAGCATAAGTGCTGCCACCAATTCGATTTCATATCGTTTTAGTTCAAGGAAATCTCGACTTTTGGAAGTTGAGGCTTGCCTAACATCTCCATGATGCGGCTTCCCTCAATGGTTTCTTCCTCCAGAAGAGTATGGGCAATCTGATGCAATGTATCGAGGTTGTCTCTGAGTAGCTGGCAAGCTTGCTCGTAATGGGACTTCACCATGTCTCTCATTTCTGTGTCGATCTGCTCCGCTGTGTCTTCGCTGTACTCCCTCTCTTTACCCAGAGCTTGGCCCATAACACTTTGCTGATCATCACTTCCCAGCACGATAGGTCCAAATTTATTGTTCATGCCCCACCGGCAGATCATGTTGCGAACAGTCTCCGTAGCTTGCTGAATATCGTTGCTGGCTCCTGTCGTCAATTGGTCAAAAATCACTTCCTCAGCTGCCCGTCCACCCATTGCGATCGTGATCCGGTTGCTCAGATATTCGACGTCGTAGGAACGATTATCATTCTCTGGAAGGTAGGCTGTAACTCCCAAAGCCCGTCCACGTGGAATGATCGTCACCTTGTGGATTGGATCTGCATTAGGCAAGAGGGCAGATACTAGAGCGTGCCCTGCTTCATGATAGGCTGTGGTTTTGCGCTCATCTTCCGACATGACCATACTCTTACGCTCAGGACCCATCATTACTTTGTCTCGGGCCCATTCTAATTCAGCCAAGGTAATTTCTTTTCGGTTGGAGCGTGCAGCGAAGAGAGCGGCTTCATTAATCAGATTCCGCAGATCAGCGCCAGAAAAACCTGGTGTCCCTCGGGCAATAATGCGGAGTTCCACATCTGGCGCCATCCGGACTTTCGCTGCATGTACCCCAAGGATTGCTTCCCGACCACGAACGTCAGGTAGAGATACATAGACCTGTCGGTCGAATCTTCCTGGTCTCATTAGGGCAGGATCTAAGACATCAGGCCGATTGGTAGAGGCAATTACGATGATCCCTTCAGTCGCATCAAAGCCATCCATCTCAACGAGGAGTTGGTTCAGAGTCTGTTCTCGTTCATCATTACCGCTTCCCATTCCAGCTCCACGACTTCGCCCGACGGCATCAATCTCGTCGATGAAGAGGATACAGGGTGCATTGCGGCGACCTTCTTCAAACAAATCACGGACTCTACTTGCCCCAACACCGACAAACATTTCTACAAAGTCTGATCCACTGATGCTGTAAAATGGCGCTCCTGCTTCACCTGCTACTGCTTTTGCTAGCAGGGTTTTACCAGTTCCTGGAGGTCCTGACATCAGTACGCCTTTGGGTATCCGTCCACCCAAGCGACGAAACTTGGCGGGATCTTTGAGGAAGTCGATGGTCTCTTTCAATTCTTCCTTTGCTTCATCAGCCCCCGCAACATCTTGAAAAGTCACTTGGTGTTGATCGGGCTCGATTCGCTGTGCTCGACTACGCCCCAGAGAGAAAAGCTTTCCAGCACCTCCTTGCATTCGGCGCATCAGGAAGATCCAGATCGCAAAGATCAGGATGAAAGGCCCCCAGTGAATGAGGACGTTGAGATACCAAGGAGTTTCCGGCTCTGGCAGGTAATTCAGTTGAACATCTTTCTCACGCAGCAGCTCGGTCAAGCCAACATCATTGGGAGGAACAAAGGTGCGATAGGCCATGCCATCGTTGGTGAAACCCTCCACCACAGTATCTCCAATGAATTGAGCGCTAGCGATATCACCCATATTGGCTCGAGCAATGAAATCAGAATAGATCATCTCATTCATGTTCTGCTCACGTCGTGAATCACCGCCAAAGGTGTTCACCATGAAAATCGCCAGGATCAGAATACTGAGAATGATCAGAATGTTTTCGTTCTTCCAGTTCATAGAGAAGGCACCTGAATCAAGGAGTTGAAGGTATTAATTTATATTATGATTTTAGGCTTAAATCGGATGGGAACGCAAGGATTTCTGGGAATCTGCAACGAGTAGGGTGCCCTGTGAGGTGTTCTAGAGAACGATTGGTTGGAAAACTGGACCTGCCAAGGGGGAATTATGCTGATTGATCCAGTTATCGGTCACCTACATTTTGATCGTAGCAAGTGTGAGAATTCAGGAGGCAAATAAGTTTAAGTATTTCGTAGAGAAATTAGTGAGATTTGGAAAAAGTGTAGTTTCTATGCTTGTTGTGGTGACTCCAAACCACTCACAGATGGTGGCGTTGAGTTGATCTTGGGAAGTAGTTGGGATGATACGACCTTTGTCGGAATAATCATCATTCCCTCCTAGCGTAACATTCGGCACAGTTCCAAATAATTGACCGCCATTAAGATTTCCAGAATTATTGTTGCCATCTCCACCCATCACGATGTGGTGTCCTCCCCAAGCGTGATCAGTTCCATCTCCATTGTTGCTCATGGTACGTCCAAAGTCAGACATCGTGAAAGTCGTCACATTGTTTTCCAATCCCAGTTCCTCAAGAGCTTTCTGAAATTTCCACAGTCCAAGGCTGAGCTCCCTCAAGAGCACAGGATGAACATCTGTTTGACTTCCATGAGTGTCAAATCCTCCGTGTAGGACAAAGAAAATTTGTCGTTTGAAACCGTAGTCTGTTTTCCCCAGATGAATCATTCGTGCAACGGCATCCAACTGTGGAATCAGCTTGCCAGAGAGGGAGTCTTCCAGACCAAGGAAGCTTGTGTCTGATGAGTCCGCATAGGGATAGAACAAACTCTGGTTATAGGGATCGACAGTGCTGAAGAAATTTTCAGCGCTCACACTTTGCCATTTTTGATAGAGCTCATCGATCGTTGTATGAGATTTTTGCAGAATATTCCCATAAAGTTTTTGCCAAGGATTGTCGGTTCGATAAGTAGCAAAGTTTTTCTCATTCGTTGAGCCGGCAAGAGCCTGAAACAGCGCTTTACGGTGAAGATTGCTGTTCAAGCTGTCATTCTGCATTTCGCTGAAGCGGGTGGGCTGCCCTGGGTTGAGAACCAAGGGTGATGTGGTCTCACCAATCAACATTCGGTCATTGCCGAAGTAAGAGATGTTCAACCCGACTGGACTGTTGATGCCCTGCCATTGATCAGCAATTCTGCCAGCCCAACCAGTATCATCCAAGCTATTAGCTTTTCCTGTTTGAAGAATTCTCTGTTGGTGGTTGTGTGAGAAGAGAAACAACGGAAGATTCTGCTGCGCCTGCGAAGTGGTGAAGCCACTGATGTCGGCTTTGCTAACGGGTTTTACCAAGGGACCTATGTTTGCGACAACCGAGGCCTTGTTGTTAGCAATCAATCTAGCCAATTCAGGCATCACCGGGTTAACCCCGAGATCGAGTCCTTTTGGCCGGTAAATCCCATCCTGACGATAAGCACTGTCGTTACTGTCAGTTGCATAGGGATTTGTTAGAGTACTGGTCAAATCAGGAATTGGGATGGTTTTCGTATTATCCACAGCCAGGTTCCCCCGAATCGACCGGTAATCTCCGAATGATGTGTTGTCTGCAGGAATCAGCATGTTGAAACTGTCATTTCCTCCGTACAAGAACACACAAACCATTGCCTTGTAGTCTGTAAAACTCGGAGTCGATGCCATTACCTTAGGAGCCATTGACCAACCGAATGGACTAGCACAGGCCAACCCACCCAGCCCAAGTGTTGCTTTGAGAAGTTGTCTTCTGCGGATTGTTCTTGTCATCTAGCTCTCCTCAGTTTTGGACCATGAAATGGGCAGAAGTCACTAGGAAGCGATAGGAGTCCTTGATCATGTTCAGTACGATTTCTTTTTCACTACCACCAAAGATATAGTCCCCTAGGAAAGCTTCGAAGGCCTCTCGCATTTCATTGGCCATTGATTCTCCAAGTAACACCCCCTCCAAGTGATCCAGCAGAGCTTTGATGGCCGTTTGTTTCTTGTCGTCACTCCAGTTTGCTAATTTTTCTTTGAGATTCAGCCCTGTCTGTTCAGAAAAATTACCGCTACTTCCATAGATGGCCTTTCGCATCAATTCCAATTCCTTATCGAAATTCAATAGAAGTAAGGGATAATTGGTGCGAGTCTTACTGTTTCCAAAGGCAGTAAGCGTCGAAGACATCTCAATTCGGTTTTGCTCGTAGGAGTGCAGTACATTTTTGGTAAAATTGTTCATGTTGGCAAGTGTTTGATCAGTCTGTACCTGTAGTTCGGGAGCAACCCAGTTGCTAGTGGAAAAGGTGTTGTCACTGGGAACAAAGTCAGGACTGAAAAAATTGAAAACGGATGGAGAACGCATTGGTCCATACCCGAAAAAATTTTCTGGTTTCGGTAGCCAGTACACATCGTTCATGGATACACCTCCGTGACTGGTCCATCCGTCCAGAGGTTCGGTGTCAGTAGCTCTGAGAAGGTGTGTTGCCATCAGCAGGGGTTCTTTGATTTTGCCAAAAGCTGGATCGTTCTTGGCGTCAGTATCTCTGGCTTGCTGGTGAGTAAGTATCGCTCGGACAACGGCTTTCAAATTCCCCTTTGTCCCGTTCCCATCATCGTTAAAGACAGTGGCGACGTCAGCGATGTATTCAGAGGAAGGATTTGAAGTAACGAAGCTCTTGATCAGATGCTTGCTCACATAGGGAGCGATGTTGTCGTGAGCAAATAACACATCGAGAGCTGCATCGAGGCCACTTGCGTTGCCAAGTCGGTCCGTTGCGTTGAGCGCAATGGTCTTTCCAAAAATTGTGACCTTCCCATCTTTATTTGTGTAGTAGTCGTCTGCTTCGTCTTCGTGAAATTCTGGGGAGAACTCCATCGCCTGTGTGAAGTCCCCGTCTGTGTTGACCAAACGCCCATATTCTTTGTTTCCAACAAGATCCCAGCCTGTAAAGACCTTAGCCAGTTCCTCGATATCTTGTTGAGTGTAGGTGGGTAAGAGATTACTGCCACTATCCGGATAGGTGTTGGGATTCCCATCGCGATTGGGAGAACCATCAAGATTCAATTCATACAGTCCGATGGTGAAGAGTTGCATTACCTCACGAGCAAAGTTTTCATCTGGACGGATCCCTTCGGATTGGCTCGCTTTGCGATTCCCCTGGTGAGAAAGGTAAGCCCCCATTGTGGGACTTCGGGCCACATCGCTGAGCAGGTCTCGATAGTTTCCGAAAGCATGCTTGGCGAGCAGGTCGTAGTAGTATGCCAATCCTTCACCACGCCGATTTAAAAGGAAAGCACTGTTGGAAGTCACAAGCAACTGACTTAGCGCATACGCCACTCGCTGACGGAGTTGATCCTGTCCCAAGGCTGGATATTTTGGGTTCCCAAGTACATTGTCCCACCAAGCAGCCATCTGGTAGAGCGTGACTTGGATATCTCCGTTGGCCTCGTTGAAGTATGCTGTACCATCGTCATCTGCATCATACCAACCCACACTTGGTTCAGCTTGCTGAGCAATTTCGATGGTCCGCTCCAGATGAGTTGGCCAATTGTCTGAAGTACTATCGTACGCCGAGCCCATGTTAAGTTGATATTCAATCCAGCTTAAAATTTCTGTTCTTGTAATGATCTCTATTTGTTCTTTATCTGGTCCAAACGTGGCTTGTAGAAGTAAAGTATGATCATTTTTTGAATACTCGTTTGTTTCATAATTCGGTCTATTTCTAGGTGTGTCCGCTGTGTCCGCGGTTGTAGTATCTTCTTCAAATAAAGTGCAATTTACCAAAGTAGCTAATGCGACAAAACTGGATAGAAAATAAATTTTAATCTTCATTGACTTTTAGTTAAAAGTGGTATTCAGGCACCCTGATTTTCAAAGATTAGAATCTACGGTATTTGCCTTAGTGCTGTGTCAGAATCAAAAAGCTGAAAATAATGTTTTTTTGATTTATTCTTGTAACCTAAAAAGTGCAATAGGCTTCTCAGAAGTTTAAAGAATAGTAATCTAGAGCAGTTAGCCAATTCGGACAGCTACAACAGAATAATTGCCGTCAAACGTGTGGGCAGACCAAGTCACAGAATGTAAAGGCGTCAGCATCAAAATCTGAGGCTTCTCAGACTGAAATCAGCGATCTTTCTTCTGAAACGCTGACTTCTTTGCTGCTCGAAACAGCTAGAGTGAGACAGAGGAGAAAATGAGTGGGATGGGGACGTTGCCAAGGGATGCACGAGGGCTTTGAAAATGACCCAGGCAACCGATAGGAGTGTATACAGAAATTGGGGGAAAATTCGGTAGGATCCGCATATTTTATGCGTTCAACTGTCATTCCTATGGAGTGCCATGTTGTCCTGAGCCCTTGCATCCGTCGTGTCGCCAAACTCTCCGGGTGCGGGGTTTTTTTACCGTCCTCAAAGTCTTTTGCCAATCCAAAAATCTCATTCTCCCAGCTGTTAGCGCTGCTGCTGTCTTTATCTTGTGAGATTTCCGATGCTGCTAATTCGGACAATTAATTTGCCTACAGACAATGCAGACTTACTACCAAACCAAAATATTCTTGTTAAATGTTGTTATGAAAAAGTAGAGCAAATAAATTAAGAAAACTAAGCTATACGGATCAATCAGTTTACTTTGAAATTACTTTGTTTCATTAATCAAAACAGAATTACAATCTTCAGGAATTACCGCACAGGCGCTTCGGGAAACGGTTAGAGAGAAGCAGATGAAAGAGTAAGAGCCAACTGCGCATTCAGAGTCTCCGATTTTCTTTGGGAGACAACCTTCAGGGGCAGTTGAGCAAATAAAGAGATTACAATTTTGTTAAGAACTGTATATGGTCATACCTTCAACTGGCTGCCCACCGATGGGTTGTCTGGTTGTCTTGGGCCCCAGTACTCCTTTGTGTCGCCAAAACTCTCGGGAGGCTGGGGTTTTTTTAATTGATTTACTTTAAATGACTGACAAGAATTTCTTCTCTGGTTGAAAAACTGTTCTTAGGTCCAACTTGTCCTGAAATCCAGGAGAATATCGGAGCATTTTGGAGAAAGACGGAACATTTGCTCATTGAGTCAGTCTAATTGGTTCAGTCTGTCAGTAGACGACCTTCACCGTTTATCAAAAGGTATTGATTCTCCTTTTGAGGAAAAGCACTCGCTTAGTTTTTTTGTGTTTCTTTTGAAAACGAGAAGCTCACCCGTCTTCCCTCCTACCTCAATCAATTGGTTGCCACAGAGAAAGCCAGGTTCTGTGTTCTGTCCACTCCACCAAGAGCAGACTTCGCCAATCAATTTTTATGTTGGAGGGCTCAGGTGTTTTAAGTCGAGGAAACCCGAAGATCGACTTGGCTGCCACAGGCTTTGGGAGATTGCTTGTGGAGCCAGTGTAGGTCATTGAGCAGAGCGCTCAGCGCAAGAGAGGAGTCCATTCCTGTCTAATAAAATACCAAAGTTGGTATGGATCAAAATTATTAAACTTTTTAAATAAGTTTTTACCTAATCAAACTGAAATATCTATGTCAATATTTACTAAATAATTGATCCCTATTGCAAGGAAAAAAGACGGAAAATTCTATTTGATTTCAATTATATGATAATATTTATCTAGTCAAATATTTACTTACGTTTTGCTAATGAAAGAATTACGAAACAAATGTCCATCAAACTCAATAAAAATAACAATTATATTGATTAATCATTACTATAAAATTGATCAATTCTTCGGAATCAAAATTTTTAAGAAATATTTATGAAACAGTAGTTCTAGTTGACCGAATGGGAGACATCAAAAAAAATCTAGGGCCTGTCATCAAATA
>JACLAD010014852.1_pt1 | contig 15449 bp, 19 predicted proteins | sample 8027901 | NCBI WGS metagenome assembly JACLAD01 (sample SAMN15725071, study PRJNA655200) | protist metagenome | isolation source: fluorescence activated cell sorting (FACS) single amplified genomes of... | place: Spain: Blaines Bay Microbial Observatory, Mediterranean Sea | collected 2016-07-05 | reverse complement strand
ATTGCTTCGCGCGTTCTCCTCAATTTCCTTCCGCACCTGCTTGTCGTAAAAGTCTAAGCCCTCAGAGGTGTACACCTCGATCAGGTAATGCACAATACACCAGACTCCAAGACACGCAAAGACGATAAGCGGTCCGTCGAGGATTGTCATCCGCGTCTGTAGAAGGATGCTGTTCTGTTGATTGGCCTCTCCTGTCAGATACCTCGTAATCAAGCAGTCCATCGACATCCAACTCGGGCTGGAGCTGGTCACTGTTTCTTGGATTTCGTACATGCCAAGGACCGGGTCGGGCCACATCGTTGTCAGAAAGCTAGAGTAGCTCATGAACTGGAGAAAGGTGAGCATGATGCGCGTCAAGGAGGCCCTGTTCTTCTTCATCTTTTTCTTAACGATGAAAACGACCAATGCAATGACAAAGAGGAGAAAGGCAACTACAAGAGTGATGTTGAGCGAAGGGTCGGGGCAAACTGAGCACGTAAGCTGGGAAGCAAACGTGGTTTCACCATAGCCCTTTGCGCAAGCTCCGCCTGTCCCGTTGATCGTGCGTGCAAGGAGCACCAATTGAATTGATAAGTGCAAAGACGACAAAGTATTGTGGCGAGCGCTCCGTTTTCCAATCCCATCTTCCACTCCAACTTACATAGGATACCTGTGTATCCCGTCTCGCAGACGACCGAGTAGTTGAAACGACCTTCGCTTACACTGCTGTTGTAGGTCCCCCCGTAGGGTACATAAGAGATGTTCTTGCAAGCGCCCGCGTTGATACAGGGAAAGAAGGCAGTTGATTCGTTCATCCACTCGCAGTTTTTGACGCAGAAGAAACCAGGGTTGAGGACGAGGAAGCCAGGCTCGTTGCCCGACTCGCAGTCTGCTGGTTTCCTCTTATTTCTCGCCAGGAGAGGATTCAGGGACGGGCACTCCCTCGGTTTGTGCCAACCGGGCATGACATACATCCCCTGCGGCGCAGCGAGGCAATCGCGCATTCCAAACTGTGGCGTATACTTGCCCTTATCGCAGATATCGCATGAAGAGCTTCCAGATTTCTCGCTGTGCTTACCCGGCGGGCCTAGGGTCGCAGATGCATTGGAAGTTGAAATGAGCTGTCAGTAGATATTCAATATCGCAAGGAAGGATCGCACGTTCACTCACACTCTTTGCACGTGCTGGACGTATTTGATGTGCTATAGTCTCCAGCCTTACATGGAGCACAGAGGATTGAGGCCTCGCCAGAGTACTTTCCTGCACCACAATCCTCGCAGATGCCCTTTCCAGCGTCGGGCTTCTGCTTACCAGCTGCACAAGCAGAGCAAGCCTGGGATGTCGTGGCCCCTTCGACTTCGCTAAATCTTCCAGGTGCGCATGCAAAGCAAAGCTCCTCCTTGTCCAGGCCAAGCGCATTACCTTCGTGAGAGCGAATGAGGTAGAGGGAGTTCCCGAGCGAGTTAGTAAATGAGAAGACTCTCAAACAGCTCGTATTCTCTATTCCTCTGCAAACGTAGCGAGTGGAAAGTTGAAGACGCACTGTACGTTCCTGCCGGACACAAAACGCAATCTGTCGAGCTCGTTGCGTTGAGAAAAGGCTGATACTTTCCAGCACCGCAACGTTTGCACGACATCTGGCCAGGCTGGTCCTGAAAGAAGCCCGATGGACACGGTGTACATCCAGTACTGCCAGGCGAGGATGTGTAGCCAGCGGGGCAGTTTTCGCATACGCTAACGCCACCTGAGTCCGTCTTCATGAACTTGCCACTCTCACATTCGTAGCACGTCGTGCTTCCCTCAGTCGATGACTTTCCGCTTGGGCATATTTTACAATCGCTTTGGCCTAAAGATGAGAAAAGACGCGTCAGTCGTTGCAGAATCTGTTGTTGTATTTGAAGTAATCACTAGTTAGAATACGCTCACCATCCTCATTGCCATACGTTCCAGGTCTGCATTCTTGGCAGTCGTTAAAGGAGATACTCGGGTATACAGAGCTACTCTTTCCTTGAGAGCACTTTGTACACGAGATGTTCTGGTTTTGTCCGCGAGTTGTGCTGTATCGACCTCTTGCGCACTTCTCGCACGAGGATGCAGAGTCTGCACCGTAGACGTCCGAGTAGTAACCAAGAGCGCACAGCTCACATGATGACTGGCCTTCACTTTCCTGATACGAACCTGGGTTACACTGCTCGCAGTCTGCGAAGGTGACAAACATTCGAAAAAGTCAGTCGGTAGCAGGGCGGACCTCTGCAATAAGGCGCACCTCTCTAGCTTGCTAACTTGCCTGAGAAACGAGAGCCACCGGAGAACAGACGAGACGTTCCAGCTGGGCAGCTATGATCGACAGCATCGTCAATGAGCACAATAGCGTAGGGATCATGGATTTTGCAATCAGTCTCATCATACGCGAACACTCTAGCTACGGCCAATACTCACTTGTTGCAACCGATATCATATGCGGCCGCTCCCGCACTCGCCCAGTACGGTCCAGAAGCGGAAATCCACTGTCCTGGCGCACACTGCTGCTGACAGAAAGCATTTCCTGCTTGGTAGAACCACATGGCATAACCGGGATCACAGCCTGTCTTTGGCACGTTGTCCTCCAAGGTGACTCGAGCAAATGTTGGATATTGCGCAAGCGGTACCGGATTCGACGAATACGAGTCTCGGATAACGCGCCCGACTGAATTGCGGTTGCGCACTACGGCGCTGTCTATCAACCTAAGGACCACATCTAGAGTCTACGTGAATGTGAGTTGTTACTAATATAATACTCCATTGCAAAACTAAACACGAGGCTCACGTAGATTGCTGCTCCCTGCGAACTGGCTGGTTGCGTCGCATCTCCAATATTTTCTGTAAAGTTGCACTCGGTAAACGTGATTGTCTGTAGACCACCTCCCTCGTGAGCTACTTGCGACCAGAACCCAGCACCGAGTTGCGCCTTCTCATCAGTACATTTGGTTAGATGTGATATTCACAGTAGCAATAAACACACAGGACAATTCAGGAAAGGAGAGAAATTGAGACAAAAGGATGCCTCACCCCTTCGCTTTTTAACGTATTGTGCAGGAAAGTTGTCTTTGTGAAGTCCAGATCAACGGCCAACTCAGCATTGGTTTCAAAGTATGCGACTCCCGCTCCGACAATAGTTGCAGTCGTGGAACGGATGCTGTTTGATTCAAACACTGTGTTGGTGATATTGACTGCATTTCGCAGAGGTCAGATAGGATGCAGATTCTTTGTCTGCACCAATGTGCACGAGATAGAGGTTCGAAGTGATGGAGAGCTTCATGAAATTGCGCAAGGCTTACCAAAACGTCCAGATGGTACGATTGTCTGAGGGTTTGTCGTCAGAGCCGTTCCTTGGCTTACGTCAGAGATGGCCAGGCCGCCGCCCCATGACAAGGAAGTGCCGAGGAGATTGTTGCCTCGAAAGGTGCACTCCGTAATTTCCAGATTCCACGTGTCAAGCCTGAAGGCGGTCCACACCGACATCCTGGGAAAGAATCGATAAGATCAAATGAGGGGACTGTCATAGCCATGCTCGCCCTTTCCTCTCACACCCCAAACCTGGGCTTCAACTTACCCTGCGCCAAAAGCGCCTGGGACGTTGGAAGCTAATTCTACAGAGATTGAATTCTCTAGGAACTCCGTCCGAACAAACTTGATTGTCATGTTTCCTCGCGGGGAGGGCATGCTGTTCGCCTGGGCTGTTGTGAGGCCGTCGTCATCGATAACAATCGAGACGCCGCCTCCCGCGGCGTAGTGCTGTGATTGTGTACTGAATGTGAGCACGGTGGGCCAGAGTCTTTGACCAAGGCAGGACAAACACATTCTACTTGGCAAAAATTACGCTCAACGCTCCGTATTCAAAGACATACCGACGCGCTCGGAGTGTTGGCAGTGACAACGCGATTGTTGTGGAAGACCGTATCCAAGACAGAGACGTCCATGTATGACCCGCCCCGAACGAGGAGTGCACCCCCACCGTCAAAGCGTGTCGCCCCGGTACGCGTTGACTGCGCACTGTTTTGCTCCAACCCGCCCGAGAATTTGAGGTTCTCTAGGACTACCACGCAAGGCGCTGCCTGGGTGCTGCCGGTCGCGTCGATAGTGAGAATTCTTCCTGTTCCCCCACTTGCTCTCGAGATGGTTGCCTTGGCACCATCACCGCCTCCGTTCAAGTCGCCCTTCAGCGTTATCCTGCCAGTTAGGGATGGCAGCGCATCTGTTCCCGAAAGCTCGATGTTCTGCCTGACATAAACAAGATAAGGGGTTCTTTGCGGGTCTGAGTTTGCACTGTTGATCGCGGCACTGAGCGAAGCGAAATCAGTCGCGTCACGTTCCTTTGGCGCCGTCGCCATCGTCTGCGTCACAGTTTCGCACAACAGCAGAATCAAGGAGACCAAACCAAGCCCAAGGAGTCGGCGCGTTGTGCGCCAACCTCTAATGCAGCTACGAGATCTCATGGCATGGTCCTCTATGTAACAATTTTACGCGTCATTGCCCAAGGTCGGCGTTTGCTTTGATTGCTCGCTCGGAACTCTCGTTTTCGTCGGGCCTCTCCTTCCTTCGGTCCTCCTTTATGTGCGCTCCGTCATTTCCAGTACCTGCACCGTATGAGCTTCCTCTCACCGGTGAAGCCTTCGGCGGAAAAGGGACAAGCGACTACTACCACCTCATCTGTCGCAGAGCCAGTTCGAGCCTCTCCCTCGACCCTCGAGTCGACTCGACAGCAAGGTGCCAAGCCGGTCGGTGGTCGGTCGCGCGCGCGCGATGGTTGCAGCCCTCCTTGCGATGGAAACCCGGAAATCTGGAAATCTTCGTTTCGCCGTTGTATGCCGTACTAGTCCCCCACCCTGTCCTTGCCTACCAAACCTGTACCATATGGAGCTCGCCCCTCCCCTGTACACTTCACTATGCGGTGTGGCCACATGAAAATGCAATCCGAACCTTCATGCTGCGTACCTTGTTCGGAAAACACTAGGCAATATCAGGTGGTAAAATTTTACTGTAGCACTTGATAGTGACACCGAAAATGCCTCCGGTACCGGGTCTGCACATCTCGGTGTGGCCACATGAAAATGCAATCCGAACCTTCAAGAACCCTCTGCTCCCAACCTTCCCTTCACATACCAGGCAAGCGACGGAATCAGAGAGCTCTAGATCTCGCTCTCACTCACATTATTACCCATCCCGATTCAAACAGGAGCGGAGAGCAAGAACGAGGCAATAATGCAATCCTCCGAAAATTCCGGCACCGAAACGGAGAGGAGCGCCGACACCGCTGCCGCTAACGAGGTCGCCCCAGAAGAAGAGGCGATTGGGGCGTCAACACGAGCCACGGCGAAGGGCAGCAGGGTGGGCCACGTTGCTGCAGGGACGCTTCTCAAGATGGACACACCCAAGGTTCTCGAGCAGCTTGCCAAGGTCTTTGGTTACGCGTTGATTGCAGCGGTGCCAAACGTCCTGTTTGCGATTGCGACTTCTTACTTTCCGTTCACGAGATGGGCAACCAAAATAGGCGTCCCCACGATCGACAACACCGCCTACGCAGCTTGGCACCTGACGTTATTTAGTGGATCTTCTGCACTTTGTGTTGCCTTCAACTGTGCCTCGTACACTCCTGAGGATACCTACAATAGGGAAATGGGCTGGCATTCCTTCTTACCTTGCCTCCTTTCTTTTTGGATCAGCCTTGATGTCCTCTGCTTCCTCATATTTTGCTTGCGTAAGTTTTGACAGTTAATACACATGCCGAAAGTTGTTGAAATCGAAAACGAAAGAAAAGGTCAGCAATGACCGCATTTTCCACGCCCATTCCATGGTACGCATCTCCACATCCTTGTAATACAGCTGCGCACATAGCTCCGGAAAGGTGAGCCTGCTTTGCATCACGTTTGAATTTCTACTTGCATTGCAGTGCATGATGGCACCCCTTTCTTTTATCTTCTTTCACCAAAGCACTAAAGCATTCAATTAATTTCCCGTCTCAAAGCCGTATGTACTTTACAGAGATGGGCATGTATGTTGTCGCGACACCAATTGCGGTTGCAATCTCTGCGTAAGTTTCGATCTCGCTCTACATCGTCTTGCTTGTTGCTATATTTGCTTGGCCATTTCTTATCTGACGTTCTCAAACATGCAGTGCATACTTGAATTATCGCGTTGCGGGCAGAGTCGATTCCGAATTGCGTAGTAATCGAGGTGCTCGAAAGGCAAAAGAGAAGAAGTCTGATCAAGGTTCAGGTTTTTGGAAAGTTGCGTCACTCTACATTTCCATGATTATATTTTTCACCATCCTCGCGGGATACCCCACCATTATCATGCCTCTGTTCCGCGCTGAGCAGACGACAGACTCACTCAGGGTCGTGATCGCCTGCTTGGTTCATCCATTGGCTCACGAGTTTGTTGCAATGGGGTACAGAGGTGCGTCACTTTATGCGTTGTCACACCACACCCATATTTATCTCATTCCTCATTGCAAATCTTTGGAAGCTTCTCGATTTTCAAGCAGGCGTCTTCGCAGGAACTTGAAGGACGGGAAGCGCGGGCATTACCTCCTCTCATCCCTTATGATTCCGTCTATCATTGATGCAACCTTCATTCACTAGTGAGTATGAGCGAGCTCTCTGCTGCACTGCTCTTGGTTGCAAAAGCAGCAAAACGTTGGTGTGCAAAAGCCTTACGTTTGTCGCGTTACTTACGATTCCACTAATCGTACTACCAACGCTGTGCTACCCAACGTCTCCCTCGCAGTCGACGATCAATGCTCGGTGTAATCGTCGACCCGACGGCGGTAGTCCTCGCACTCATCATCACCGGCCTGGAGGAGGCACTCATGCGCTGCACGATAGTCCACCGCGACAACTTTATGCGCTGGCTTCTGGGGAAAAAGGAGACCAGCTTGGAGGAGCAAGAGGTGGAACGGGAGATCTGGGCTCTGTCTTCGGCAATCAGCATGTATCACGAGCTCGTGAGTGCGCACAGGTGCCGCGGTCTTTTAAATTTTCAAAAAAGAGGATTCTGCCACTAACGACCAGCACTTGCAACCCTCCGGACTATCGCCGTCTCTTCGGCGAGACAGAATAGCATCATCGTCAGTCGCGTCCAGTTCATCGTCTTTCGACCTCACCGCTATGTCTTCAACGTGCGTTTCTCTCTCCTTTTTCCTCAATATCTGCATTCTTTAAAATCCCTCTCTCTTCTTCCCGAATTCTTCGCGAATGATTGCGTAGCACTCACAATCCTTCCGCATCCACGTAAAGTTCGGCTACCACCTGGGCGCAGACATGACCAGCGCCGGCTTCATCATGAGCGCTGTGCTCCTCGAGCTCGGGTTCGAGTGCGCGGTAGATTTCATGGCGATCAAAGTTGAAGGTGGCTACGGCATCGACTTGGTAGGTCTTTGCAACTTCTGATTTATTATCGTTGGAGTGTCGTTGTCTCGTGTACTTGACGATAATGTGCTCACAAGACTTGTCGACCTTTGCAGGATCGGTTCTGGGCTCTTTGGCGCATGAACCCTGCCGCCTTTGGGGGAAGCCTGATCGCTCAGGGATGCATAGCCATGTGCTTGTCGCTTCCTGCCATGGCCACTGTTCCAACTATCATATTCTGCAAATCCATCGATCCGTGCTCGTGTTCCGGTGGCGGCTTTTACCTATACAAGACCCTCTGCGAGGCCCGGGACGGGCCCGGGAACTCTCTGAACGGGACCGCGGGCAGTTCGGAAAGCGTCTCTTCGTCTGCAAACATTACTGTCTTGCAACACGAGTACGGCTCGACCTTTTCGTTTCTTGGAAAGGACTCCACGGCGGTGGTGGTATCGTGAGTCGAAATAACCGATGGAATTATCGTTGATGAAATAAATGCGAAGAAAGTGTAGCTTCGCACTCACCGACTCATATGTGCATGCTATGCATACAGCGTCCTCGTCCTCGTCATCATCACTGGAATCTTTTTTTTGGCGCAGTCAAAAATTATGAACATTAGAGCTGACACTGCGAGGGAAGAGGCTGAGTACGTTCTGCGTAGGGAAGAGTGCGCTTGGTGTGAGTTGTGATGAGTCTGACATTCTCGCATTCCGTTCCCCCAACCACCTTGTTCTCCACAGGAAGCGCAAGATCGAGGCCGAGGCGAAGAACGCCAAGCTTCAGAACCAACTAATGCTCACGAAGCTAAACGAGAGTCAAGTCGCCATGGTGAAAAATAACGCGTCGGTCATCGAGGGCAAAGTTCCCGCTCACTTGAAGCTCCACTGGCGCATTCTCAAGTTTCTCGATCGCCTTGGCTCGGGAAGTTTTGGTGATTGTTACAAGGGCACGAAGGATGGGCGTCTCGTTGCCATTAAGCGCATGCGATCTGGACTCGTCGACGACCAGGTGTTCAAAGCATTTTGCAAAGAAGTCGTCGTCCTGGCGGTGAGCTTTATTTTTTGTTTCCCTCTCGCTGTTGCGCTTACGGTATCTCACTTTGTAGTGCTTGTTTGTCTGCGCGCCCGTCCCGTCCACGACTACCTGCAACACTACAGACGCTGGACCACGTGAACATCGTAGCGTTTCGCGGCTACTGCATCGACCCTTTCCTCCTCATTGTCATGGACTTCGTGAGTGGGGGCAATCTCGCCGAGTTTGTCGCGGCTCAAGATCCGCTCGATCCGCCGTCGATCAACGTCGTGATGGGCATCCTTATGGGATCAGCCAAGGGATTTGCGTACCTCCACGCGAGTGAGCCGATGCCCATCCTGCACCGCGACATCAAGAGTGAGAATATCCTTCTCACGGAGGTCTTTGAGCCGCGCATCGCTGATCTTGGAGAGTCCCGCGCGATGGCAGAGGACCATGCGATGACGATGGTTGGGACTCCAGGGTACACCGCGCCAGAGGTGCTGCGCGCGGAGCAGTGAGTTATTGTGGCGTTGATTGGGTGTTGGAAGAGAGGAAATTGAGGTAGTTAGGAGCTGCGACTGTCTCTCGTACAGCAGCAATCACTGACCCAACGTCGCATCACTCCTTAGCTACGGCACGGGTGCGGACGTCTTCTCGTTTGCGATCGTTATGAGCGAACTTCTCGCCCTCCGTGCTCCCTACTCAGACCTGATGAAGAACGAAGACGGAGACTCGATCCTTTCAATGGACCAGATCACAGCGATGACGATGAAGAGAGGGGGAGGTGTACGGCCTTCACTGCCGGATAATTTAGACGTAGGCATGCTTTCTCTTGTTCATAGATGCTGGTCTAGCGATGCCTCTGCACGGCCATCATTCTCTTCGATCCTTGTCCATCTCGATGAGATTGCAAATGCTCGTGTGGCGGCCGAGAGAGAAGGGCGCAAGCAAGCAGAGGACGAGCTCATGAGGGACGGTCTAGCCGCGCTCTGTCACGAGCTTTCCGACATTCTTTCGCACTTCAAGCCTGCCGAGTGGAGTGAAAAGGAAGCTCGGAGCGTGGTTGACCCCGACACCTTTGTTACGGCCAAAGATGTCACCTTGAAGGAGGTCTTTCGGTTGGAGAAAGGTCCCAGCTGCATCAAGGCGTTGGGCTGGGTGATGTTTGGTGGGCTCGAGAACGGCGTAGAGATCACGAGAGAGCCTCTCGTAGATGAGGAGGACATTATTGTGAATTTGGAGAAGATGAGTGCTTTAGTTTACATCCGCTTTACGGCAAAGCTAAAGAAGAAGGAAGGCCAGGAAGAGACTAAAGACGACGGTGGTGCGTTTGACGGCTTTGCGAGGGCGCTGCGCGACGCCGAGCACGCCGTCAACTCTGAGGGAAAGGTGAAGCTTGAAACGGCTGTGACGGAAGCTTCTGCCGCAGAAAGGAAACGGCTGAAACTAAAGCCGAGACCAAGAACTCTCAAGCTCAAGAAAAAGAAGAAGAAGGAGAGGGAGGCAGCAATGTCGACGAAAGACCGACAACTCATGCGTTTCATCAAGGCGACACGATACGTCCGCGGCGCGGGCGCGAGCAAGATTCATCCAAGTGCGAAGCTCCGTCTGTTTGGGCTGAGGATGCAGACGCAGCATGGCGACGCGACGCCGAATAACATTCCTGCGGCACTGGCTGCGGTTGCAGATTCTCTCTCACAGGAAGACGGAGAGAGAGGTGCCCTTGTGAACAGGAACTTCAACGGAGGCCCCGCACTGGCACTGCAAAATCTGAAACTGCAGGCATGGTCCGCGCTCAAAGGAAAGAGCCGCGAGGTCGCAATGTCGGAGTACCTCGACTTCCTGAGCTCGATCGCACCGCAGTGGAGGGTAGCGCACGTCCTTGGCTCGCATGAGTCACTGCAGGATGACAAGCCCAGGATTATGATGTGGGTCTTGAACGTCTCGTTCCGCCGTCTTCGAGAGGAAGAGGTTCGAAAGGCGAAGGCACAATCCTTGGGTACGTTGTCGCTGTGTTACCTGTCGATTTCTCCATCACTTTGCGCACATGAAAGCACAACTGAAGATCTTCTTTATGGCATAAGGACTTTCAAACGACGGACGCCGTCGCCCAGTCACAAATCGGGCGCGAGCGCACTTTCGTGTGACCTCGATCGATATTCTGCAGTCGAGCAACGGCTCTGGCGCAAGGAACTTTAGCGAGGAGGACATCGCAGATGAGAAATCGGCCCTAGTCGACGTTGCGAGCAAAGAAAGCGGGCGCGCCTCGGTCGGGGAAGGAGGTATTTTCTCTTTCTTTGCCAACATGCCCAAGGATTTGACCGTGTCCGACCTGGTTATTGGCAAGGACAAGTTTAAGAACATTGAGGAGCAGCGCGAGTACTTTGAAAGGGAGATGCTGGAGCTTGCAAAAGATGAGGAAGGATGGGCACTTTTCGGCAAGACTAACGCAGAAGTCGATGATAGTGACCAGCTAGACATCTACGCCAAGACATTTGACTGGTCGCCTGTAAGATGCTTTCGAACGTCCGTCAAGGAGGCAAATGTGGGACCTGTCAAGCTTATGGATTTTATTCAACAAGATTTCGAAGTACAGATAGAAAACAATCTAAGACCCACTTGGGACCGTGCCTCTTTACTGACGAAGAAGGCGGTTGCCAACGTTATATACCCTTTTATCCACAGAACAGAAACGGTCTTATCATGCATCCAATACCGTGTTGTGGAGCTTCCTTGTGGGTACAAACAATCATCACGGATCGATGCACATATACGTATATACTTTTGCACATTTGCGCTGTATTTGAACACTAACGTTTCCGCTCTTTTCTCCATCTCGCACCTAAAATCCAGGGCCCGTAACAAGTCGCTTTGCCCTTATTGCAAATGAGTACGTGTTGAAGCGGGAGGACGATGAGAGCAGAAGCTGGTTATTTGCGTACAACCACGATATAGAAAACGTGAGTTTCGCTTTTGTCGCGGGAGATGAACAAATTGAAGATCAGAAGCAGCAAGTGACCGTCCTGAACTCATCCGTGAATATGGCAGCCATACTTTACGCAACGAAAGGGTTTTCTCCGTATGCATGTCCGAAAGCAGGGCTTGGTTACTCTTCCGAAGGTGATAAAGAACGGAAAGAGTCCAATTTACGAGTACGTGTGGCTAGCAAACATGGAGTTCGGAGGAATGGTAAGCTTCGTGATGTTGCACTTCGCCCTTCTTTCGAGCTGTCCCCACATTAATGCGACCCCTCTCGACGTTTCGCAGGTTCCGTCAGCTTTGGTGCAGCTCCTCTTGCGATCGTTCATGTTCTTTCCTGCAGACTTGCTGCTTAGAACCGCGGAGAAAAAAGCGCGTGGCGCCCAGGCAGAGAGCACGGATGCTCGCTCTTTCACTTCTCTCCTCGAGGGTGGCGACGTCGAAGCGATGGGGAAGGCAGATGCTCAGGTTGGAAAGGGCAGCAACGGCAGACACACCGACCTCGAGGCCGTCGTGCGCGGGCTCCGAAAGGAGTTGCGAGGGAAGGACGAGAGGCTGAAGGAGAAGGATGAGAGGCTGAGGGAGAAGGACGAGAAGCTGAGGGAGAAGGACGAAACGGTGAGAGAGAAGGATGAGGAGATCACCCAGCTCAAGATTAAATTGCAAGGCATATTGAACAACAAGAACGAAGCAGTGTCTGCAGAATTGTAAATATTTAAAATATAAATTGTTGATGCATTGTTGGTGACTGGCTGCTTTGTTCAAGCCGTCAGGGTGCTGTTGCGTTCTTCGGAATTCGATACCGTCGTGGGAAGCCATGGTAGAGGATTTCCGGATTTCCTGTACGACGACGACGAATTCGCCGACGCCTCTGGCAATGGATTTGTGTTCAAAGTGTTCGACGCTGAGACCGACCTGTCTCTGCAGCAGCCGGTTACCGATCTCCTCGATGTTGCGATGCTGCCTGCGGCCATCGGAGGCGACGCGACTTCCCTTGACGAGAATGGAGAGGCGGACGAATATTTCTCGCGCGGCGTGCGGATGAACTTTCTCGTTCTAATCGTAGGCATAAGGGAGCAGCTTTCGGAGATTTGAGCAGCACTTCATCTGCTGCGATAGCGATATCAAGCGGGTTGGAAGCAGGAGCAGGATCAAGGTAGAATGAAAGTAGGGAGGACTCCGTTCATCTAGATGTAGGCAATGTGGCGCATCCTTCTACCCCCCCGCCCCCTGCGCCCTCTTGATACCACTTAATTTATCCCTTTGAGAAGTAGAGGTTGAAGTTGAGCCTCGTGTGAAGGTTGCTGAGGTGCGAGTGGTACGCGTTCCTTGCCTTGTCCAGCAGCGCGGCCATGAAGCGGCGGAGGAGGTCGTCGAAGGAGGAGCGAAAGCGAGAGATCATCCGGACGTAGCCTGGCACGAGGCGCGTTGTTGTTGTTGGTGGTGGTGTTCGCAGCGGCAGCAGCAGCGGCAGCAATAGTAGTAGTAGCAGTAGCAGCGGCAGCAACAGCAACAGCAACGATTGGGACATAAGTGTGCTACTTTACCTTGAATACTGCAAGAGAAAGCAAGGCAAGGCAAGGCAAGGCAAGGCAAGGCAAGGCAAGGCAAGGCAAGACAAGACACGTACCCTCCTCTGTCGCCATCCTCCTCATATGCTCCGACCGCACCTTCACCCGAGTCCTGCGCACCGCTGCCCGCTCCTTCATGCGGACTTCGAACGCCTCCTCCGCGGAGACACGCGCCGCGCCCGCCTTGGCCTTCCCTCCGTCGGAGGAAGACGAAGAGGACGATGAAGAGGACGATGACAGGCCGTGGGTCAGCGAGTCGAAAGGCAGGCGAGCGCCGGCCCTCGCCGCAGCCGAGTCTGCTGCCGCCGCCGCCGCGGACTCTGCGTTGAAAGTCTCTCCGAGGGAACGGGAGAAGCGCGCCATGTTTTCCGCAAACAAGAGGCACGTCGTCGTCAGCTTTTCGAGCTGGGTTAGTTTCTCTCTCTCTCTCTCTCTCTCTCTCTCTCTTTGTCCCTTCCTTTCCTCTCCACTCGTTGCCTTCCTTACCTTGGTGAGCACCCGAAGCAGCGCCGGCGATGTGAGCAAACACTCCTTCAGGCACGTGTCGAGCAAGTCGCGGTGGAGGGAAAGTACGTCGTCCACGGAGAGAACGCTGCCGCCGCCGCCGCCGCCGCCGCCGCCGCCACCGCCACCGCCCTTGTCTCCCCTTCCTCTCCTCTCCCCTCCCCTGGCCGCACCAGCAGCGCTCCCGCTCCTCCCCGCCGTCCCTGGCGCAAACGCTGCGTTGGTTGCCGTCTCTGTCGCTCGGATCCTCGTCTCGAACTCGTGCCACCGCGGCTCCAGGACCTCGACCTGCATGTAGTAGAGGATGTTTTGCATGAAATGGAGCATCCTCTGCCTCAAGATGTAGCTTCCGGTCAACGCCGCTTGCGTCTCCCTCGCCAGTTCCTTGGCCTGCTGCTGGTCTCTCCACGTCACAAACAGGCGACGCTGCACGTGCTTGCAGAAGAAGAGATGCCTGAAACGATATAAACGTCAGTCTCTCTCTCTCTCTCTCTCTCTCCCTCTCCCTCTATCGCAGACCCCTCTCCCCTCTCCCCTTTCCCGTTGATGAGATGAGACAGACCCACCTGAAAAGCAGCTGGTACTTCGTCAGTGCCCTGCGCGAGAGGACGAGAGACATCGGCCACGACACGCGCAGATCGAGCGTGAACGCTTCAAGGCCTGTGATCCGACCGCCAGTGATGCCCGCGCCGAACACCCTCTCCTCCATAGATACTGTGGACAGCAGGGAAGCGTCTGTCGCACCCACAGTGTTGTTGTTGTTGTTGTTGTTGTTGTTGTTGCCCCCTCCCAAGCCGACGGCGGTCATGTTGATGGAGAAGGATTCGTTCAAACTCATGTGAGTGTCGTTCACCCCCCCTCCTCTCTCCCCTGCGTTTCTGGAGAGCGCGTGGATCGTGTCGAGGTGCTGGATCAGCGTGTAAGGCAGAAGCGAGCACATCACGTCGTCGCGGTAGTCTGCTCGCGCTGCTGCTGCTGCGGACACGCCCCTCTCCTCCTCCGCCATGGCGTAAAGAGACGACGCTGACGTTCCCACTGTAGTCGCCATCGCAGTCGCGAGCAAGGCGTGGACTCGAGCCGGGGAAAGGTCCTCTGCAGGTGTCTGCAGCTCCCGCTCGGCGGCGTCGAGGAAATGAACGAACCTATACGAACGGAGAGATAGACAGACAGACAGACAGACAGACAGATAGATAGACAGACAGACAGACAGACAGATAGATAGATAGATAGATAGATAGATAGATAGGTACGTGAGAGAGATAGGCAGATAGACAGACAGACAGACACATACACAGATAGACACAGATAGACTCCATCATGCACTCACCAGTCACCCTGCGCGAGCAAGAAAAACTTCTTCACAGTTCTCAGCCTCCTGAGCAGGTCGCAACAACGAGCGTCCGCATCCCTCGCGCGCACTGCCCTTAACTGCCTGCGAACAGCGGCAGAAGTGAGCCACTGCTCCTCCACCATGCCCCCGCCGCTGATACTGCCGCCGCCGCCGCCGCCGCCGCTGTTGCTGTTGCTTCGCGCTGCGGCTGCGATGGCTTGTATCTCCCTCGGCCTCTGAAAGAGTACGGACAAAAGCGCTCGGGAGGCGTACTCATACGCACGGTCTAGGCGAAGAGCAAAGGTCCTCTCCTCGCCGACGCCGCCTCCGCGCCAGGACAGGGGGAGAAGGCGAGACGAGATGAAGGAAGACTCTCCCCCTCCTTCCTTGGCCCGAGCGAAGGAGGAGGAGGAGGAGGAGGAAGAAGAGGAAGAGGAAGAAGAAGAGGAGGAGAGGGACAGAGCTCTCTCCAAGGCGGCGTCTGTTTCGTCCCATTGCCTTCGCCAGGAGCGGGGTCGCCGTTCCTCATCTCTTCCCTCCCCGTTCTCCAAACCTTCCTCTCCTCCTCCATATTCCTCGTCCTCCTCCTCGTCCTCTTCCTCGTCGTCGTCATCATATTGGGTTCCGTCGTGGGCCCAGGCTACAGATCGAACGACGTTCAGATACTTGCCTGCGGGAAGGAAGCGCGCA
>JACLAD010002537.1_pt1 | contig 15450 bp, 13 predicted proteins | sample 8027901 | NCBI WGS metagenome assembly JACLAD01 (sample SAMN15725071, study PRJNA655200) | protist metagenome | isolation source: fluorescence activated cell sorting (FACS) single amplified genomes of... | place: Spain: Blaines Bay Microbial Observatory, Mediterranean Sea | collected 2016-07-05 | reverse complement strand
TAATAGACCAGCTTGCCGTCCTCGAGCACGACGCCCGAGCTGCACAGCTTGCGGATCTGGTTCATCGAATGGGTGACCACCACCGCGCCCGCCGTCTTCATCCGCTCAAGGAAAACGAGCCGGCTCTTGCGCTTGAAATCAGCGTCGCCGACGCTCGTCACCTCGTCCACGAGATAGGTGTCGAAGGGGATGCCGATCGAGACGCCGAAGGCCAGCCGCGAGATCATCCCCGAGGAATAGGTCCGCACCGGCGAGTGGAAATGCGGGCCCAGCTCGGCGAAATCCTCGACGAACTCGACCAGCTGCTCGGTGTCGACGCCGTAGATGCGCGCCACGAAGCGCGTGTTCTGCGCGCCGGTCATGTCGCGGTGAAAGCTGCCGCGAAACCCCACCGGCCAGGACACGGTGCCGGTGCTGACGATGCGCCCCGCCGTGGGCTGGATCGTGCCGCCGATCATCCCCATCAGGGTCGATTTGCCCGCGCCGTTGCGCGCCAGAAGCCCCACGGATTCGCCCGTGGGAAAGGTGACCGTGGCATCGTCGATCACCACCTTGCGGCCCCAGCGCGTGGGAAAGCTCTTGCTCAGGTTCTCCAGCCGGATCACGCCGCGCCCTCAGCGCCGGTCGCGCAGCGAGTAATAGACGAGGCTGCCGATCGCCCAGGCGAGAAAACCGAACAGCGCCACGATGCCGATCATCATCTCGCGCTGCGGGAACTGCGCCCGCTCGGCCAGGGTCGGGCGGATGTAGGTGGCGAGGTAGCGGCTCTGGCGCTCGGCCTCGGCCTGCGCCGCGTCATAGGCGGCCAGCGCCGCGGTATAGGCCGTCTCGGCGAACTCGCGCTCGACGCTGAGCCGCTCGAATTCGGAGATGGTGGTGGCGTAGTTCTCGCCCGTGGGGCCTTGGCCGTTGGCGCCGAACTTCTCGCGCTCCTGCGCGATGCGCGCGCGGATCACCTCGATCCGGCGCTGCGCCTGCGCCACGCGCGGATCGCCCTCGCCGGCGCTGTCGCCCAGAAGATCGAGATCGATTAGCGCCGCGGCGAGCTGGCCCTGCAGCGTGTTGAGAAGCCCCATCTGGCCCTGGATGTCGGCCGACGGGTCGACGATCTGGTTTTCGACGCGAAACGCCGTCAGCGCCTCGCGCGCCTGCTTGAGCCGGTCCTGCGCGAGATCGAGATCGGCGCGCGCGTAGCGGGTCGCATCCTCGCGCGCCACCGCCGAGAGTTCGTTCACCGTGGCGCTGCTCTCAAGGTAGATCTCCTGCGCGATGTCGCGCGCCTCGACCGGGTCGAAGGCCAGCACCCGCATCTCGATCAGCCCCGAGCCGCTGTCGTAGGAGATCCGCAGCATCCGCTCCCAGTAGTCGGTCAGATCCTCGATCGTGCCGTCGGGGTCGAAGCTCAGAAGCGGGTCGGTCTCGTGATGGCGCGAATAGAGCGCGCGCAGGTCGAGCTTCTCGTCGATCCGGCGCACGATCTCCTGGCTGCGGATGTATTCGTAGAGGATCTCGGCATCGTTGTTGGCGCCGCCGCCCAGCGTCGAGCCGAGCCCCCCCAATATGTCCGAGGCGCTGGAGATGTCCTCGGAGCGCACGGTGAAGCCCAGCGTCGAGGCGTATTGGTCGACTGCGCGGGTGTAGAGATACCAGCTCGACACGCCGACCGGCGCCAGCACCATCAGCAGAAAGGAGAAGACCAGCCCCCAGTGCCGCTTCTTGACCTTGGCCGGGCGGGCGAGGGGGCGCACCACCACCGGCTCCGCCTCGGCCTCGGCGCGGGCCTTCTCGGCCTCGCGCTTGGCCTGCCGCGCCTCGCGGCGCAGCTCGCTCCGGCTCTTGGGGCCGCCGCTGCGCGGCGCGGCATTGGCCGTCTCGGCCTTGGCTGCTGCTCGGCGGGCCCGGCGCGCTTCGCGGCGAACGCGGAAGGGCGAGCACCCGGCCCTCCTCCCCGTCTTCCTCGGCGATCCGGCGCAGCGCCGTGAGCCGCCGCCAGCCCGAGATCAGCCCCCAGCGCGGGCTGGTCCCCTCGCCCAGGTCGGCCACCTCGATCGCCACCTGCTGGCCGCGCGCGCGCAGGCTCTCCACCAGTGTCTGCATCTCCTCCTCGTCGGTGCCCATGCGGTCGCGCATGAGATAGCCCGCGTCGATCTCGTCGAGCGGCAGCCACTGGATCAGCCGCCCCTCGGCGCGCGCCTCGCCCAAGGTCCGGCCCATCTCGTCGAGCGCGGCGCGCCCCGCCGCATCGCCCGCCACGGCGGCGATCGGCATGGTCCGGGTCGGGGCGATGCCGAGCGGGTAGGTCGGAATGGCCGACTTGGTCTCGGGGGCCGCTTCGGCCCCTGTCTCGAAGCGGGGCGGGGAGAGGCGCTTGCGCTTGGCCATGGTCAGGCTCCTTGCAGGGGTCGCGTCAGGATGGGGCGGCCGGGTTGCGGCGCGGTGAAGCCCGCGCGCGCTTCGGTACGGCGATGGGATGTTTCGCGCGCGAAACGGTCAATAGTGCTGACTGTTTCGCGCGCGAAACATGCGGGCGCGCTCATTGCGCGGCGGAGGCGGCGCGCGCCTCCAGCTCCTCACGCCGCCAGACGCCCATCAGAAGTCTCTTGAAGGCAGCATAGGTCTCGTCGAAGGTCTCGCGCCCGCGGGCATAGGTCTCGCGGTTGAAGTCGCGGTAATCGGCCTCGTAGATGCCCTGCACCTGCTCGCCCGCCTGGCCGATCAGCGCGGTGAAATCCTGCCGGTGCGGGCTCATGACGCGGCCCAGATAGGCCTGCATCAATGCTGCCAGCTCGCCCTGCTGCGCGCCGTCGTAGCGGGTGACGATGGTGCGCACCGCGTCCCACTGGAACGCCGTCTCCTCGCGCCCCAGGGCGCGGGCGGCGAGGTTCTCGCCCTCCTCGATCGAGGCGAAGGTGGTGTGCAGCATGTCGAAGAAGCGGCCCGTGGAGTCGAACTCCAGGAACGAGGCGCCCATCGGCACCAGCAGGATGTCGGCGGCGGCCAGGCCGTTGATGGTCAGGTAGCCAAGCGCCGGGGGCGTGTCGATGAACACCAGATCATAGGCGTCGAGCAGCCCGTCGCGCTCCAGCACCTCGGTCAGCGCGTCCCACAGCTTCCAGCCGCGCGCGGCCATGCGCCAGACCGGGATCTGGAACTCGGCCCAGTAGAGGTTCAGCTGCGCGCCGATCAGGTCGATGTTGGGCCAATGCGTCTTCTGCACGAGATCGACGGCGCTGACCCCCAGCGCCTCGGTCAGCGTGTCGTCAAGCGGATGCGCCATTTCGCCGCGAGACGCGCGCCGCCCGTTTTCGGTCTGCAGATGCTCGGCGTAGTGCCGCGCGATCAGCGGGTAGACCGTCTGCCATTCATCCGCGACCTGCCCGCCGAAGATCGAGCTCATCGAGCCCTGGCTGTCGAGGTCGAGCACCAGCACGCGGTAGCCGTCGAGCGCCGCCGACATCGCCAGATGCGCCGCGGTCGAGGTCTTGCCGACGCCGCCCTTGAAGTTGGCCACGGCGATCATCTTGGCCGGCAGGCCCTCGGGGCGGTAGGGCAGGTAGGGCTTGGACTTCGAGCCTTCGGCGCCGAAATGCGCGCGCAGCCGCAGCACCTCGTCGAGGCTGAACCACTTCGCCCCGCCCTCGGTCTCCGAACGGCCCTGCGGCAGATCGGGGTTGGCCTTCAGCACGCGACGGAAATGGGCGGGTGCCACGGGGATCAAGTAGCGGGTGATCTCCCATGTCGAAAAGGGCCGCAGGCGCCGCGCCCCGTCCTCGCGCAGCCCGCGCGAGGCCAGGTCCGCGCGCCCGCGCGCGCAGGCCTGGGCGATCGCCGCGAAACCTCGGGCATCGGTCGGCGCGCCCAGCTCGGCCAAGGCGGCGTCGGGGTCGATGTTGAAATAGGGCGGCAGCGGCTCGCGGCTCATGGGGCTCCCCCGATGTGCGGTGTTTTCCCATGGATAGCGGGAAAGGTGGCACATGGAAGGAAAGAGTGCATGTGGGGGGCGTTTTTATGGGGCGCTGCCCTTCGTGCCACGCGGCGAAAGGCCGGGATCAGCCGAGATCGAGCATGCGCAGCCCCGGCCATTCCCGGAAGGCCGCGATATCGGCCTCGTAGAGCGCGTCGAGCCGCTCACGTTCCTCGACACTCCAAGGGTCGAAGCCGGGGGTACCCGGCCCGCGCGGATGCGCCTGCGCCAGCTGCTTGGCCCGCTCCGGCCCGACCGGCTGCATCGCCTGTTCGGCGGTCATCATCTCGATCGCGCGTTGCGAAAATCCGGGCCGTTCGTCGTGATCGGCCCGGTGCAGGGCCTCGGGCGGAAGGTCGAGCAATCGCGCCAGCAGCTCGATTTCGTGGCCGCGCAGATCCTCGGCCCGGTAGAGGGTCACTGTTGCGCCGCGAAACGCGCGTTGCAGGCCAGCGACGAGCGGCTGCCATGACAGCTTTTCCAGCGGGGTGCGCTGGAAGGCTTCGAAACCCTGGAACGGCATGGATTTCAGGCTCTCGCAATAAAGAGAGGGCAGGAAATCGGCGAAGCCGCGCAGCCCGAGGACGATCTGCGGTGCCGTGAGGCCAAGATGATCGGCCATCTCGTCGGCGCGCCAGGCCCCGGCGGGATAGAGCCCCTCCGGCGTGGCGACATCCTGCACGAGGCCGAGGATGTTCTCGTCGAAGATCAGCCGCCGACCTTCGCCGGGCGGCGATGGCGACGGCAGGGCCTCGGCCCGGTCGAGCAGGGGCCGGGTATGGGCCGCGCGGAAATCGGCGAGCGGGGTATAGGCGATGCCGTGCCGCTCGAGCGCCGGGCGCGAGGCGTCGAGGCAGGCCTGCAGGAAGGTCGTGCCGGTCTTGTGGACGCCCAGCCAGTAGATCTCGGCGCGGCTCATGCGGCCGGTCCCGAGGCGTGGCGCAGGCGCTCGAACTCCTGCAGCAGCCGATCGGTCTCGTCCGGGTCGGTCGCGGTCGCGTTGCCCCGGATCTCGGCCAGATCAGCGCGCAAGCGGTCGATCTCGCCTTGCAGGCTCTGGAATTGCTGTTCGGCTTGCCGCGCGTTCCGGGCGCAGGCGATGGCCATGATCCGCCGCTCGGCCAAGTCGAGGCGGTCCTCGCGGATGGCCTGCAGTATCTCGCGCGCCCAAGCGTCGTAATGCGGCAGCACCTCGCGCCGCCACAGCCGGGCGGGCACGTCGGCGAGGGCCTCGCGCGCGGCATTGATCCAGGGGATGATCGTGTCGAGCCGCATGCGCTCCATGTGCCAGCACATGTTCTGCGCCAGCCAGCGCAGCGCCAGGACGCGGGCCGGGCGCTCTCGCCTGCCGATCCCGGCCATGATGGTCCGGAAGTGGGTGAAGAAGGCCAGCAGCTCGGGCCCGGAAGAGGCCATGGTCTGGCCGGGCCGGGCAATGCGGTGGCGGCACAGCACGCGGTCGTGGAAGGCGATCCGGGTCGCGGCGCGGCAGACCGCCCAGTGAAAGGGATTGTCCTCGAAGAAGAAGTCGCCCTCGGGAAAACGCAGGCGGTGGGTCTCTATGAAATCGCGCCGGTAGAGCTTGCGCCAAGGCACGGCGATCATCTCGAGCGCGCGGCTGCGCGCGTCCTCGCCTTCGAGCGTTTCGGCACCGTGCCACAGCCCGGCATCGGCGGGGGCGCGCGGCGCGTTCAGCCCTTCGTGCCATTCGGTGTAGTTGGCGATCAGCAGATCGAGGGGGGCGGGGCCGGAGAGCGCCTCTTCGAAACGGTCGCGCACGGCATCGAAGCCCTCGGGATCGAGCCAGTCGTCACCATCGAGAAAGGCCAGGATCTCGCCTTGGGCGAGGCTCATGCCGATGTTGGCGGCGGGGCCGACGCCGCCGGGGGTGTTGCAGCCCAGAAGCACCGGGCGGAAGGCCACGCCAGGCGCGAGCTGCCCCGACTGGCCGAAGGCGCGGATCCGGGCGGGGCTGTCGTCGCGCGAGGCGTCGTCGACGACGATCAGCTCGTCGCCCGGGCGCAGCACCCGCGCAGCGCCTTGCAGCGCCGCCTCGATCCAGGGGCCCACGTCGAAGCTGGTGACGATCAGGCTGAGCCGGCTCATGCCGCCTCCGCCGCGTCACGCCATGCCAGCCGGGCATTGATCCGCCGCGCCAGATCGGGGTCGACATCGGCGATGCGCGCGAAGGCCTCGGGCGTCAGCGCCTCGGCGAGAAAGGCCCTGATCCGGGTCGCGAAGGCGGGGCGCAGCTCGGGCGCGATCTGCGCGCCGGCCCAGTGGAACAGCGCCATCGCGAAACGCGCGAAGGGCAGGGTGTAATCGGGCCCCGCCTGTGCGACGGCGCGCGCCACCGGCTCGAGCGCGCGGAACATCTCCAGCCGCTCCGCGCCGCTGCGGTTGGTCAGGCGGCTGCCGTGTTGATCCACCACATGCACCGCCGCGACCCGGTCGGAGACGAGGATGCGCTCGGCCCGCAGGAAGCTCAGCCAGTGCAGCTCGATATCGTTGTGCACCATGATCTCGGTGCAGCGCGTGCCGGTCTCGCGCAGGAAACCCGTGCGATAGACCTTGTTCCAGGGGTAGGCGGAGAGCTGGATCAGCTCGGGCCTGGCGGCGTCGGGCATCTCGTTCAGCGCGCCCAGTATACCGGCGCGCTCCCACAGGCGCTCGTCGCCCGGCAGCGGCCCCCAGCCGCCGGCCCCGGCGACGCGGCTGTCGGCATGGGCGAAGAGGCAGAAGTCGAACCCCTCGCGCGGCAGTTCGGCCATCAGATGCGGGAATTCGGGCGTGAAGCGGTCGTCGCTGTCGAAAAAGAGGACCCGGTTCGCGGTGACCTTGGCGAGCCCGCGGTTGCGCGCATAGCCCGCGCCGCGCTGCTGGGCATTGCGCGCAAAGACGAGATCGGCGCCGAGCCGCTCGGCGCTCCAGCCCATGGTCTCGGGGTCGGCGGGGCGTTCGGAGGCATCATCGACCACCACCACCTGGCTGATCGCCGAGATGCGCGAGATCTGCGCGAGCAGCCGCGCCAGACCCTCGGCGTCGTTCCAGACCGGGATCACCAGTGCGAGGTCGGCGGGCGGGCTCATGCGGCGAAGACCCGCAGGTCGTGCAGGTCGAGCCGGAAATCCCCCGTGGGCAGGAACAGCACCAGCTCGCGCCAAGGCGCGGGGGCCGAGAGCGCGGGGTGGGGGCCCCGGGTCTCGATCACGTCGAGATGCAAGAGCGGGCGCGGCAGGGCGGCGATGGTCTTGTCGAAGAAGCTGTCGACGAAGCCGGTCTCGCTGCCCGAGCGGATACAGGGCCGGACGGGCAGGGCCTGTCTCGCGGCGAAACGCGCGGCGAGACCGATCAGGGCGATGTTTTCGGCCGCGTCGAGGTCGAGCCGCAGGTGCAGACCGAACCAGCGTGCTGGGGCGGCGTGGGTCACCTCCAACTCGAGCAGCCGGCCCGCGGGGCTGGCGTAGCGGCCCTGCATTCCGGCCTCGGGGTCGGGCACGAAGCGCAGGCCCGGCAGGATCTCCTGCTCGGGCAGGATCTCGCCGGAGAGATCGCCGTCGCGCAGGCTCTGCAGAAGGCCTTGGGTCGTGGCGAGGGGCGAGAGCGCTACGCCGGATGCCGCGAATGAAGGATCAGACAATGAACACCCTCAGATCATGCAAGGACAGGTGAAGCGACCGGGTGGGCAGAAACAGCACCAGTTCGCGCCAGGGCGCCTCCTCGGGGATATCATGCCGCGCGAGATCCAGCACATCGAGATGAAGCCCCTTATCGGCATCGGGCAAAAGGGGCTTGTCGAAGAAGCAGTCCGAAAACCCCTCGCTGCGTCCCGAGCGCAGGCAGGCGCGGATCGGGCGAGCTTGCCTCGCGCCAAGACGTGCGGCGAAGCCGAGAATGGCGCGCTCGGACAGGTCATGGGCATCGAGCGGGACATGCAGCCCGAACCAGCGCGCGGATTGCCGGATTTCGCCCTCGATCTGTAACAGCCGCCCACGCGGGCTGCCGATGCGCCCCTCGAACACGGCGTTGGGGTCGAGCGCGAGCTGCAGGCCCGGCGCGATCTCGGCATCAAGGCTCCAGTCGGACATGGGCCGATCCTGCACGCGCAGCCGCTCGAGCGCGTGGTTGGTTCCGGCCGCGGGGCCGAGGGCGATGTCGTATGGCATGAGGCGCAGGCGCTGTCCCTGTTATGGCAGTGTCATCGGATCCGGCTCAGCCGCGGCGGCCCCTGAGCCGCAGGCTGACCCAGCGGACCGGGGCGGTGATCTTCCACGAATGGCTGGCATGCAGCGCGTCGCGTTCGCTGGTCACTGCAGCCACCTCAACAAGAAGCGCGTCACGCTCGCCTGCTAGCGCGGCCACCTCGGCACGCAGCGCGTCGCGCTCATGGATGAGCCCGTCTCTTTCGGGGCGTATCGCTTCGAGCTCGGTTTCGGCCTGATGCGCACGAAGGGTCAGCTGCGAGACCTCCTCGTCGTAGGTCTCGCGCCTTTGCATGAGTTCCTGACAGACATTGCCTTCACGCTCCAGCGCGACGACCAGATCTGCGATCCGCGTATCGCGCAGCGCCAGCTTGTCGAAAGCGTCGGAAAGCTGCTTTTCGAGCTGGGAAATCCGGTCTTCGGAAGTCGCGCCACTGCTCGAAGGTGGGGCTTCGGGCCCGGCGGGAAGGGGCTTGTGTCGGGATGAAAGCCGGGCATCGGTCATGAAGCGAAACTCCGTGGTTTATGTTCGGAGGGGTGTATCACCGGGTGTGGGCCGACACGACACCCTATCTTGGATCCTACGAAGCATGTTCCCTTTTGGTGATGCGGATCTTCGAGGGGAAGCGCCTTGAGGGAGGGGGCGGTATCTGCCAGATAACCGGTGCGGAGGATGCGCATGGCACGATGAGACGACCTGGCCCGATGGGAGGAGTTCCGTATCGGCTGCACAGGGCGGTGACCTTGTGCCGAGGGGATGACGGAGAGCCACTCATGCAGGAAAGACCGGATCAGGAGATGGCCGCCATCGACCACAAATCCGCTCAGCGTTTGCTGAAGAAATCCGGGCACATGCACAGCACCTGGTATCGCAAAAGCTATCCCGATGTCGATCTGACGGGGATTTCGCCGAGCGAGCATTTCCTGCGCTACGGTGCGGCGCTCGGCCGCAATCCGGGCAAGAACTTTCATACCAAGCGCTATCTTGAAGCCTATCCCGAGGTGGCCGAGAGCGGGATGAACCCGCTGCTGCACTATGTGCTCGAAGGTCAGGAGAAGGGCTATTCTCCCTATCCGCGCTCGACGGATCCGGTGCGGCGGGCCAATCGCGAGGTTTCGGCCCTGCGGACGCATCTTTTGACGCTCGGCTTCACCCAAGCCCCCTTGCAGCAACTCGACGCGATGACCGGGCCAGACGTCGAGCCGGCCATCTGCGCCGCCGCGGCGCGGGAACTGGCGCTTTGGAACATGCGCAAGAAGACCGGCAAGGGCTACCGCGCGGCGCTGGAGCGCATCGCGCAGGCCCGGCCCGGCGCGCATGACCTCGATTTCCGGCGCAAGCTCACCACCGCCGAGCTGTTGTGCCACGAGGCGCTGGGGCAATGGGAGGAGGGCCTGTCATGCTACGAGCGCGCCGCGCTCGACGGCGAGATTGGGCCAGATGCGATGCTGGCGCGTGCGAATTTCGAAACCGAACCCGAGGCGCGCTGCTTCTGGATCAACCAGGTGCTGCGCCGCTACCGCATCCCGACGCTGAGGCTTCTGGATGGCGCGGATCGCCCCGCTTACGATAGGCTTGCCATCAACGAGAGCCCGATCTGCATCGACGACGGCCCGAAGGTCACCGTTCTTCTGGCAGCCTATGACGCGGCCGAGGTGATCGGCACGGCCCTGCGCTCGCTGCAGGCACAAAGCTGGCAGAATCTGGAGATCATCGTGATCGACGATTGCAGCCCCGACGACGGCGCCACCTGCGCCGAGGTCGAGCGCTTCGCCGCTGCCGATCCGCGCATCCGGTTGCTTCGGATGGAGCGCAATGGCGGCGCCTATGTGGCACGCAACCACGGGCTCGACTTGGCAACGGGAGAGTTCGTCACCATCCACGACGCCGATGACTGGTCGCACCCTCTCAAGATAGAGACCCAGGTCAGGTATCTGCAGGGAAACCGCGGGGTCATGGGCTGCACCTCCGAGCAAGCGCGGGCGATGAGCGATCTGAGCTTCCGGCGCTGGACCGGGCAGGGCCGGCTGGTGATCCAGAACACCTCCTCCTTCATGTTCCGGCGCGAGCCTGTCCGGGAGGAGCTGGGCTATTGGGACACGGTGCGCTTCGCCGCCGACAGCGAGTTCATCCGCCGCATCATCCGGGTCTTCGGCAGGAAGGCAGTGGTGCAGCTCGACACCGGCCCCCTGTCGTTCCAACGCGACAGCGAGACCTCGGTGGTGGCCGACGATATCAAGGGCATGAACGGGTTCTATTACGGCGTGCGGAAAGAGTATTTCGACGCGCAGATGCATTACCACGCCTCGGGCGGTTCGTTGAAATACGAAAACGACGCCGAGAACCGGCCCTTTCCGGTGCCGGCGATGATGCAGCCGCACAAAACCGTCTTCGGTGAGGATCACCACCGGTTCGACGCAATCTTCGTCGGCGATTTCCGGGTGATGACCGATGAGGTAACCGAGGCGGTGGAGCAGATCGAACGGATGAAGGCCGAGGGGAAACGAATCGGGCTCGTGGAGCGGCATAAGTTTCACTGCGAGCATAAGGATACCAAGATGGCCGATCCGGTTCGAAACTTGATAGATGGCCAAAATGTGATTGTGGTAGTCTACGGTGATCGGGTCGAAAGTGACACTCAAGTGGTCATAGGCGAAGCTGAAAAATTCTATGGGCAAAGATACACGCCAGACATGCGCGTTAATAAATTTGTGAGTGTGATAAATTATAATAAATAAAGGTAGTGGATTAACCAAAATTGACTTGTTTAGAAGGCGCGACTTCTTCGAAAAAATCGGTCAATTATCCTGTCTAAATAAGTGGAAATAGTCAGATGAAGCCCGAATCTAACCTTATATACAGAAACGGCTTTATCGTTTCTCGAGATGGCTTCAGTCCCAAGAGACTATGCAGTGGTTGGACGGTGAGCCAGATGCATGGTTGGGAAATCTCTTTTCATCCGGATACACATGTTCTTAGCATAGAATCCGATGTTTGCCCTGCCATTGCGTTCGGGGACGCGTTTTCTCCAGAATTGGGGGTATTTGAAAGCCAAGAAGCTTTCAAGAAAATGTCCCTAGCCATGGAAGCTGGTCTAGATGAGTTTTACCGTGTCCTTGACGGCATGTGTGGTCGGTTTGCTATCCTTATAAAATCACCAAACGGATGGGAGGTATATCATGATGCTCTTGGTTCCCGCTCGGTATTTTATTCTTTGACACAACATGTTTTTGCATCTCATGTCGAACTTCTGGCTGACTTTCTAAGGCTGCGGCATGGTGATCACTTCGTTCCTTTCATTACATCAAAGAACTATATTCAAAGGGACGTAAAGTACCTCCCTGGTACCGCTACGCCTTACGATGATCTTAGGCAATTAACACCCAATACTGCTTTAAGTATGATGGACCTTCGTCCCAAAAGGTATTGGCCTCGAGAGGACATTCGGCCCCATGTTGATGCGGACCAAGCTAGTAAGGCCCTAATCGATCATCTTATTGGTCTCTCGCGTTTCATGACATCAAACGGCATTAAGCCTTTTCTAGGTCTTACCGGGGGAACCGATAGTAGGGCTCTTCTTGCAGGACTTTTGAATGCATCCCCTGAAACATTCACTTGGGTTCGCAGCGTTTCTGGAGAATCTCATTTTGACAAGGAGAGCCGCGTAGCAAAAGAGCTAGCAGAAATAGTCGGTGTTCCGCATGAAAGCTTTCCAGTTAAAAGCCCTGCGCGCCTAAATGATGCGCGAGATGAGGTATCTTATGCCTACAGAAGAAATACTGGATACTACCGCGGAATAGATGGTGGGTGGCAGAGACACTTTATTGATGTCGACTATGGTAATTCCGTGTTCGTGCGTGGGTTCGGCGGGGAAATTCTTCGCGGTTTCTATCAGGCAACTTCCAATAGAATAAGCAGGGTGAATGCTAGGCAGTTCTCGAATGCTTATGATGTGAACTCTGGGTCAAGTGTCACAAGATGGTACTTTGACGAGTTCATTCAGGCTACTGATCTTAGTGAGGAAAGGTGTTTTGGGTATGATCCTAATGACCTATTTTATTGGGAGCACAGAATGGGAACTTGGGGAAGCATAGCTTTGACAGAAAGTGATGTATCCATACGTGGTATGTCTGGATATAATTCCAGAAACTTGTATAAGGCCTATATGAGCTTGGATTGGAATTGCCGGTCAGCGCGGTTGCCGATCCATCGTGCCGTTTCCGTCATGTCTCGTGCCTTGGGGGAGGTTCCATATATTTAAGTTAATAATCTATTTTATCATAAATATAGATTGATACAGGTGCGATCTAAAATGGCTGAATCTTGTGTGAGGCGCGAGAACAAATACCCGTGTAGAACCTTGGTTTGTGCCCTGCGTCATTTTATTTTCCTCTAAAAAGACGGATGCGGCTTCGCGCCGAAAGCCCCCGCGGGAATGACACCGATAGGGTGCCAATGACTTCGAGGAGGCGAACAGTGGCGCGACCTACGAGTGGTCGGAGTTCGTTTTCGCCCACAAGATTGCAACTGAATGGCTCGATGACGTGAAGGTCGCGGGCCAGTTGTCTCAGGTCGTCGCGGGAGCCCTCAGGAAGCTGGGGGGGCAAAGGTGGGCGCCGCCTGATCGAACGGGTACCGGGAAAACGTCTACGTTCCGGGCGACGCTCAGAAGGCAGTTTGGTACGAACTGGACTCGCGGGAAGACGGTAAGGTAGTGCAGTTCAGGAGGTAGTGCACGGAAAACGCCCCGAGGGGGCGAGCATGACGAGACGGCGGCCTTCGGGTCGCCGCTTTACGTTTCAGGGGCGTTTTGGTGTTTCGGTTTTTCAGTTCGCAGTTCAGTAGAAAAATTCGAAAAATCGCCTCCGAGGTGGCACACCCCTGCCACAGACCCATGCCACCCTGGTATCGCCTTATAAATAAGGTAGATGAAGCCCCTCCGGGCGGGAGGTGGCAGGGTGGCAGAAGCTTTTCCCATTCTCCTGTCGTAGCGCCCCACCCGGTAGTTTAATGGTTAAACCATCCCCTTTTTCCTTTCCTCGTTCTTTCACTTCCATATACCTCTACCACCTATGCCACCTATGACAGTAGCCTTATAAATAAGGGGTTTCAGAGGTGGCAGGGATGGTGGCATAGGTCTGACCCCTCTGACACTGAACTGCCCCTCGAATGACAGACTGAACGTTTGGGGCAGCGTCCCACCGGATCGAGTTCAGTGTTTCGGGAGGTGCCCGAGGCTCCGATCTCCTTGCACTGAACGACTAAACTGAAAATATATCCTATAAACGTTCAGGGTTTCGGAAAACTCTGCCGCACCGGGCTCAGCGCCACCCCCCGGACGTTCCCACGACCCCCGGAGGACCCAAGCGACTGAACAATAGGTCAGTAGTACAGTCGTTTAGTATAATAGCATCTAAATATTCCGGTGCGGGCAATAAATGAATCCGTATATTCAAGTGTTTAGATATGCGTTTTTTAAGTTTTTCAGGGTCTGGCTGCCCTTTAACTACATCTGCCAAGGGTGAGTGGCCGTCTCAGCCCCAGCAGTATACCGAACGTTTTCAGCTTTGTAAGGAAGTCATCAGTTTCGACATCATCGAACTGCTAACCTTCGATTCCGTCATTTAAGGCGATGCCCGAACCCGTTCCAGTCCCCGCCGTAGCGCGTGGAGACACGCCTCCAGTCTTTCGGCCTCCGAACATGATCTCAATCCTGTTGCGCCGCATGTAGCGACACTTGTCGTGCTTGACGTGCGTGGCACGAGATTTCCGGCCCGGGCTGTCGAGCTTGATCCCCTTGTCCGTCAGGGCCTCACGGATCCAGTCTGCATCATACCCCCGATCGGCGAGCAGCCATTCTGCACCAGGCAGGTTGCTAAGAAGCGCTGCAGCCTCTGTGTAACCACGGCCTGGCCGGCGGTCATGAATAACTTGATGGGCGCCTGTGGGTATCGGTGACGGCATGCAACTTGGTGTTCACCTTTGTCACTCCACCGCTTCCAGTGGTTGTAGAGGTCTTCGAGGGACCATACTCCTTCGGGGTGCCGCCCACCGCAACCCGTTGCAATTTACGAAGATGATGCTGCTCAGGACCTGCCGGTCACCGACACACGGCTTATCATAGCGCTTTGAAAAGAAGGGCAGCAGCCGGACCATCTGCTTGGCCGTCAGCCAAAGCCGGACCATCTGCTTGGCCGTCAGCCAAAATAGGTTGCTCATTGAGCATGCTCTTCAGGGGCTTGAAACACGCCGTATCATCAAGATTAATCGGGCCTTAGGCCTAAGTATTTGAGGATGAAGCTTAGTAATTTCAATTGGCATGGGTGATCGTGAAAGTGTATTCTGAGGCTTTTTGTAGGGGCAGTTCCAAGGTGTATTTTGTCCGAACATTTGGTCAATGCACCCCCTCGTGGTCTTGCCCCCGTTTCACCTCGTTCTGTTCCCTTATAGAGGCCGATCGCCGTACCACCTCCGCCAGTGGATAGAAGCCACACGGATTGATGACATCTTTAAACGACCGTATCCACGCGTTGTCCGATATTGAAAATCGATGCCCATGGCCCTTATCGGCTACGCTCGTTTCTCAACCGACCTTCAGGGCACAGCCATGCAGCGCCGTGTGGTGAAGGCCGCGAGTTGTGTCGAGATCCACGAGGAGTTCATCTCGGGCGCCATGCAGGAGTGCGGGTCAGGCCGCACCGAGGCACCTTGCGGCGTAAGTCTACCGGGGGCGATCAGTCTTTGAGCCAAACCACTCGAGAACTGACACCCATCTACTGACTATCCGAATGATGCAGCAGAGCATCCGCTTTGCCGCACCGCCAGACGGCCATCATCAGCGCATCCATGACAAGCGAGGCATCGCGCTCCGCCTTCATCGACTAGCCCACGATGCGTCGCGAGAATAGGTCGAGGACGGCGGCGACGTAAAGCCAGCCCTCGGCTGTCCAAACATAGGTGAAGTCGGCCAGCCACTTCTGGTTCGGTCCGTCCGCGCGGAAGTCCCGGTCGAGAAGGTTCCCGGCGATGATGGAGTGCGCCCCTTGGTCCTTCGGCAAGCCGCGTCGACGGGGCCGTGCCCACAAGCCATTGAGCTTCATCAGGTGCTCGATCCGATGCAGGCCGCAGGGCAGCCCTTCCTCGAGCACGTCCCGTCAGACGCGCCGGGCGCCGTAGGTCCGATCGCTGGCTTGGAAGCTCTGGCGCATGACCTCGCTCAGCTTTTTGTCGTAGATGGACCGGGCACTGGCGGGCCGGTTCAGCCAGCATGGAAACCTGAGCGG
>JACLAD010014851.1_pt1 | contig 15454 bp, 19 predicted proteins | sample 8027901 | NCBI WGS metagenome assembly JACLAD01 (sample SAMN15725071, study PRJNA655200) | protist metagenome | isolation source: fluorescence activated cell sorting (FACS) single amplified genomes of... | place: Spain: Blaines Bay Microbial Observatory, Mediterranean Sea | collected 2016-07-05 | reverse complement strand
CACGCAGGACATCAGGTTGGAGCAATCCATGAGGGTGAGTGATGGTGCCCTCTTCTTCCGCCGCTTTGGGGAACGCGCAGATGACGACGACGACGACGACGACGAGGAGGAGGAGGAGGAGGAGGAGGAGGCCGCTTTCATTGTCGTTGCTGCTGCCGCCGCCGCCGCCGCCGCCGCTGCTGAAGCTCGAGCCTTGACCTTGTTCCTCTCTTTCTCCGCCCTCTTCAACCGACCAATCTTCTTGGCGGCCTTCTGCTCCCTAGTTATCGCCACTGGGAGACAGCTCGCCGTCACGTATCTGGGAGAGGAGACAGGGAGAGACAGAGAGAGAGAGAGAGAGAGAAGAGAGAGGTGGAGACGGGGGAGGAGGTGTTAGATCTCCGTGCAACCAAAAAAGGCAGTGATTACATTTTGCGTACCGAATGATCGGTGCTCTCTTCGGGACGTTCGTGGGGAAGGACATCTTTTTCCAGCTGAAGATCTTTTGGATGCCCTTGACGCGAGGGAACCTGAGGTGCAAGGAGAAGCATGAGAAAGGTCGGGTTTACGAGATAGACACTCCACCCGACAAAAGACGACTTACCCAAACGACCGAACCTTCTCTGCCTTCCCCGCTGTGCTCTTGTAGCTACTAGTCGATGAAGAAGAGGAAGAGGAAGAAGAAGAAGAGGAGGAGGATGAAGAAGAAGAGGAAGAAAGGGAAGAAGAGGAAGAAGACGACGGCTTGGGAGGGTTGAGGCAGTCACAACGAATAAAGTAGAAGCGGTTGTGCGGCGTGACGTAGATGTCTTTCGGATGCTCAGCGAAGGCCGGGATCTCAATGCCGTCCGGATCGACCCCAGTTATGAACATCTGCTGGTACTGATCGGCTGTGGGCCAGCCACGCTCCTCCTTCTTCACCTCGACGCGAGGCGGGACTAGAAACTTTGGAACTTCGGAGGCGCAAACGGACTCATCATCTGCGCTTACGGGCCGAGGTGCTCCAGCCTTGGACCCGACGCCATCCCCTCGGCGACCGACGCTTGGCCGCGGCCTTTTGCGTGCGCTTCGACTCTTGTGCGCGACCCTAGTGTTTGAGTGGGGCATATCTTCGACGAGAGTGGGGCTAGGCCTCGGCAGCGTTGGCCGCCAGTTTTGAGACCTCTCTGATGGAGGGATCTGCTCAACACGCCCTTCTTCGTTGGTGGTTGGTGGTGCGGCTGTACTTCCACTTGCCTCAACGCCAACAACATTCGTCCACTGCCCTTGTATGTGCATGGGCATCCTCTCGGAAGCGGTAGAGACCTCAATGGGATGTGGTCTCGACGGGAGTGCTCAGGGCGGTGAGTGCGAGCGGAAGCCGACCGAGGCCGTCCCACACGGATCGGTAACCTCTCTGCCACTCCTGAGCTTGGCAAACAAGTGCGAGCCGCTCCTCCTCTGCTGATCCCCTTGCCTCGCTTTCGGTGTTCCTCGTGTGCTTTCGCGAAGGAGAGCTCTGATGTATGTGGGAAAGGAGGAAAATGTGGTGGATGGAAACGGTGGTCGCGAAGAAGAGCTTTGATGTATGTGGGAAGAGAGTTTGCACGCAGTATATCGGCGTATTTTCAGCGAGGGAATTGGATGAATCGCGACCTGGCTTCATTCAAGGATAGATCTCGGGCGCGGGCAAAGAGCAGCCAAAAGGTCTCGGTACGGGCCGCTGGCCAGTAAAAAATCCGTGGTTGAGAAACTCCTCTATCTATGGCGTGCCAAAGCCCCCAACTTTTTGCTTTGGAATTGGGGCTCATTCGAGACCTGTTCAACTCCTGAAAAGAATAAGAATATTGAGTCGCAACCGCGCCGACCTGCTCGTACAGGGGTTCTTACTTTCCCGAAATCAATCTCATAATGAGAATCTCAACCACGGATTTTTACTGGCTGGGCCAAGGATTGGATCGGGCGGCGGGGAGCGAAGGGCGGGCGGGCATGTACAGTAGGCGTGGGTTAGGGAAGGGAGGCTTGGGAGGTACAGTACGTACAGTCCTCACGTGGTTCTAGTAGGAAAGGAGGGAGGGGAGACGGGGGCAAGAAAGAAAGGAGTGCCCGGAAGTAAGTGGACGAAGATGAGGGAGGGATGAGTCGAGGATCGAGGATCGAGGAAGTCTCACAGTCTCGCAGTCAGACGATCTCCCTTCCCCCATCCATTGGGTGCTTGGGCTGTGCCAACAAAAAGCCAGGATGGTGGCGTGGCCCGCCCATGCCCCCACGGCTAGTCCGCCTCCTCTCCGCCATAAGCTCACAAGAGCAGATTCGATGAATGGCCGTCGACAAAGCAAGTGCCATTTAAAATCCCCGCGCCCGGAAGTAGACGAGCGACTGGCGGAGATAGGACAGGTGCGTGCTCAAGCAATAGCTTACTTCCAAGCTTCTCACTTTCTCTCGCGTTGGTCTGAATCGTTGACGCGTCGTGCTGGTTGCATTCTTTGCCATCCACCGGTTTCTCTCTCGCGCTCACTCCCTCCATTTATTTATCCTCCTCTGCTCGCTCATTCGCTTGCTCTCGCGTGTCTTTTGTCGTTGTCAAGGTTGTCCCTATTGAACTCGCCATGAACGGGAACGCGGCCTCCAAGGCGAAGGCCAAGGCCATCGCCGGGACTAAGAACAAGAACCGCAAGTTCTTCCCTGGCCACAAGACGCTACCAGTGCGCCTTCTCAAGAAGTTCCTGCTGCCGGTATCCTTCGTCACAGTTACCATTGTTATGGCTGTGAGCTATCTGCCGCTGGGCCTGGAGGACAGCAGCTCGCCTCTCGCCCAGTGGCTCTTCGTTCTGGCGCAAAAGTGCACGACACTCTCGTACGCTCTTCCTGCAGGATCGGAACGCGTAGTTCCAGGCGCGGCGCCCGGAACGACGGTCTACGACCGGGGCCTCGACGACCTCTACTTTATTACCTTTACCTTTTTCGCACTGAACGTGATTCGTGGGGTCACGTCGACGCTGGTTTTCCGTCCCTTGGCGCTGATGGTTGGAGTGAAACCCAAGCTCGCTGGAGGAAAGGTGATCGGGGATGAGACTGGCAAATTTGTGGAGCAGTGTTGGACCTTTCTCTATTACATCTCCTTCTTCTGCTGGGGCTCCAAGCTCCTCACGACATGGGAATTTGATCTTCAGGCCGACTTTCGGCTTGGCTCGGCCCTTCCTGCCCCGCACGAACTCAAGCTGTACTACCTCATTCAATCTGCGTTCTGGCTGCATATGTTTCCCGTTACGCTCACCGAGCCGTGGAGAGGCGACTTTGTTGCTATGATGAGCCACCACTGCATCACATGCTCGATGGTCGGTGCCTCATATTACCTTGGCGTCATGCGCATCGGGACCGCTGTATTTGTTAACCAGGATGCAGCGGACGTGTTACTCCCCTTGGCAAAGATGTTCAAGTACGCTGGCTCCAATAGTGGCGCCGATATCATCTTCGGACTCTTCACCCTGGTTTGGATCCCAACCAGGCATGGGATTTTCTTTGTCATCGTCTACGCGCTCTGGACGGTAGACCAGGCTCTGCCGAGTAGCAATTGCTTGTACCCTCAGGGGCCTAATGGAGTGGCAATCTGCGCATGTGAGTCTCGTATCGCCATCGACAACTTTTGCAATTACCGCTCAACTGAACGAGACTTCATTCAAACTCGGCTCGGCTGTTTGCACAGGGGGCGTCTTTCACTGGGGATTCCTGGCTGCCTTTGCCCTGCTGCAGACCCTGATGGTGTTCTGGACAAAGGCCCTGGTCATTGCCGTCCAGAAAGCCCTCGCGAATGGCAATATCGATGACCATCGAAGCGATTCCGAGTCGGAGCCTGGAGACGAGTTGAAGAAAGAGCGATAGAGGACGGAAAATAGAATTCTTCACTCATTTCTAGCGATTACAGTGCAAAACAACGTCAACTGGTGTAATTTCGAAGCCCACGGATGGCCTTGCCCCTCCCGGCTAAGATTATGATAGCTCGGGTCGATGATGAGGAGGACAATTACGAAGACGAGGTTGCTTGTCTTCCTTTCCCTTTTCCTTTTGACGTTCCCTTTCCTTTTCCTCTTGTCGCCGGCGTTGCTGCTCCGGCTCCAGCTGCTCCGGCTCCTGCTGCTGTTGTTGCCATCGCTGTTGCGGGGGTTGCTTTCGTTGTCGCTGTCGTTGCTTTCGTGGTCCCAGCCATCGAGCGTCGGAATGTGTTCGCAATGGAATCGATAAGCTCCTGTGTCCGCGGGCTCTTTCGTTCAGGTTGTTATGGTTGCGTTTGGGTGGTTGTGAGCATCAAGTTATCCCACCTCCCGGAAGGAGATTTAACCGCCTGCCAGACTCACGTTGTAACGCTTCCCTTCTCTCTTGCTCGATGGTCTGTCTTCCCATCGTCTGTCGTCAACCAGCCCGCCTTGCCAGAGCCTTTGCTGCCGCTTCGGCGCCTCATGTTGCTGTTGCTGCTGCTTCCTAGACAATGTCGAAGGAGAAGAAGAGGAAGACGAAGAGGAAGAGGAAGAAGAAGGTCTCATGACTGTCTGTTCGATGAAGCGCACCCTGCTATCGAGAAGGACGAGCTTGGCCTCGACCGTTCGGCTCAGGCTCTCCACTGAACGTTGTAGTCGTAATACGGTGCGTGAAAGCTCGTCGACAGATGCTGTCGTTGCAAACTCACTAGCAGCGCCACTGTCTCCACCGTCAGCGACTCCGTTTGCCCGATTGGTTTTAGCTTCCCCCTTCGTCGCCACTGATATAGTATTTGTTGCCACCACCATCGTTCCCTTCGACCTAACCGCAGCGACGGCGCCAGATGGGGATGACGATGACGATGACGATGACGATGATGATGACGATGATGATGACGACGATGACGACGACGACGACGACGACGACGACGACAACGACGACGACGACAAGACACTCCCGTCCGTGCCGTTAATGACTCGTGATCCATTCCTCATCCCGCCATTGCCGTTGCTGTTTCTGTTGCTAGGGGAGTACAGCAGCTGGTACTTAATGCGTGCAATGTCCATAGCGGCGCCTGGTAGTGCACTCAGATCGCCTCCAGAGACGCTGCGGATGAGGCTCCCTCCAGAACCCTCGCCCACATCCTCACCTCCTGCACCGCTGTCGCCGCCGTCTTCATCGACGTCGTCATCATCGTTGTAGTGTCGGTTGCGATTGTCAACACCAAGGTGGCCTGAACCGCCACCGCCACCGCCGCCGTCGCCTCCAATGCCAGCGGCACTGCCAGCGCCATTTTCGACGCCGAAATAAATGTGCGCGGGAAACTTCGCGTTAGCGTGACGCTGAAACTTTGCCTTCAGATCAAGATGCAGTCGACCGGTGCCACTAGCACCCACTAGCCCTCGTTGCTTGCTGATCCCCAATCCCTTCCCCAGCTTCATTCCAATGTCGGCGCCGCGGCTAGTCATCGTACTGAGAGGACGGCTGCTGGCTTTGGCCTTGACCGGAGAGCTGACCCCGAGGTGTGCTGTTGCCCCTCCCACACCCGCTGCCGCTGCTGCCGTCGCCGCCACCGCCGTCGCCGCCGCCGCCGCAGATGACGCTGCCCCTACACTTTCAGGGGACATTAACGCAGCCACAGCTGGCACAACCGGAACCGGGCTGCTGCCTACACCGATTGCATACTGCTGTGAGAACCCGTTGTTGCCGTCGCCGACAACGTCGACGCCACCCTCGCTCGTCCAGCCGCCGCGGGACGACGAGGAGGCCGCACGTCCATCGTGGTGTCGCCGACCATCGAAGGCAATCCCGCGTGCCTGGCCCTCTGGTTCTGGGTGATTCATTTTTTGGCCAGATCCACCGCCACCATTGACCAAGCTTCGCGGACGAGGACGGGAGCGACGGCGGGGCTCGCGCGACTTATTATGCCTCTCCATCTCCTCGTGCCGTCGCCGGCAAAGCTTCAGCACGTCGCAGGTGAAGATGATCTTGCGCTCCGCAAAACCGGCGCTGAAAAACTGCTTGAGGTTGAGCGAAGGTCGGTAACTAAACTCCTTCCTCACTACCCGGAAGGCAGCCTCCATGAAACGCCGGTTGTCATTGGTAAAGAGCTGGTAGCCCTGGTCGGCCAAGTACTGCGCGAGGACGACCGAGTATTGCAAAAGGGCGAAGTTGATTACCCTAACAAACTCGTGAGGCTCGCCCTGGGCAACAGACTCGACAGCCAGAGGTGAACCATCAAAACGGATAAGCCGGATTTCATTCTTGAGCTTCAAGTAGTTGCCGTGGAGGTCACCGACGACATGGTGCTTCTTCATCGTCGAGCGAAGATCTAAAAAAGATATGCAAAGAAATTTGTGGCATCCGATCCGAATGTGGTCAGTCGGCTCGCGCAGGTTGAAGCAGGAAGCAGGTGAAGCAGGGCTGGCTGGTTGGTTGCAATTGTAGACTAATTTGAACTACCTAAATATCGTGGTTCAGCGATCCAGGCCACGTCTGCGATCACTCGCGACGGACTATTCGAAGGATTCGACTGGCTCGTGAACCAGTTGAAAAGTCAGGACACGGGCAGCGCGGCTGCATCTTCGTGATTGGTGATTGGATTGGTTGGAGAAGGCGGCGAGCATTACGTGCAGGGAGGGAAGGACGGGTTGGTAGCTTTTTGCGAGGGAGGTACATTTATAAAGGTACATCTTAAGACGTCCGCACCAAACTTTAGCTCGAGCGCTCGTCGCGCAGCGTGCCTGCGAAACCATTGCATGAGGCAATACAATATATAGGCAATTAGGCAATCCACACTAATGTCCGTTCTCCTCCACATCCTGATTGTGTCGCCATATGTCACAAGACGACGATTCAACATCGACTCGCGTCCAATTTTCACCTGTCTTTACATGGTTAGTCGGAAGGCACCAGGCAGTGTTGCAACCGCGACGCTCGCAGTCAGATAGGCTCGTTGCATCAAGATTTTGCGCTATCTGCGCGTCTTTGCACGCCAAAGTCTTGTCCTTACACTTGTTTTGTTTCGCGACGGACTTGGTTTGCTCCACAATAATCGTCGTTAGTACCGCAGTGACTATCCCACCGCTGAGCAGGTAAACAAGAGGCTGAGTGCCCATTGTGTCTGTAGTGTGTGTGATGGGCCGAGCTGTCAGCTGATCCTCAGGGACATAAGGCATTTCCTGCACATTCGTGACACGTGGTACTGGTGCTACAGCGGTGCCTTCTCGTGCCATCTCCTCCAGCTCCTGAGCATTCCTCTCTTGTTCCATCTGTTCCATACTACTTATCGCTTCCAGCTCCAAACCGCTTGTGGTGCGGGACAGGAGCATTATCACGACAGGCACGATGCAATGAAGGAACTTCATTATTTTATTATTTTCTCTTTATAGTTTGTATACGAAACGTTCAAGATGTGTCTACTGCTGTAGTCTATTTTTTGTGGTGTGGTCTCTATACATTATACATACGTACGAGAACCTCACAATCGTTCTCTCTGTACAGAAAAGTACGGACGCGTGAGTATGGCAACTGCAATATTTCGCGGGTGGTAGAGCTGGGTACTAAAAGTAACTTCTGCGCCAGCTCCTGCGAGGTCGGTAAAAATGACTCTATAACTAGTCTATGAATATATCACTTTACACAGGCATCCCCTACGTAAAACGCCAAGCGTAAAGATGACGAAAACACATTTGCAAATTCCCACACTTTCCGCTCCGAGTACACGCATGTACCCTGTGACTACACTCTACACGGTACCGCTTTTGCCAGTCGTATGGGAGAGATGAGCACCGCCATCTTCAATCCCTCTCCTCACTCCTCGCTTTCCAAGCTGTCAAACGTCCTCGGAGGCTCGAAGAAGCAGAACCACCCGTAAAGGGCGGTGAAAGACGCGAAGAGGAGAGTGTTGAGCCACATGAGGTAGTGAGTCTTGCCCCCGTCAGAAGTCGTAAGCTGGGAGCGCTGCAGATGCAATGTGGAATTTGGAAATTCGAAATGTGGTCGATGGATGAGAGACGTGCGGCATACGAATACGAGTATGGCGCATTGGCATGCGAAATATGGAAATATGTTAGAAGTGGTGCACGAAACGGCACGCACCAAGAGCGCTACTGTCGTCAAGAAGAACACGGTGAAGTAGGCTTGGACCAACGCCTTCCTGAATGTGGCCGCGCGCACACGACCTGTCGGATGATCGATCGAGATGTTGTGGGTTGTGTAGTGAGTGTGGCTCTGGCTTTACGCCGCCAGCGCAGGCACAACGATACGCACGCGTCTTTCCACACGATCCACCCCTGCCCAAAAATGAGCGCGCCATAGATCCGAATGACACCAGGATGAAAATCCCAGAGACCTTCCAAGCCGTCGCCCTCGAAGAAGAGCCCCCACCTGTGACGTGACGATCGACGCGGCGCGTGTCAGTTGGCTCTGTCCCGTCACTTCGCAACTCTTTCTCGAGAGACTTACAGGTGGGGAAGGAGAAACGCAGACGCTCCACACAAAGCAGCTATCACTGCATGCCCGGTGAAGCTGTTTGATCGGGGATGGATGGGGGGCATGTCAGAACAAGGGGCGCAGGGCTGGGGAAGGAGGGAGGGAGGGAGGGAGCTGGAAAACCCTGGGCGGTACAGCGTCAGATGCAGCCTCGGCAACGAACTCACAGCCTGTCGAGCTTCTTCTTCGTCTGCCCTTGATCAACGCAGTCGTTCATCATCGACATGATTACCGCTTCAACTTGAGAAAGACGTGTCTTTTGTGCGGAGATGGAATGCCGGTCGGGAGCAAGATGCCCCAGCGAGACGTGGTGGAGGAGAGGCCGCTTCCCCTCTTGAAACCTCTTCTCTGGTGAATTGCTTCGAATCTCTTCCATGCAGTCCCCATCCAAGTCCCCACCACCCCAAGCAAACACTCTCACGACGCCTTCTTCCCCTTCCTTTTCTTGTCCCTAATCGCACGTGTGTTGACGTCCACTTTCTGCCCCTCCTTCTTTCCCTCCTCGAAGGCCTCCTGGATGTGCTCGCGCCTCCCCTTGCGTTTCCTTCCCGCGCTCAGCTTGACCTTGTTTTTCTCGAGAACAGCTTTGCAGACCTTTTCGCTGTACACGACGAGCGCCTCCTCTCCTCCGCCTCCCCCCCCGTTACCTCCCTCTCCTCCAAGCAACTTCTCCTCCTCTTCCTTGGCGGCGGCGGCTGCGCTCTTTGCGTCGTCGAGCTGCATCATCGCAACCTCGAGCTTGATCTTCGCGGCCTTGCGAGCCTTCTCCATCTCTGCAAAGTTTAACGTTCGCGTCATAGAATGAATTGTGAGTGCGAAATGGATGAATGAATGTTCGAGCAGTCTTGTGTAATCAATCATAAAGGTGTCGAAAAACGCACTGATGACGGCCTTCTTCAGCACCGGCTGCTTGTGTTCGAGGAGCGATAACGGGATGTCGTAGTCATCGAGATCCACGTCGTCGTCGTTGTAGATGCTGTCATCGTCATCACCGTCATCGTAGTCGTCGTCGTTGTTGCCACCGACAAAGTCTGCGAGGGCGACGGCTGCAAGAGCTTCCTGGGCTGCCTTCTCTGCCGCCGCTGCCGCATCCAACTTCCTGGCGGCTTCGGCCGCCCTCGCCCTCGCCTCCTCCTTCCTCTTCTTTTCAGCCTCCATCTCCTTCTTCCTCTGGGCGGCGGCCGCTTTGACGGTGGTTTTGATCCCTTTAACGAGACCCTCGCGAAAGTTTCTGTGTTGGTTGATTTATACCGGGTTTTGAGTGTGGTGTGACGTGACTCGAACACGCAATGAAGCAGCCTCCTCGCTGTCGCGTCGCAACCCATGAACGAATGCAAGCGAACTCAAAAACGTAAAATGCTTTTGAGGAAAAAAACAGCAACAACTCACTGGCGCAGAGACCTCGTGAAAGCGGCGGCATTCTTCGCCGCAGTGGAGCCCCTGCCCTTGTACGTCTTGAAGATGGCCTTGGGAGGAGCGTAGGCTGCGGTCTTGCGGTGGCAGATGTTGAAGCACCGCGCAAAGGAGTCTGCCTCAGCGAGCGTGGGGAGGTGCAGAGCAACGGGTGCGTGTGCGATGTGCGATGTGCGATATGCGACGTAATCAACGCCTCTGTGAGTGTCTCATCTTCATTGTTTTGTTACAATCATAGGTGTGTGCATCTTGCTTCGCTCGAGACTAACAGGCCGCACAGCTCGCGTTCATCTTGATCCCATAGAAGGTGAAGAGAATCTTGTGCCTCTTCCGATACGTCGTTGTGTAAAACTTGACGTCGAAATCTATCGCCACAGAGGTCGCGCGTGCGAAGGCGAGAGGGTAAAGTATGAAGAGAATGATGTGTGTGTGTGTGTGTGTGTGTTTGTGAGAGAGAGAGAGAGAGAGAGAGAGAGAGAGAGAGAAGGCATATGGAGTTAAACCCACGAGCACATAGAGCGTGGCCGAGAGTGCTCATCCACTGAGACTGAGCGAGCTTGGTCGATTTTTTGCCCTTCGCCTTGATCTCGACAACGCTCATCCCACCTTGCGCCGCCACGTCGACCTCCTTGTCTCCATCTCCCTTAGCCTTGGCCAAAAGCTTCGCCTTGTCCAGATTGTACTTGGCGAGGAAGCGCTGCGCGTTTCTCATAGCCGCCTCGCGCTCGCCGTCGGTGGCGCCCTCGTTGAACGCGAGCTTGAGCATCTTGGTGATCTTGGTGATGCTAGCCCATGCCCGTGGGGAGAAACGAAGGTACGGGCAAGCGCAAGCAAGCGAACGTGTCGCCAGTGAGTGTCATCTTAGAGTTACTGTAGTGTTGGTTTATCCTAACGATCGACACTTACATGTTATGCGGGACACCCAATTCGCTGTTGTCGTTGTTGCCGTCGTTGCTCTCGTTGCCATTATTTCCGGTATCGTCGTCGTCGCCCCGCACCGCAAATGCCTCCATCGTGATCTTGCCAACTTTTATGCGCGACGTGTCCTCATTGCCCTCCTCTGGATCATAGTCGTCGTCCTCTGGATCATCGTAGTCTTCGTCGTCGTCGTCGCCCCCATCGTCTTCCTCCTCTTCCTCGTCGTCGTCGTAGCCCCCCCCATCCTCCTCCTCCTCCTCATCGCCATCGTCATCAGCCAGGTTCCCCTTTCCCTTTCCCTTTCCTTTTCCCTTTGCCTTTCCTTTTCCCTTTCCCTTACTCTTGTTGTCTTCTTCGGCCTCAACAGCAGCTTTCTTGTGTGCCTGCGCCTGCGCCTTCTGGAACGCCTTCTCCAGCTTGTTCGTCGCCGCAACCAGCTTCTCAATCTTGGCCTGTGACAGCTCGGCATACCCCTCTTCGTCGACGTCCTTGGCTTCGATCCCTGGTTCCGTGCCGTAGTTGCAGATGTAAACGTCCCTTTTGGCGTCGTAGCTCCTCACAATGTAGGAGAACACGCCATACCCAACGTCACGCTTGAGGAAGCGCGTTCCGAGCAACTGGCTTTCTTTTTCGTCCCCAGCAGATCTTCTTTTCTTCCTTTTCCCCTCTCCATAGGATCCATCGTCCACCATCTTCCTCTTGCTGCCCGAAGAAGATTCTCCTGTCTCAGGTGCTGCACCACCGCCGACCTTCTTCACCTTGTAGGTGCCCGTCGGGAGGCTCGACAAATCGCTGTGAGCGACGAGGTCGCCGTCCTCGTCCGCACACTCGAACGCGCCAGCGCCAAGCTTCGACGCGACGAGATTCACTACCGCAGTTGACGTCGTGTTCGGAAACACAGCCATCGTGAAGGGGGCGATGCCTTCCGCCTCAAAGGTCAGCCGGCGCTTTCTGCTTGTCGCCGCCATTTTCTTTTTTTGACTGGAGGTCTCACTGTTGTTATAGCTCTGACGCTCTGACGGCAACGGCTTTTCTTTGGCGCTCTCGCGTGAATCACCCCCCCAATTATAATTTCTAATTTCTTAATTTCGATATAATATTGAATAAGAAAACTCCATTATCTACATATACAGTAGGATGGGGGTCGCACGCGTCCGTCGCGGCTGCGCTCCTCCTCGCGCGCGCGCCTCCGATCACCTATCAATTGCCTGCAAAACTTCATGTGGTCCCAGCGCACGCCTCTAAATTGATTGCTGAACCATGTGACCAACGAATCTTTCGATCTTTCGCGTAGGACCCCTCTGGTACGACCCAGGTAGAGGGGTACAGTAAGTCAGGCAGGGTTCGTCAGGGAGGGAGGGTTCGTCCATAGGGGTTCGTCCGAGCAGAGGGTGTAAGCTTCGTACAGCCTCTGGTTACACGTCGAGGCATGGACATTTAAAGTTAAGAGCCAGAAACCCCAGGGACAGGCTAGAAGCAGGCCCCTGGCGAGTGCAACGAGAAAGGTAAAGGGCCGACGACAACAACCATGAAGACCGAGGAGGAGACGCAAGCCGAGGGTCAGGCTTTGGCATCGGAAATCGCTCCTGCAGAGCTTGGCGAGGGCCAGGGCCTCGCTCAGACTGCCGACAAAGCTGCCGAGCTCTCCGGAATTGAGCTCTCCGAGCACGATGGTGATGAGCAGGTTGCTGAGAAGAAGCTGTCCCTGAAGCACGCTCCCTCGCGCCGCACGACTGAGCTCGCGCTGACCAACGGGGTGGGTTGACGTGCATGTGGTTGTTGAAGGGAGGGGCGAGAAGGCCAGATGGGGAAGGGCTAAAGAGAAAGAGGGTGTAGCGTAAACCTCTCACTGATTCACATCGCAACATGCAGGAGGAGCGTGATCTCGACGAGATCGAGAAGCTCTGCGTCAAGTATGACTTCAACAACGTGAGTTGCGACGAGCAGACTGCAAGGAGGAATGGAAACGAACGAAGCTCACTCACGCGTCTCAATTGCGCTACCTACACGTCTCGACCCGACAGGACGGCACGTTTCAGATCAGCGAGGTCAAGTCCATCGTCCACGATCTTGAGAAGCAGCACGAGGCTAACCGTGACCTCAAGGGCATTCTTTGCGTCGTCCTCGCCGGGGCTGTAGTTGTGTTTGGTATCCTCTGCGGTTTGATGGTTGCGGCCAACGAGGCCACCAAGGTGGGTCGGTCGCAACCCTCCGCCCCCCTCCCCACACACACCCATCCAACCACTGACCTCTCGTCCGCCTCATCGTTTTCAAAACTTGCGAGCGAAGGAGAGCCACGTGAAGAACATTCAGTTCACTGACAAGGGAGGGAACCTCGTCAAGGCGGGCAACCCTGTGAGCTACGCCACCCTCACCGACCTCCCCAAGCTCCCGCTCGCGGCGATCGACGCGATTGACACCCTGACCTTTACCACCATCGACTCCAAGCTCCACTCGTACAAAAAGTCGGGCATCTTCTGGGGGGCCGACCAGAACGAACTTACTGTCGTGTTCAACGCTGAGGGCCGATATATGGAGATCAACGCGGCAAACAAGACGGCGGTCCTCTTCATCAGGGACATCAAAACGAACAAGATGACGTCATTTAGTGTCGTCTTGCCGTCTGCGTTGACGGCGAGCACAGCCCGTCGTCAGCTTGCCGCCACGGGATCGCTGGAGGGAAGGTGCAGTTCTTCCGCGTGCCTGTACACGATGGACGAGATCATAATGATGCACGGCATGCGACCCAGCGTCGGCCGTGCCCTTGGCACGTCTGCCGGAGTGGTTGGTTTTTGTATCGTTGTTTGGATGGTGTGTTATGAACTCTGCTCACCTCGACTCGACTTGACTTGACTCGACCCCTCCCCCCCTTTCCCCCTTTCCCCTTCCCAACAGTCCTACGCCGAGGTCCTCGAGGATGGCGCCACCGCCATGTCTGGGACCAAGGCCGTCGAGGCCGCAAACGAGTTCTTCAAATCGATGGACCCTGAGGGAACGCTCGCCGGCGATCAGTCTTACCACATCTCGTTTGTGTCCTCGGACCGTTGCTCGAACTACGCTCTCGAGCGCTGTATTTTGCCTGCTCCCTCGGGCGATGGGACCAGGGGACAGGTTGAGATTCCATACTTTGGCTCCACCGCAACCGACGCTGGCGTCTGGGTTTTCGAGGACGAGGTCACGTACGAGAAGGACCTCGACTCGATGAAGGTTACCATCCGCTACGCCCACGACATGCTCAAGGAAACGCGCCGCCACGTCATCATGATGAAGAACGATGGATCCAACTTCTTGCAGTACGACGAGTACACTGATGAGGCGGGTGACATGATCATGGCACGGTGCATCGTAAGCCCGCCGGCCCTCGACCCCAACAGCGTGTCAGTCCGTCGCCGCCTCGCGGAAGAGCATGGAGGGGGGCTCACGATTCACGAAGAGATCTTCCACGCTCACGTTCGAAGGCTCATGCCATCCTTTGGCCACGTGCACATCCCCAAGGACGAGGACGGCAACATCTTTCTCAAGCCCAAGCAGACTGGGCTTCGCCGCCGGCTCGACGAGGAGGTCATCGACCCTACCATCGATGAGGTGGTCTCGGGGACGCTGGCCATCTCGGCCACCGCGTCCGACAACCCCGGGGAAAATGTCATCGCGGAGATGGGCGACAAGCAAAAGGTCGCACAGTTGCTGAATGCCTCTTACAACGAGTCGACCTACGCGGCCTTTGGAACCGCTCCTGTGACGCTCAACATGAAGGCCGTGAGTGGTTGGGGTGTCGACACATATGTGGCTCTTCTCTCCTCCTCCCTCTCTCTCACCATCTTCATTTTTCTCTTTCCCTTTCTTCATCCCATGCTCCCCACAACCCTCCCCTCCCAAGAACAACCCGGGTTGAACCCACCTGTTCCACGCCCAAGTCCTCATCATCGCCGCCTGCGTGTAAGTCTTCGCGGGAAGCGAGGTTCCGTCAAAGAGGGGCTGCTCCGTGCCTGATGGGTACAATAGCGTGTGAGTTGGGTGAGTGAAACATAAAAAGAGATAGAGAGAAAAGCCGTGCAAGCTCATCGCTGCTTCCCCATGTCCATCCATCCTCCGAAAACCTCCTCACCGCAAAACCAGGCCTTGTTGGCGCAGAGCCACGACTGGAGACTCTTGTAGCAATCGTAGACCCCCCCGTTGACGCGGGAAAGCCACGGAAAGTCGTTGTCGTACTTCTCGGTGATCGGGTCGTCGGCGCCAAAGGCGACGCCGATCCACTTGTAGGGCTTGAACAAACGGTACTTGCTCGACAAGCCGAGGGAAGGGCTAGACGAGTACTCGCCCTTGCCTCCAATGGAAGCAAGCCTCCGGGTCGAGAAACCGCGGACAAAGTCCTCGTGGGCCTCGGGGCTCAACGACTCGGTCACGACGAACACCTTGCCATCCTTCTGCTCGGTCCTCGAGGAGACGGAGGTCATCTTCAGGTCCTTGATCGACTCGGCGGCTGCCGCGAGCCTGTCGAGGTGGTCCATCGCCACAGACTGCTGCTTCATCTCGGTCCCGGCCTCGGCGGATGACAGCCTCCTAGAGAAGGTGCTCGTGTTGATGTAGAGTGACGAGTTGGACGTATTTCCGACCACAATGTCGAGGTTGGCACGGTTCAGGACCGGCTGGTACGTCGCATCGATGCTACAGAGGGAGATGTTTGGCCACGCAATGA
>JACLAD010005546.1_pt1 | contig 15454 bp, 7 predicted proteins | sample 8027901 | NCBI WGS metagenome assembly JACLAD01 (sample SAMN15725071, study PRJNA655200) | protist metagenome | isolation source: fluorescence activated cell sorting (FACS) single amplified genomes of... | place: Spain: Blaines Bay Microbial Observatory, Mediterranean Sea | collected 2016-07-05 | reverse complement strand
CTATCTTTATTTGTATTACACAACAAATTTCAATTCGGTATTGAATTTTAGTATATATATTATAAAATATGATACGTGTATTAAATAAAATGTGGGATACCAGCACAAATGGTTCTCTCTCTCTGTTCTTTCCAAACTTTCTTTAAAATAATTATAGAGAACCTTTTGCGGACAATTTATTTCGTGATTTTTTTAAAATTATAAAATCACGCGTACGTGAAATCATAACTTTTCTATATGTGACGATAATGACATTTATATTTTTATTTCCTGACCTTGATATTATAAAAATATAAACACATATGAGATGATATTATTTATTTTTGATATATTCGTATAGAGGCATATCATATATATGCACACATGTATATTCTGATTTACTTGTGACTATCACAATAAATAATTTATTTGTCTGGAGCAGCATATGCAGCATTTGGAGTAGCTTTTCCTTTTTCCCTAGCATCTATCTTACCTTGGTTCTCTTCTTGAACCTTTTTCATCTTCTCGCTCATGCCATCACCACAATTCACTGGGGAACCACCGTTCATGTTGGAATCTGCGATGAAACACATAATAAGAGTGTTCATAGACATACCAAATACTTCAAAGAAAATGGTAGCAATAACAAGTGCCAATATGAATACAACGACAAGCACCAAATATGGGGAACTGACGGATGATTTCCATGGATCAACATATGTCATCAATGCAAAGGTGCAACATAAGCTGAAAACGATTACAAAACCACGTCCAAGTTTAATGATAATTCCACCTAAGCTTTGTGCCATGGTGATAGTCAATGGTGCATTTCCTAAAAAAGAAAACAATTTGTAACATGCATTGCAAAATCCATAGCCAAACATTGCAGTGAAAATATATGCGTTTTTGGTGATGTATTTTAAACAATTCTCAATGCATCGTGCGCAGCATCTTAACAGACACACAAGGAATTTGGTCCCTGGATTATTTGGGCTTTGTTTCTCCATTTGCTCAGTCAAATAATCAATCATCATACGGATAGCCTCTGCGATTGCTACTACCAATGAACCAAAGATCATAGTACCCAAATGTTTCACCCAGGATAATTTGAAGGCAGTCCATACAGTACTGCCTAATTCTTTTTGTCCATTTACACGTGGTGCAAAGTACCATTGTGCTACGGAGCTTGCGATAGTAAAGTGCATCAAAGCAATAAATAATTGCATAGTCCATAAATAACCGAAGAAATGATAATAAAACATGTACATGACATCGTCGCTGTATTTCATTTCCTTTTCTTTTACTACACCAGTACCGAAATTATAACCTTCCGTGTGGTTAGCATTAACAACAGGTTCCATTGTACCATTGCATGCTAAATTACCCGATACTGCGATCCAGTAGATCAATAAGATAAACACTAAAAATGTTTTAAATATTGGCAACAAGTACATGCCTTTCAATTCTGTTACAGCATGTGTTGTCTCCTCCATGATCATAATTGCAGTTGCGATTGCATTTCTAGAAACACAAATAACTATAGCCCAAATTAAAGCAAGAACGAAACAAATGATACCTGCTCCTTGATATCCATTTTTTTGATCTGCAGTAATACCATCACCATTTGCCAACGAGAAAAAGAAAACACCTGAAATCGTTAAGAATGTTAATATGGAAATAATAACTGCCCATATAATGATTCCACCACAATATCGCATGCATGTGTTAAAAATCAGAATGCCAACCAAGATGAATACGCAACCAATTGCAATGACACCTGCACCGTTTACAACACCTTCTAAAGCAACCCTTAAACCACTTTCTGCCTGTGCGGTAGTGTCACCAGAAACGGTGATGTTTCCAATTTGGGAACAAAATGGCACTGTACCTAGAACGGTTGAGGTTGTGGCACCCATAGCCCGCCCGGTAAAATCTTTCATCGATTTGCTACCTTCATCGTAAAATTTTCCTTCATATTTAAACAAGTTATCAGCAGTTGGACATTCTTTTACGCAGATACTTGCATTTGTTGGAAGGTCATATGTTGTTAATGCCCCGACATTCATCCAAACCCCAGGTATATATAAATTCTTATATTCAGCTCCAACACCTAGGTCCCCATCAAGGCCACAAATTTTCCCGTCAAATTGGTAGCCTTTTGAAATGTAATCGTAATTTGCATTACTAGCAGAGACTATCCATACAATAATCATACCTACCCAGAATATAATAAATGCAAGAATACAAAAGAAATCTGTGCATTTTCTATCGTTCACGTCAGCGATACGAAAGACACCATTTTCATCTTTTGAAAATCCTTCAAATTTTTTTTCGTCTTCACCACCCATGTTTTTCCTTTTTGTTCTGTTTTTTGTTATTATAATTCGTTGTATTATATAATACTATGATGATCCTTCTAACAAATAATATGTTTAATAATTATTACTTGTACGTAAATGTAATTTAAATGTTCCATTTATTTTATTTGACCTTTCATTCATTTTTTAATTGAGTTGCTTGACGATATTATTATTTGTGGTATAATATAGTACAATAATAATAGGGTAGTTCTTAATCCAGTGATAATGATATTTCCATGGTATTATTAAATATTGCTTAGAAAATTTTGCAAATGCAAATGGCAATGTTGCAAATGCAAATGATGAAATGATGATGAAATATTCAATCAATGTGATAATAGGATATGCTATAAGAATAGTATTAGTAGGATATAGAATACCTTTGGATGTGTAGTGTGTATATGTATTTGCTATAATGCTGTGTAGATAACCTGATGATCTTTTCCAGCGTGTGTGGGTGCTGTGTTCATGTAAATATATTTAGCACATAATAGCAAGGGAAAGCTGTTTTTACCAACCATTTTTACAAAATCCAATAAGCAAAATAATAAAAAATAATGAAAATTGAAAAAAGAATGAATGAAGTGTTAAAAAATCCCTCTTCTTTCAGCAGAATGAATCACAGTGCTACTCGAATAGGAATAGAAAATAGGTGGTAGAATAACTAATTATATATATATATGCTACAAGAAAGAAGGAAGTCGTCATTATAACAATACATACGAACAGATATATAGAGATATATAGATCGGAAATAAAGACAGAAGAGAATATATATATATATATATAAATACAAATAGATAGATATCAAAGTATCGATATTTTATATTGTTTATACATATATAATATAGTAGATAGATCGATATATTATTTATTTATTTTCAAAGACAATACATTTTATTAATATTCGTCGTCGTCTGGTATAATAATAATTATACTAAAACAAAAACTATATATATATATATATACATATAAGAAAAAGTATACATATACAAATTATATAGTTATATACATATATTGATTCGTATTATATATATATATACGTACATATTACTAATACAGAGGCGTATACGTAATACACAAACAATATCACTTTATATTTTTTAATAATAATAACTACATCAGAAATTTTACAAAAAAATGACAGAAGACAATGTTGTCCGCGCCTTTATGCGAGCTTACTATAATGCAATACTAGCGAATGATGACAATGTAAGTGGTGTTACAAATGTTGTAAAATTCATGGGTAAAGAGTCAAAAATATCTTACAAATTTAACGACACTGAATACGTAGCAGATGGGAGGGATGAAGTTAAAGCAAAATTGGCAACGATATCGGAACAGATGACTGACTTGGAAGTTTTAGAGCGACATTTTACCTTGATTGATGACCAAAGTATTTCTTGCGTTGTTGTTGGAAAAATTAAAATTGATATGTCACCATGGCAAATCTTCAGTCATAATTTCATTTTAAGAAAGAAAAAGGCAAGTAATTATTATTTGCTAGTTGATGTACTTCGTATCTTCAGCAAAGATATCTTTGAAACAGAGGATGAAGAAGGAGATGATGAGGTTGTGGAGGAAAAGGCAGAACCAGCTGAAACAGTATCTGCTCCTGCGCAACAACAAACATCCACTGCTACAAGCAAAGTTGCCCCACCAACATCCGCACCACCGACAAACAAGGAAAGTGCAAATGTTGCAAAAAGTGACAAAGCGCCTGTTTCCAGCGGTAAAGAAAACGGAGGAAAGCCAATGAAAGCGAATGGACAACAAGGAAAAAAACCTGAGGGAAAAGCTGCAGCAGAGAAAGGCGGGACAAACAACAATGGTGCACAGCAACAAAAACAACAAAATGGCGCAAAGAAAAATGCTGATGGTGGCAATGGCAAAGGCAACCCATCAGCAAAACAAGCGGCACAAGCAAAGCCACCACCTGGTCCACCAAAACCAAAGACATGGGCATCTCTTGCAAAATCCAACGCGGAAGTACCTGTGAAAGAGAATCCAAGTGTGCGCCGTCCAAGCCTTGGTAGCAAAGGGCAAGATGGCAAGAAAAAAGCTTCAAGTGGTGGTGGCGACAAAAAAGATGATGGAAAATCTGGAGGAAAGAAAAAATCGAACGATCAAGGCAAAAAGGATAAAAACAATGGTACCAAGCAGAAGCAATCTACTGATACGATATTGTTTGTAAAAAATATTGACCCTGATGCAACGGTAAAAGAATTGAAGGACCTCTTCAATAAATTTGGAAATGTAAAGAATGTTGATCAATTGAAACGAAAACCAACACAAGAAAAAGGCACTGCGTATGTTGGCTTCAACTCTCCAAAATCACTTGAAAGAGCGTTAGATGAAACGAAAGGTACAATGATGTTTAAAGGTCAACCAATCAATATCGAAGCAGCAAAAGCATCTGTACAAGCGGCAGCTCAGAAAAAAAGTGGTGGCAATCGTGGTGGTCGTGGAAGAGGAGGTAAAAACAAGGATAAGAATAGACGTGGAACGAAAGGTAATAATAATGATAATAAAAGCAACGGCAAAAATAATAATAATAGGTCTCGTAATAATAATAATAGCAATGGTAGTAATAAAAATCGAAAATAAAAAGATATACTGCTGTGTGACATGTGAAACATCAACAGAACGATATATATTTATATTATTATACCACACGAAAAATATTATTAATATATGCATTATATATAAGATCTGCATACGTAAACATGATATGTTGTGCCGACGGGTACATGTTGATATATATATATATATATATATTAACGATATTATTTTATATTGATATATTTATGATAATAAAAAAGTAAAAAAAAAGTAAAAGTGACAAATATACACGACAAAGAGAAAAAGGGTGTGTACATATATTATTTATGCGAGGATTGAAAGATTTTTGAATTTAAAATACTTAAAAGTTAGAAGTGGGAGAATGTGAACTGATTTGGTGGAGGAAAGAGAGAGTTAATGTTTAAAAAAATGTGTTTTTTCAAAAGCTGAGAAGAATATTTTTTATTTTTTTTCATACTTTTATTTAATATTTTAAAATACAATCATTAATGATAAACAAAGCTCTACACATATGTACACTTTTCTTTCTTCAACAAAAAGAAATATTTGTTTACATGTGCGCACACCAGGCACACTCTCATCATAGAAATATTGTATATCGATATATACGAGAGCATGTATTACGAGAAGTGTACGTGTGGTAAGAGTATTTTTTAATCACGGGAGAAGTAAAAATTGTTTTATAACACACTTTTAGATTTTTAACCATTCATTTAATTTTTATTTTTTTTTTTAAATCATTAAAATACATACGTAATATCATTTTTATACTATCATTTTAATACTCCACGCCATATTTTGCACGGTATGCTTCAATACTTGGTAAAAAATTTGACATTTCATCACTTGATTTAGCATATGATAATAAATCATCTAGACGTACTACATTTAATACAGGAATATCATATTGTTCTTGTACTGTCTGTATTGCTGATTGTGTACTTGTATCATTAACTTTTTCTTGTCGATCCAATGCAATTATTACACCACTTGCAGTTCCTCCACCAGCATTTAACATCGTCATAGCTTCACGTATTGCTGTACCAGCAGTTATTACATCATCGATAATCAAAACTTTTTTACCTTTAATTGGTGCACCAACTAATTTACCACCTTCGCCATGATCTTTTTTTTCTTTACGATTATATGCATATGGAATATCCATACCATAATCACATAATGCAATAGATACAGCGCTGGCAAGGGTAATACCTTTATATGCCGGGCCAAATAAAACATCAAACTTTACGCCACTGTTTACTATCACTTTTGCATAATATTCCCCTACACGTTTTAATGCTAGGCCAGAGTTAAATAATCCAGCATTAAAAAAATATGGAGATATTCTACCACTTTTCAATGTAAATTCGCCAAATTTTAATACTTTACATTTCAATGCAAATTGTATAAATTCTGTTTGGTACTTTTGTAAACTACTGGTCTTACTATCGTTATTATTGTTATTCAATAATGCAAGACTTTTCTCTCTTGCTTCATTAATATCTTTATTCAATTTTTCTGCTGCTTCTTTTGGATTTTCAGCACGTGAAATACCACGTGATACCGGTACTAATAATCCCATACCATCCGATTTTCGCAAACCAGCAGTAACGGCCTCTACTAAATTACCGCCTTGTGCTCCGATTCCAGGTGCTAATATCCAAAGTCCAGGTGCAGCTGCACGTACACGTGTCAACGCATTGACATCCGTAGCACCAACAACTACACCTACGTTATCTTTTGTATTCCATGATTCACAAAGTGAAGCAACGCATTCAAACACTGCGTTCCCGTTGTTTAAAATACATTCTTGCAAATCTTTAGAGCTAGGATTCGATGTTTTACATATCACAAAAGCACCTTTTGAGCCATCTTTAATAAATGGATTAATTGATTCTGAACCCATATATGGACTTAATGTAACAGCATCTGCTTTTAAGGATTCATATGCAGCATCTGCATATGCCGTTGCAGTAGAACCAATATCACCGCGTTTTATATCTAATAAAACAGGAATTTCATCGGGTACATATTGAATTAATTTTTCCAACGCTTCAACGCCGCTTCCTCCAAATGCCTCAAAAAAGGCGGCATTGGGTTTGTATGACACAGCAATATGTTTCGTTTGATCCACAATATTTTTACAAAAGGTAAATGCACCATTGGCAGTCACATCTCCTAATTTTTCCAAATCAATACGATGTGGGTCTAAACCAACACATAATAATGAATTCACTTCGTTACAACGTTTTGTTAATCTTGTAAAAAATGATGCTGTTGATGTATCATTGTTCTCACTTGCAATGTTAGACATGATGTTAATAGTATGGCGTTAATATTGATAATATGTATATATTCTATTTGTTTCTCCTATATTTGTTGTACCTGTACTATATCTTATAAACTAATATATAAAAGGCACTATTATAAAAAGATATAATATTTGTTGTTGTCCAACTTTGTTGTTGTTGTTTGCTGGTTTGCTGGTTTGGTGGGCGAGAATGGAATATTTTCATTTTTCATCAGATTTTTACATATATCATCATCTATTTATTGGAATTTTGATGATATTTTTCCAATGTATGGTTGTTATTATTATCTATAAATTATATCATAATATATTCGGATATTGTATATTTTATAAAATTAATAAATACAATAATTGTCATTTTGGAACTTCCGATTTGAGGAACAAAACAACATTCTAATTCGGAGGGCCATGGACTAAAAAGAAGGGGAATATTGGCATGATATATATATCAGATTAAAACATGATTGAGAGAGTCACACTGTGATATGTACAGTGTGAAGAGACAACAGTTGAACAGGTAACGTACAAAGAGAGATAACATTGTTGAACAGGATGAAGAACTTTAATTACCATCTGATCAATTTACTCTTAATAGCAACGAGTGTCGTTGTTGTAGCACATGCGAATGATGTGAAAACCTATCGTGAAAATAGGAAACAAACTGTTAAAAACATATTATTAGAACATTCGACAAATTGTTACCACTCTTGGATTGGTGATAAAAGTTGTGATAAAGCATGTGATAATAAAGAAAATAATTTTGATGGTGGTGATTGTTTACCACACTTTCAACAAGTGCATTCAACAGAAAAAGTAGAGCAACAGGCTGGATTTGACGTGCAAGTTATCGGTTTCACTACAAGTGAGAGTACAAGGGAAGAACATCATGTATATGACGTACCATTTACTACAGTAAGACGTTTGCAAAAATTTCAATTAAGACCACGTGATAATAATCCAAAGTTTAAAATTGTTATGATGCAAGTCTCAACTGATTATGAAAAAGCGCAATTAAAAGTACATCAAGATGGGCAAGGTAACTTATTCGTAGATGCGATACCAGCGAATGTAGCAGTTGGGATTAACGAAGTATTATTTGTTACTAGTAATAACGATAAAATTGATGGTGGTCAAATAGTAGTATTATTTAATCCATGGGCAGTAACTAGTCCAGTTCATATGAAGCCTTATAAAGGTACCGATTACCTGGAGGAATTTATATTAGAATTGACTGGTCAATCATATTATGGTGATGCTTCAAGTGGTGTTGAATCTATAGGTACTAAACGTAACTTTTTTGGAACAAAAACATGGGGTTATCATCATGATGACGTTGCAGTTCAAGAAGTTGTTTTAAAATTATTAAACGTATTAGGTAGCTTGGATAGAAAGGATCCAAGAAAAGTGTCAAGACATTTCACGAAAGTTTTATCCGCAACTTGGAATGGCAATGGTTATCAAGGTATGTTAAGTGGCCGTTGGGATGGAAAATACGGCGATGGTGCAAAACCAACGTCCTGGACTGGTAGTCGAGATATTTATCGTCAATATTTAAACAATGGTATGAGATCTTCCGTTAAATATGGACAATGTTGGGTATTTGGTGGTATTTTAACTACTGCATTGCGTTATTTAGGCATCCCATCACGTATAGTTGTAAATTTTAGGAGTGCGCATGATACCGGCGACTTTGATCATGTAATTATAGCAAAAAAAGAATCAGTATGGAATTTCCATGTATGGGTTGATGCATGGATGAAACGGGATGATATTCATATGCCAGGATATGATTCATCCATGTTAGTAGGTTGGAATGCAGTTGATGCTACCCCACAAGAAAAATCTGATGGGGAATATCAAATGGGTCCAGCATTTATCCCATTCATTAAATCAAATTTTGGATTTAAAGCTGAAAATCAATTTGATGCGAAATTTGTTGCGTCTGAAGTAAATGCTGTACATAGATTCCCAAAGGCCGATTATCGTCAAGATGTTGGACGTGCAATGCTTACTAAAAAATCATTTGTAATGCAACCAATTAATATCATGAAACGATACAAAAAATGCAAATCAATATTTTATGCTGTTTTAGACAAAGGCAAAACTTGTGGATTCCATATCGCCAATGGTAAACGTGGATACGTGTATGATGATAACGGAGGGCATTTCGAATACTATATCAGGAATAAAGGAGGGATATTAAAAATACGGGTACTTTCATTAGTTTCAATGTTTAAAGCTAAAGTTTGCGTTGCAAGCAATTGCAATAATGAAGGTGGTGTAGTGAATTTGAATCAAATATTTAGTACAGAAAATGAAGTATCCAGTTTCTTAGAAACATCATGGTTTGGGTTTGGAAAGAAAAAAAAAGATGAAGTGGAAGAGAAAGATGTAGAACCGGAAATAGTTAAGGATTTACCAGATGGAACAAAAAAATCCAGTGGTATAAAAGAAACGCATAAATTGCCACAAGAGGAAGAACCAGAAGATGAAGAGGAAAAGGAGAAGGAAGAGGAAGAGGAGTATGTACAAAAAGAAACAGAGCCAAAAAAAAAGAAAAAAGGTCTTTTACGTGGTATGTGGTCAAAAACAAAAAACTTCGCAAAACGTGCATATAAAAAAACAAAAGAAGTAGTGAAAAAAGTATATACAAAATTCAAAAGATTCCTAGTTTCAGCTGTAACTACAATCAATCCATTGCGACATTTATCAAAGAAAATGTTTGTAAGAAATAAAAAATTATGTAGCAATTGTTTTGAAATTTCCAAAGTTCATCCAAAGTCATATGTCAAAAATCCATTTAAAATTCGTATTAAACGTAATTTGAAACATCAAAAAGATTTGGACTTTAAAGTTAATGTAGTATTTGAAGTTGTTAGTAACAACGGCCAAGATGTTGAAAGGGGGAAACCATTTCATAAGATAAAGATTAAATTTGGAAAAGGCCAAAAGGAACATGTAGTTACCGTAGCAAAGAAGCTTTACCATGAACATTTGGATAAAGCAATGTCAATTCGTGTTACGTTGCGTGCACTAAGTGATGATAACAAATATATTGATTTTGATCAAGAAACTATTCAATTACACGTTGGAAAATTGGACGTCTCAAATATCAATTCCGTGAAAGATGCACAAAATCGGGAAGTTTTAACGTTTGATGTCTCCATTAAAAATCCATTATCCATGCCATTGGAAAATGTTAAATTATCAATCGACGAACCATATGGTGATAGGACGCAAAAAGTTGGTAAATTAGATGTAGGTGCTGTTCTAAAAAAATCTATTAAAGTGCCAATTGTAAAGAAAAAATGGAGTAAGAAAGTGAACCAACGATGTGTCATTGTTAGCGCATATGCAAACGAATTATTTGCAATGAGTGGTTGGGAAAATACAGTTTGTTATGATGAAGCTAAATCAAAAGAAAAATTAAAAGGAATTAAAGTTGTATTAGCAAAATGGAAAGGTCTTAGTAAAAAAGAGTAAATACACTGTAACTGCTGCTGCTTTATATATGTAAATATTGAGATGGTTGTGCGTGTATCCATTATTAAAAAAAGTAAAAAATATAACATATTATTTATACTTGTTAGACTACTTGTAGCATCTAAGCCTCTTTTTGGAAGCCGCTTAACCCACGGCTAATTTGAAATTTCCTATATTCAAAATAAATATTTATTTACTGTATTGCAAGATGTACAGATAGATACTGTAACTTACCTGTATGTAGATAAGAACAACATGTTGTAGTTATCTATTGTCACCTTCTTCTTCTCAATTTCCGATATATATATATATATATATATATATATATCAATAGAGTTGCAACTAAATATCATGGGTGCTGGAGCAAGTGTTAGCCAGGATGAAATTAAAGAAATGGATGCAAAACAATTAGCTGAATTATTTGCAGAAAAAAATGAAAAAAACAGTTACCTCGTTGGACTTATCAATGAAAAACAAATAGACGGTAACACTTTAATGTCTGCTATTGAAGGGGACAAGGTTCAAGATTTAATACATGATGTAGAAAAAGATGAAAGGAAAAGACAAGAATTAGCAGAAACATTACAAGGATTGAATGAAATATACTTTAAACGTTTTCAAGGAACTGGATTTACTGGAAAATGTAACGTTAGTTGATAATGTATATTAAATATATAGTCGTGTCTCTCAGTAATAAAAATAAAAATTAAAATAAACAATATACGAAAAACTCTATACTTTAGCGTGTTTTCTGTCCACACGTTTTAATTACGAATAATTTAATTTATCCACATAAATCCCATAAATAGCACCAGGTGCAGATATTACATGCCACGTGCTGTGGTAAAAACACCATTGCCATCCCCAAATACGATTTCTTGAAGAGTTCCGACTCAATGTAAAAACTTTGAACGCTACTAAAATAATTAATAATTCAAAAATCAAATGTTTTGATATGAAATGCAAATAAAATTCTTTAAAAATAAGGAATACATTTAATATAACACCTGTGCTTGCAGTCCAACGATCGCATATTGTAACCAGACCAAGCAATTGGCCATTAACTAATTGATAAAAAAAAGATGTATCCGAGAAAAAAGACGTAATGGTTATTAAAAGATATATCAACGCAAAATTATTATATCCAACTGAATGGGCATACCATGTTGGTAATAAATATAAGAGACAACTTAATCCAACTACTATTTTTTGTGCCAATGTTTTATATGCACCACCTAACATCTTTGGATCCGAGACAAACAATAACCTTGATTGATTCACAATGATCTCTGACCATACATAATTGAATGTTGACGCCATCTTCTTCAATTTATTATTATATATTGTGTTGTTTCCCCTTCTTTTTCATCTATTTGTATTAATTTATATTATTATACGATTGTTGTATAATATTAACTTTTATTATTAACAGAGCCAAAAAAACAACAATCTAAATTTCTCTGCTGTTCTAATTCTACTATATATATAAAATAAAAAATATTAATAGTAGTTGTTGCAAGTTAATTAGATTTTTCATAGAATTTAAATAAGTAATAATACTATATGTATATATATATAGAATATACTATAATAATACTACAAAGAAAAAGAAAAAGGTTCACATCTTATGTGAAACAGTGTATTGCAATAATACCAACAAACGACTGACAATAGTAAAATGAGAAATATAATTACAATATTATTATTCTTCTTGACAATAATTATAGAAGTAACTGCAAAATGCCCAAATAATTATCAAGTTAGTTTTGAAACAGATGTGAAAAGCAGCAGTGATCCCACATTTTTAATTTCTGTAAATAAGAGTCTCGCGCCACTAGGTGCAGAAAGGTTTTATGAGCTGGTGAATGATGGATTTTATGACAACAGCGCGTTTTTCAGAGTCGTGCCAAAGTTTGTTGTTCAATTTGGTATCTCTGGAAATAAAACAGAGAATGATAAATGGTTACACAAGGTAATCAAGGATGACCCTGTAATAGGAAGTAACACTGAAGGTACCATTACTTTTGCTACGGCTGGACCAAATACACGAACATCGCAAGTATTTATTAATTATAAAGACAATTCAAGATTGGACAACATGGGATTTGCACCATTTGGTATAGTTGTATCTGGATTCTCAGTTGCTATGAAAATTTTCAATCCTACACCAAACTCATCTAACGGTGTATCACAAGATTTGTATGAAAAAAATGGAAACGAATGGATCAAAAAAAATTATCCAGGAATTAATTTTATTACTAAAGCAACAATTATGCAGACGGATTAATGAGAGAGAGAGAGAGGAGAATTGTTGTGTCTGTGTGCATGGCATAATGTGCTGTCTTAATACATATTCGTAAAATATTTTATATAATATATATTTGGTGTAAAATATGATAATAAAATTTTGTATATCTTCTCTATAAGATATGATACTATGACATAGAAATTATGTATGCATATATCATACGAAGTATCCATCATACTGTATTTTTTTAATCATTCTTTTTATCTGGTATCATAGAAATTAATCGATCTGCATTTTCATTTCCTTCCGCATACACCAAACCATAAAAACTACCATCTTCACCTTTTTCTACTAATGTACGCGGATCAGCATATTCAGCAATATTACCATCATCAAGCACTAATATTTTATCGGAATCCATAATTGTATCTAAACGATGCGCAATTGTTAATACAGTTTTATCAGCAAAGCATCTACGAATCATTTTTTGTAACATCATATCAGATTTCTTATCAACTTGCGCAGTTGCTTCATCTAATAATAAAACTTTTGGATCCAGCAATAATGCTCGAGCCATACACAAAAGTTGCCTTTGGCCAACACTGAAATTTTTACCACCTTCAGTGACTTTAAAATGAAATTGATCAGGCAAGTCACTTATAAAATCTTTTAAGGATACTTGTTCTAATGAATTCCACAACTCTTCATCACTATGCAATTCAAATGGATCTAAATTGTGTCTTAAAGTACCACTAAAAAGTACAGGATCTTGCGGTATAATACCAATTTTACTACGCAATTGTTCCAATCCGATAGTACCAATATCTACACCATCAATTATGATTTGTCCACCACGTGGTTCAATGATACGAAATAATGTCACGAGCAAACTGCTTTTACCGCTACCAGTACGTCCGACTATACCAACTTTTTGTTTCTCGTCAATAGTCAACGAAATCGATTTCAAAATATCAGGACCTTCCCTGTAACCTGCAACTAAATTCTTTATCTCAATGCAACCTTTAGATGGCCATGATTTTGGAGGTGCAGTGTCCTCAATAATCATTGGTTTTTCCTCCGGCAACTCTTGTGCATAATATTTAATACGCTCAATTGCATTCATTTGAATTTCAGCAAATACAGAGATATTGACAACCATCATCAACGTTTGCGTGATTGTCAAGCCGAAAGTGATTGATAAACCGACAAAACCTGCTGGTAAGACATTTGGCATTGCTACGACAAAGCTTGTAATAGATGCAATAATAATTGATGACATTATGTTGATTCTCATCATCATCCAAACTGGAATACACGTTTTCGCCAGGAAAAATGGTACTAATTGCCTGTTCAAGTTTTCACGGTAAGTTTGTTCAAATCTACCAACTTGTTTAAATGCCCTAATAGTTTCCACACCACCTAAAATTTCTGTGGATGCTGCGTACAACGGGGATCTGGCAATAGCTTCAAGCCGTTGGACTTCAATTGAAGTGTGCCTAATATAATTAGCTATGTAATAATACAATATGATTAATGGAATTAGAATGATCAGAAATAACCCGTAGGTCGCTATTACAATTGCTAAAAAGGCAGAAATAGCAAAATTTACTATGACAAAACTCCATGCAATCATTGTGGTTAACATCATGTCTACGGAATTTTGTTCTTTACTGAAACGATTCATAATTCTACCCCCAGGCGTAACATCGAAAAAATCAATCGGTGCCCTTAGTATCCGTGTTAGCATATCACCATGCAATTTCTTAGCGACTTTAACACGTAATTGTGCCATTAATGAACCTCCAAGCATCATGATAATTAAACTGACAACAGCTGCTACTCCATAAAAACCTAAATAAAACCTATCTCGTTCAACATGTTCTTCTTGTAATTTGATTGACAAGGTCCCATTTACATCATATAGCGGCTCCCTGGTCCCAACGTCATTTGTCCACATAGCTAACACAAATGTAAGAAAAGTTTGAAAGTAAGTAAATGCACTAATGGCAAAGATGGACCAAAATGCTTGACAATATCCAGCAGATTGAAAAAAATATTTCCATACTGCACCTGATACATGTCCAATTGCCCTTTCCTCATCTGCCATTAATTTTTTACCAGGTTTCCCACTATTGCTACCGGTGCTTGAGTCTCGATTATCTGCTGTTATTTCAACACCCTCTTCTTCACCTGCATTACTCATTCGTTTTTCATTCTCAACAGGTGTCTCCGATCTAACTTCACTTTCAGATGATGATGTATTGTTTACACGTTCATCTTTCATCAATGCATTAAATTTAATATTTTTCTCCAACAACTCTTCGTATTTTCCACACGCTACAACTTCGCCATTCTCCAATACAATCACTTTATCCGCATCGCCTAAGCGATGTGTTTGATTCGTTGCAAATAATCGACATCGATTCTTTAAATATTCCAAAATACATTTGTTAAATATATGGTCACCAACGTGTGAATCAACAGCAGCTA
>JACLAD010004531.1_pt1 | contig 15459 bp, 12 predicted proteins | sample 8027901 | NCBI WGS metagenome assembly JACLAD01 (sample SAMN15725071, study PRJNA655200) | protist metagenome | isolation source: fluorescence activated cell sorting (FACS) single amplified genomes of... | place: Spain: Blaines Bay Microbial Observatory, Mediterranean Sea | collected 2016-07-05 | reverse complement strand
AGCTAGGAGTATTCCATGAAAAGTCTACCAAACGACCATATCAAATCAAGGGAATACCAATATCTAAACAAGATGTTTAGAGCTGGACTTAATCTTGATGCAGGCGCTTATGCAGTATGCAGCCATCGTTTTTAATTTTAATATTTTAGTATTTTAATATAGTGCTTACTTTTGCTTGGTTGCCATTCTAAACCTCGCTAATGAAGTAATCTACAGCTAACCCAAAATGGTCAGAAGGAGTACTATAACCTCGTTGATTACTCATTTCTGTGCTGAGAAAATCCATTTTCTTTTTCCCTATCAGGCTAAAGCCTCCCGAAGGCACATTAATCCCTATGCCACTGTACAGCTGACGATCAAACCTGGCCTTCATCTCGGTATGACCACGACCAAAGTTACCCATTCTCACCCACGTACTCTTTAGCACCTTATCATCTTTACCGCAAGCTACGTAGTAAGCATCCTTCACACTTGAATTAGCGCAATCTTCAACTTTTCCCAAGCCTAGCTCAGTTCTGTGCGAAGAACACTATTTAGAAACATGTATATGTATACGTACACTGTATAATAAGATTTTCAAATGAAATGGAAACTGTACCTGATTTCTTTGTCCTCGGAAACTCTAAGATTGAAATCTCCGCACGCGATTTGTGCAATTGTTGAGTTATCCCTCAATTTCGATAAAATTTCACGGAATTGCTGCCTCCTGATAGCAGGAGCAGCACCATCGGCGGTAGATTCAAGATGAGAAGTAGTTATTAGTACGAGAGCACTATACCGCACTGCTCCTGGCGATGGTGGTGGCAATGGCGGTGGCGATGGCGATGGTGAATGTGAAGAAGATGAGGAGGAGGGTGCAGAGGAGGAACATTTCACCTCCACCTTCCTGCAGAGCACCGACAGTAGATCTCTGCCCATCATGCTCATCAGGGGACCAACAAACTGCTCTCGACCATAAGATATCACTTCTATGCAAGTCGCTTTTGTTAGAATCATAGTGAAGTATCGGTCGTGAGCTTGATGGTCAGATTCATCTGCCTCTGGAAAGAAGAGGTATTCTCTAGACAGCTCATGTCGTAAGACTGGGAGAAACATAGGCGTCACTTCCTGCAGACAAACAACATCCGCATTACATGCTTTGATCTCCTGAACTATATTCTTTAACCTATTCTCTACTCCTTCATCCACCTGCAATCCATCAATGTTCCAGCTGAGAACTTTCAATCCCAGCTGCGACGAAGATGGTACACTTGTCATGGTGGTAATACTCTTGGACAAAGCGGCGGCCGCCGTTTTTGTTCTGCTACCGATGGTGAGGGACATAGTAAGAAGCAACGCACTATTCAGTTGCAAATGCATTCTATTCTTGAAGTAATGCCAACGGCTTGCGAATGTGAAGAGCGGAGGAAGAGGTGTAGAAGATGAGGAGATCAGAAGAGGAGCTAATCTATCGATATCATATATATGAGATATTGGATATCTATCATACATGATGATATCTGATGACGAAAAAGGTTTCTAAATATGATCATTTTTGGACCGATCTCCCTTATACTTATATCTCCTTAAATAGTTGTAATAGTAGTAATAAGGATAAGAATGATATCCAATATATAATGATATGATGAAATTGAGCTCTTTTGTCATCTTTTTTGCGTCTCTCCCAATACAATATCCAATATTGGATATTCGATTCGAAGCATACGAATATCTCTGATCTGCTATCTCTTCTCCACATGCGAAGGCGGAAATACTAACTTTCAATCTTCAATCTTGAAAAAGAATGAAAAGTCTGGTCATTCATTTTTACTGATAGTATCCATTCTTTCATTCGCATTAACCTCATCGTCTATGATACGATGAAGACGAAAGAATATGACGATACTTATGCACCCTACGCGTTTCTCTTTTGCCTTCTCATCATTCCTTTTTTGTACTTTCTTATCAATATGGAATTATTGAACAGATATTCATTCTTGAAACCCCTGAAAACTAAATCACAATCTAAAGCTATTGACTATCTAACTTATCAAATAACCAACGCAATTATCATCATTTACATCAGTACATCGGCCTTAGTAATTCTCGTTGGTAATTTTGGAAACTCTGAAGCGACCGTGTACAGCCACTCTTCAATTCACGAAAAGTTCCTTATATATCCCATGATAGTATACCAGTTTTATCAAGCCATACTATTTTTTGCGTGCCCGCTACCAGAATTTGGCTCATATTCTATGCTATTGCACCATGTTGTGACATTTCTGGTGGGTGTTTTTGGAATAATTCCTCAACCCTATCTTCAATCATATTCCCTCTTCTTTTTTGGGATAGCTGAGCTATCTACGATTCCACTGCAGGTCGTAGATATATTTAAGAATTTCAAGCACACACAATGGGCTACTGAATTTCAAGACGTGAAAGTTTTTTTCCAATTTTTATTTGCTCTATTATTTCTAATCATAAGATGCATCATTTGGCCGTCAGTATCATTTGTATTCTGGAGAGATGCGCTTATGCTGTTGTCGAAAGGAAAAGCTCATAACACTCTCATTGTTGTATTCAGCCTCTGTGCAAACGTTTTCTTGACGAGCCTTCAAATATATTGGGGGGCACTGATTTGTAAAAAGATCAGTAGGTATACATTTGACGGGAGAACAGAGCGAAACAATATCCATGCATATACTCATGTCTATTCTCACACAGAGACTGATGACATCAAAATTAAAAGATTCCCGGTTTCTGTATTAGTAGGAAAAGTACAACGAAAACAAAAGGAGCAATTGAATCACAGGAAAAGTCGTGTTGAGAAAGAGACTAACAGAAGTGACGCTGATCAAAATGAGGAACTCAAGAAAAATGTTTGAGTCAAGTTGAATGATGATCTTACTCGTCATTGTGCATAAGTATGCAGCCAAACATCATAGAAAATATTATACCACTACATGTGTGTATATGATATAGGCACTCTTGCATACTGTCGATGGTATCGATATTGCCCTTAGAGTAGTTGAAGCAGTACTCACTGTATCCAGTGCTATTACAACTGAAGTGGTAGCAGTGGTAGTGGCAACAGTAATGGTAACAGTAGCAGTAGCAGTAGCAGTAGCAGTAGCAGTAACGCAGTAACTAGTACTAGTACTAGTAATGATTATGATGATAATAGTAGTAGCAGCGGTAGTCGTACAGTTTAGAAATGGTAACTTGAGTATTTCTATATTTTTAGATCTAGCTAGTTTTTATTATCGCCAAACTATTATCATATGCGTCAAGATACTATACTATCCAAATCTAAGGTTACATTTTAGATTTGGATGCGTATTTTGATACATCATTATGGTGTTTCCAACAAATGATGTTTTTGGTAGCGATTAGAAGCAAGTATATAATTATTCAAATATGAAAATGAAACGATAATAATCATTATTATTATTATATAATATTATTAGTATGGATTTATAGTAGTAGTAGTAGTAGTAGTAGGTTGCTTAGTTTTCATTAATAATAATAATAATAATAATAATAATTATTATTATTATTATTAGTTGTAGGATGCTCCTTAGTAGTAGTAGTTTTCATTATATTATTATTATTATAATTATAGCCAAGTATACAATCTAAGGTACTGTACTAGTACTAGTACTACTACGCCGAAATCTATCATTCTAGTGGTAGAAATAGAAAATGCCCAAGTTTCCGACCCGGGCCCAGACCAAGACTCAGACTCAGTCAGCATATTCTATCCCTAGGAAAGTTATCGGCCATCCAATTTGATCTCATAACTTTTGATGATCCAACCCTAGCCTCAATTGCCTAGCTATATCTAGAATACTGCTTGATGATGATCATCATGATGATGATTTTGATGATGATGATGATGATGATGATAATGATGATTTTGATGATGATGAGACAGTCAAATGTTAAAAGCTGTCTTCAACAATATCGAGCATGAAGTCGCTTCTCAACAATCCCAATTTGGGGGCAAATTTCTGTACATTTTTTACAACTTCTGTGGAGTTCTCATCTTCATATATTCCTTTACGGGAGTTATTCCTCGATCCAATTGTTTGGGTAATGTGCTGCTCAATGGCGTTTTCCTCTACAAATTGTAAGCCATTTACAACACCACCTGCACTCAGAGCACCATTATTTAAATTAGAGCTTAATACTTCATGCAATTTCTCTGAGGCTTCCTTAGACAAACCTTCCATGATATCATGTTTCAAAATATTCTGGGCCAATCCCCCTTCGGGTGATAAGCCTAGAATAGATACTGAGGCCATAAAACTTTTCCGCACAGCTACTTCATGGTCGCTATCGCCGTCATTCACTACAGCTTTGAACAACGACTGATTGTGTAAAACCTTTCTAAATGTGTCTACTTTAAGCAATGAATATGAAACATCTAATGGTCTATTAGCGCTATGTATTTGTCTCATATACGCCACTTGGGATATCAGTTGAACAGTTGGATCAAAGATATCTGATGACAATGATGATGATGATGATGATGATGATGATAATGGTGATGATGATAGTGACTTCATGGGTGAAGCGGAGAAAAACAAAGTTGAATGCAGAATACTCATAGCCTCACATGCATCGTATAACATTTCTCTATCAACTTTGGCTTTAGTTTGTGCCTCGACATTTTGCCAAGTACCCATATCCAAAAGAAGTAGAAGAATGGGCTTGAATTGTTCAAGTCGAAGTATACCAAGCACAATTTGTTCATAATCAGAGCTGATAAGTTTTTCCCTCTGCTCATCGTTACCTTCACTAAAGGCGCTGCTATTGCCATCGTCATCTTCATTCTTATCATAAGTTGCTCTTCTCATTGCATTAAATTCCACACTAATAATATAGGAGAATACAATGTCAAATAGCGTTGCCAAGAGATAAAGAGAAACGTTTTCATAAGACATATCTTTCATCAAGGAGGCATCCATTACGACCACTTCAGGCGGCTCATGGCATGCATATTCTTGGACATAATCCTCTTCTTCATGAAGACCTCGCCATGAGGCCATGCCCGTCCAAGGGGACAACTGCGATGGGACTGATATCAGTGGTGTCTTATATCGACTATGGGGTAGTTCGCCTTTGTTTTTGATGGCGATTGATGACGACAAATGAGGGGACAAAAATCCAGTTTCAAGTGTTTCGCGAATGGCCTTACCCATATCCAAACAAGACTGGCTCCCTACAGCGACAATACTCTCAATCCCAGCGCGCTTCGCCAAGTCGACGCCCTCATCTATACCTTTTTTAGTGGGGAAGAGGGCACGAGAGGTCATCGTCACCGCTTCTTTGCCTACGTAGAAATAGGGATAAAGGGTATGTAAAAAGTGGATGAGAATGATGAAGGAATTACTTCGAAGGCTCCACAAGTGCAAAGCATTGACGAAAATAAAGCTTACCAGCCATCTGGAATCGCATCCATAGGTGCTGTGATACTTGCTGCGAATCCTCGTCACCAAGGGTGATGATAAGAGATCTGTGGCCCAGCAGCTCCGAATACTTCCCAGGAATGTCGAAAGTAGACATACGTGTAAACTCAGATTGATTTGAGGCCGGTGACAACGAAGAGGAAGAGGCGGAGAAGGTAGAACGCTGACCCACCTCAGTTCCTCGGCAAAGCAAAACTGCACGAACACTTCGAAGATAGACTCGCATGATCTCTTCCTTGCTCTATCTACAAGAAAGCGTTATCACTATTCACTCCTTCCTCTGATCCAATATTTGTGTCGAACAATCACTTTCACTTCTGGACTCACTCCACTTCACTCTGGGTAAAACTTGCACCAACCCATCCATATATACACTGGATACTATTATACATTATACTTCTACTGCACTGGATACTATACTGCTCGTGTGCAAAATCCTTAATAAAGTATATATATAGGATATATATAAGATAGGCGATGGACTGCAGTTAATTAAAAGAGTCTACATAAACAGTATGTAAAATAGAGAGATATATATCGTGCAAAAACTATGGAAATTTACGACGATGAAGTAGTTAATGATGATTATATTAATTCTAGCTCGTCCACACAAACAAATACTTTTTGATACAGCTACAACCATGTCGTCTAATATCAACGATTCGTCTTATATTTCCATTTTCTTTCACACACATCTTTCTTCTGAAACTGAAAATAGCTGAACCAGTGTTCAACACTGATAGTAAGCAATACTGTATGGTGCCACATCTATATCTTGATTTCTTTGCATGCGTTGACAAAAGTGGCTACGTTTTCCTCAGGTATGTCCTTTTCTACCCCGTGACCCAAGTTCAATACATGTTGACCATTGGCTTCTTTTATACACTCAGCGACAGACTTCTTGATGTTGGCGTCAGGGCCATACAGGACCATAGGATCTACATTACCAGCTAGGACTTTGTTGCTTCCCTTGGCAATACTTTTGGCGTGAGTCATAGATATTCTCCAATCAATTGACAAACCATCATATGTCATATCAGTTTGTTGGTGTAGAAAACAACTACCACCATTCGCGAAGTAAACGGTAGGAACATCAGGATGGTGTTTTTTGAGATAAGCAGCAATTTTGTCAGCTTGAGGCTTAGCGAAAGTAATGAACTGCTGCTCGGTAAGATGATGGGCCCAACTCTCAAAGACTTGCATAATTTGTGCGCCAGATTTGATTTGATAGGACGCATAGGTACACAGGGAGTCGGTATACTTATCGAGCATAGTGTGTACCATATCAGGCGATTCATTCATCATTCTCTTCATAGTCTTGCATAGCTTAGAATGACCACCTTCTACAGAATAAGCACACAGGGTCCATGGAGCTCCAATAAATCCTATAAGTGATGTCTTCCCTTCTGTTTCTTTGCGTAGGGAGGAAAGAATAGGACCAAGAAAAGGGACCTGAGTCTCTACATCATGCAGGGGTCTGATCGCATCAATATCAGCCTTACTGAGAACTGGGTTGGCAATTTTTGGCCCCTTTCCTGGTATGATATCAAAATCAACACCCATAGCAGGTAGAGGGGTCAGAATATCAGAAAACATTATCACCCCATCCACCCCAAAACTTCTCCATGGTTGCAAAGACAGCTCGATGGCAATCTCTGGTGTTTCACTTCTCATTCGGAAGGGGTACTTCTCTGAGTAAACTCGGAAGTCCGCCATGTATCTACCAGCCTAAATACCATGAGAGATATATATTGTTTATGTTCCAACTCTTACATCATGCATTTACATATACAGTATATGTGTAAAGACAGATGAGTTAAGAGACAGAGCACTTCATTTTTTCAATTAACTTTTCAATATGAGGTCATCACCTGTCTCATCAGCCACACGGGTGTCCTGTCAACTTTCTCTCCCCTCAGAGTTCTAATCAACAAATCATGATCGGTGTTCGCTGCCCTCAAAGAAGTTGGGGAGGCTGATGTGCAAGACTGTTGCAATGTCGAGGTTGAGGGTGCTAGTGATGTCGACGGAAATGATGAAATAGTCCTCTTGACGACTAAGCTCCTAATACCTACGAAGTATAGGCATACTACCAAACTAACTACTCTGTTCAACATGCCGGACTCTCCCAGCTTGATGTATGATGCCTCGACCCACAGCGAAGTGTATCTTCGGATTGCAAGGTGAAAGATTGATGACAAATCAATCAAGCATGTAGCATGTAGCATATATATATTTCATAAGATTCTACGATCTCTTATCTGCAAGAAGGGCGGACGGGCGGGGGCCTACTTTTTTCATAAAAACTAGGTAATTTTTTTTCTCCCCAAATAATATGCAAAATAATTTATTTGAGCACATGGATCTCCAATCTTGGTTTTCCAAAGATCTGGATGACGATCGGCTTTTTTTTTACCGTTTTTCGAACATATGGCATCCAATGATTCTCGTTTTTTTGGAAATTCATAGAGGGCTTCGTGAATTTTTATGTGTGTGTGAGAAGATGCAACAACCGCTTCTTGGGCTGGATGGATATAGCTCATATGGATCCACCTTTACCAATGTACCTACTTTGGTGCAGCAAGTGGTGGCAAACGATATCGGAGTGAGTAAGTACCACGTCCTCTCCACTATTTAAAAGGAGGGTTTTGGTCTGGTTGAACAAGAAAAAGTTAGGCAGTTAACAGAAGGAGGGACGTGAAGAAAAACGAAGTGAAAGAAAAAGAAGGGTAGACAGTTTTATCCATCTTGGCCATTTCCCCTCACATACATCATCCTCTTCTAGCGCCAACTAGAGTTTACTCCTCCTCAGTTCTTTGAAAACACAAAAGAGGGCAATCTGTGCAGTCGAATCGTAAGGTCGATCAGTAAGCGGGTGAGGAAAGTGTGCAAGTTAGCTAGTATTGGAGGAAAAGTAAGAAATCGGTGTATCAGGGCAATGTCATTCTTTAAGTTGGTTGCCTAAATACCATACACATACGATAAGGAATAGTAAAACCAAGCGCACCACAATAGCACTAAAGTCTGGAATGGTGGGTAGAGGGGGGCCTGGAAGACCGCCAAGAAACTCCAACGCTACCTCAAGTCCATCCTCAGGCAGTGGCAGTGGTCGAGGTAGAGGAGCCTCTCCAGTGAAAGGAAAAGGTACAGGCGTCAGGGGAAGACCAAGAATAGTACATACTGAGACACTTAATGATGAGTCTGCACGAAACTCTGCGAATAGCAACGAATCAGGAAACGACTCGGATGATTCGATCGCCTACTTGAGCGCCAATAGACAGAAACGCCTGAGGACAATAGATATAGCAAAAGAGGTACTCGTTCTTGGACCTAAAGATGATGTCGAGGAAGTTTTAGGATTGACACCTGCAGAAGCGGAGGAGTTTGCTGACTTTCTTGAGACATCCGATGGTAAGTATTTCTTGATATACATATATTCGTATCTGCTCCCAGGCTATGAATACACCAACTTCAATGTTCATATTTATCTTTCTCTTATCGATATACAGATGTGTACTTATATGAGGGAAAAGAAGTTACAGCCGATGATCCAATCCCTGCTGCAGCAAAGCCAAGTACAGTATTCACTCCTAAGGTGGTGACAGTGAGCAAACAAGTGCCCATACCTCATCCCGACAGAGTACAGAATTTCTTCAAAAAACAGAAGGAACTCGCCAAAGAACTGCAACCAAAACCTGTAGTTGTACCGCCTATGGTGATTCCTGTGATTCCTTTGCCAGATCCTAATGCTCCAAGAGGACGAGGGCGTCCTCGAATCTACCCCATCAACGCTGCTGCGTCTGCTGCACAGGCAGCTGCTGCTCATAAAGCAGCGGTAGCAGCAGCAATAGCAGCAGCAAAACAAAAAAAGGTGAACTTCGGAGAGAATGGAAACAAAAGCTCCTACACAGTATATGACGCTGATGATGATGATGAAGCCTTTCTTGCATTTGTGAATACTGAGAAAGGTGTGTCACGCCAACAATTTATTACTCTAGAGGAGTACGAGGAAATGATAGCAGCACTGGAGCGTGCTTTGGAGGTGGCGAAGGAAACCTTACCTTCTACATCAAAATCGATGGATTTAAAGAAATTATGCACATCTTTTATCATTGAAAGTAACGGTGTATCTGGTTTTGTGGATAATAGTCTTGCAGGGATAGAGCCAGGTAAGAAAGGTTCCGTGGAATACAAACCATCAGAAGAATTACGAGGGTCCGAGGAGCACGCTGTCTATTCATCAGATGTTACAGGTGCTTACGAGGCATTGCGTATATACACAAGAAGCGAGTTAGAGCAACTTGTGCCTGAGGCACAAGCGGTTACACTGTTGAATATTATCTCGAATGCATTTTCTGAAAAACTAAAACGTGTCATCCCTGTAGTTCAGACACCCCAGCAGAAAGCAAGAGCTGTGAAGGTGTATAATTATTGGCTGGACAAGCGCGCAAATAAACGGTGTTCTTTCATTAGATGCTATCATAACTTCTTGATGGACTTATGGAAAAGACAAGACATTGTTCCCAGGATTCCAGATGATGGTGATGAGAAAGCATGGATTTCCACTCGTTTACATCTACTTCGCATTAGAGCAGACCTTGACCGAGCACGATTAATCATGGACAGGGTGAGGAGACGTGAAAAAGTTAAAAGAGAATTAAACATCGCTGCCATTGATGCCTTCGATGATTTCGACGCTGTCGCTTCCTCCTCATCCCACATTCCGGAAAGCGAGATGCCAAAACCTTTACCATTCAGCATCGAGTATATGGATGAAGAGCAGATTGAGATAAATACTAACAAAGATGCACATTTTACAAATTCATTCATCTCATCTCGTACCGTTGAGGATAATTTTGGCTCAGATGTGTTGAACAGTAGCCATATCTCTGGCTCTGGCTGGTCTCCAGTGGAAGACAAGTTGTTACTGTTAGGTGTAGCTGCCTACGGGATTGGGAGTTGGTCGAAAATTCGTGATCTTTTCAACACTTCAAAAACGTCCATATACATGAATCAAAGGTTCCAAAGATTGACACGCCAAAGGCAAATTAAACATGGTGCAGGTCAGGATTCTCTAAATCGAACTTCAGCAATTACCAAGCTGGGAGTTCCAGCCGTGATCGTTGGTAACGAATCTGGCTTTTCGCCAAACCTGCAAAGATTCGTGAACTCTTTTCAAGAAGATGCAATTTGGGAAGGCATTGCGGTCAAGCATATACTAGAATCACATAATCCAGAAAAAAGGTGCGGTCGACCATCAAAGAATCCAGTCCGTATACCTGTACCTAAGTCGATCGATGTCCTTGACATGAAATCTTTAATGGAATTAAGCAAAAAATTCACCTATGATCCAAAAGCAGTGTACGGTGACACTCCAATTGATCATATTTCCAACGCACCTTCGTCATCTCCATCGTCATTTGATAGTAACAATACCAAAAAAAGAGGACATGATGGGGCGGAAGAGCAGCCCAGGGACATCCCCAGTGGTCGAGGAAGGGGAAGACTTCCCTCTAAAGCCAAAATTACCAAGGACAAAGAAGTAGAGAACGAAGACGAAGAGCAAGAGGAGGATGAGGATGATAATAATGAAGGTGATGAGGGCGAAATGGATGAGGATGAAAATGATGCAAGCGATGAGAATGATTACGACGAAGACGAGAATGAAGAAGGTGAAGATGATGACGATGATGATGATGATGATGATGATGATAGAAGTAAAATGTCTAGCAAGAAGAGAGGAGCTAGCTCTAAGTGCTCGTTGTCATCATTACCAAATTCCACTAAATCTCCAAAATCATCTTCAGCATCTTTGAATAGCACCAGTAAAATTAGAAGTGCATCGAAGAGAGGTAGAGATAATGATAAGGTTGAAAAAAGGAAAAGTGTCCGATTACATTGATCTAATCGTATCAATTATTCAACAGACCTAAACTTGTGCTTTATTCGTCTCAAGTGTGATGCTAGTGTAATTCACGATCCACCAAGTTGTATCAGTGTCAGCCTTTTTTACGGCAGTCGTAGGGGCTTCCTTCCCAGTCGTGATATAGGGTGCAATAAGTACGAGTAAGGATATGAATGTATAAATGTGTCTACAGTCTACAGTACCTACTGTTGTTGTTGTTGCAAGATTTTACCACTTCTCAAATTGACCAAAATACTTATATCAAGATACTTCTAATTTATGGTGAAAGGAAAAACAATAGTCTACGACTGCTACTGCTAGTCTACTAGTCTACTAGTACTAGTCTACCACCTCCTACCACCTACCACTACCACACTACCACTACCACTACCACTACCACTACTGTTGGAAGTTTTGATGTACAAATCTTCCGAAGTAGATTGCAGACTCCTACCAGGAGAATAGCGCGCGTATAGTGTTTAAAGATCTACTGTAGACGAAGCTAAGGTATCTTACATCACTATACGCTCTCTTCCTCTCCTGAAGACTTCTCCTACGTGCAAGTGCCAAGTGCAGTGCACACCGGTTCAATAGTTGTCATGGATTACCGAAAGGATCCGGAGGTTGCGAATCAACGCGTTAGTAATGAAGATGACATTGTATCCCCGGATACACTAAACCTGAGTAAACCTCATAGGACAAGATGAGCCAAGAAGGTTCATGTCTTTACTCTGGTGTCAAGTCGAGTATGGTGCATAAGACATTCACCCCCTCGTTTATGAAGAATACACTGATAGGTATTGATGATATATCTCATTGCAGTTATCTTCACTAAAGTCCTGCCCGACGAGTCGTTCGGAAGGCACTCAGTATCTGTACTAGAAGTCTAGTGACCAAAGGTATGATTACAGATATTTATTTACTTTCCCTCCTGTACTTCAATATGTGAGATATTAGGACATTACACTTCCTCGGGACGCCGTTTACTTTGAAAGGAAGCCTTTACTCATCTACAGTAGATCTTTAACTTCGCGATTGGTCGCTATCCCTTTGTCTGGTATGGTAGTCTGGTATAATTGTTTGGATTGTGTTGAAAGTTTTGATGTACAAATCTTCCGAAGTAGATTGCAGACTCTTACCAGGAGAATAGCGCGCGTATAGTGTTTAAAGATACTGTAGACTAGAATTAAGAACTATAAGAGAAACTTAACCTCTTGTTGTACTCAATCCAAACAATTATGAAGGTGAGTTCCTAGGGGGTCCGTGAGAGACGGGAACTAGGGAATTGGTGTGCATCGCACTCGGCACTTGCACGTAGGAGAACTGAGGAAGGATATCTCATGTGTACTCAAGAGATCCAGAATTGTCTCTATCACAATGTTTGGAATAATAAATACTACTATACCCATACTATTTGGGTTATGCACTCAAGGCAAAAATAATATCTATAGAAATACTAACATTTTTCCAACAATTACCATTAACTCAAGGTTCTACATTAAGTCCAACACCTAATTTTACATATTGTCCTCTTGATCGATATCGATGATATATAAATATAAATCTGCATTTATACATTATACTATTATTATTATTATACCCTAGGTCCTCCAGCACCGTTGTATTAGGTATTAGGTATTAGGTATTAGTATTATGTATTATTGGCTTTTGGCTTCCAAATCTTCATCCAGACACTGCGAATTACTTATAATTAGCTTGTCCTGATCCTCCATACCTCATAGATTTCCTCATCTTGGCCACCTTAAAAGCCACGTTCCTACTAGTACTAGCCGATTTGAATAATAATAATAATAATAATAATAATAATAAGAATATATACTTCCTCCACTTACTTTTTTTAATAGACCCCCCTGTAATTTTACAACCACGTTGAGTTTTTAAACGATTAATATTAATAGCTTAAAAGTATACTACTCATCTAGCTTATGACGAATCTGTCATCTGCATATATATGTATGTTTTCATCATCTCTGCTGTGATTATTTTCCATTGGCGATGGCATATATTCCATGCCATGCCTTTATACTTTTTAGGTGAGCATGGTAATAGTAAATAGTAATGGTAATAGTAAATAGTATTTTGTAATAATACAAACGATATCCAATATCATTATCACCCTATCACTCTCACTATCATCAGTCTTCGTCAGTCACATCATATACATGTCACCACTCTCTGCTGTCACGATAACATCGAAACATGAAAACATCACAGAATGTAGTGCATTGCACAAAAGAACGCCAACCAAGACCAGAGAGACGATGTGCTGTTGATCGTCCATAGTGTTGAGGTCTCCAGTGTATCTTCTTCACATATTAACCTTCATCTGCACTTTGGGAGATCAGCTTCATCATGATCTACTCTGGACCTGACATGGTGAGGAGACTTTGTATGCTCGCACTCTACATGTACGTGTACTCCATGCTATCAACGAGCGTTGGGGGATTCATGGTACAGCCCATCCGTTGGAGCAGCAGCTATCTCGGGAAAGGAAGCATCAAGAGTAGCAGTCGCAACATCAGACAACGTGATTATTCAGTCTCTCTAGTGACCCACCCCTTCTCACCATTGTGGTCTAAGTTGGCGACAGCGGCTCTATCGTCCAAAGTACAAAAGCATCAATATGAAAGCAATGTCCCTACTTCCTCCTTCCCCTCATCTTCATCAAAGTCGCATCCATCAAAGTCCTACTGGAACGAAATTGGGCAACGTATAGGCGAAGTATTTTACAAACAACAGTCTCCATTACCTGAACATGTTCTAGATGGCTACACCGCGGAGCTGCAGTCAAATAACAACTGCATCTCCATGATAGATATGTCTAAAATACTCTATGGATTGAGAATATACAACCCACAATCTGCAGGGATCTCACGGTTCATTGGTGCTTTATGTGAAACTAATTGGAATTTCAGAAAAAAGTTCAGTGGTATGTAATCTAGGAGCGCACTGACTTGAGTCCATCTATCCTTGTGATTTATATTTGATGTCTGTAGAGTCTAATGTCAAGTGATAATATTATGGAAAGATGTTACGCACAATCATACCAACAGATGTGTACATACGCACATAAACACATACACGTACATTAACATTTGCACATGCATTATATGTTCTCAAATTTATATAGGTATAGCTATTGCTAACGCACTGTATGGTTTGAGGAATATGAGTGCAAATGAACACATAGAAATAAAGAATCTGGTATCTCACGTAGCAAAACAAATACGGAAGTCACAAGAAAGAGAGTTCTCCGTGGGTATCGCATTGTATGGTCTACAAAACCTTTCTAGCGAGGTCGAAGAAGTAAGACATTTACTGTGTGCACTATCAAAAAAGATTGAGCAGTTGCCACTTGATCATCATTTGGATTCTAGAGAGATAGCAATGTGTGTTTATGGTCTTCAAAATATGCATACTAGACACAGAGAAGTTAGATATTTGATCACTTGTATTCATAAGAGACTGAATGATAATTACATCTGTAAACAAGCACAAGTAGACGAGAGCGAGGCAGTGGGAGCGCAAATGTTTTCTGCCCAACAAATTGGTATGGTGTTCTATGGTATGAAGAATTGGGAGGGTTCCAGAAGAGAAACTAGGGAGTTTTTAGGGGTGCTTAATCAAAGATTCTCAGCTGGGTGTAGAGATGCTCTCGGCTCACATGAAATAAGTAATGTGTTATATGGACTGCAGAAAATGAGTAGTGACGAGAAAGAAGTTAGAGAGTGTCTGGAAATACTTTGCGTGCATATATCTTCCTGTACTGAAGCATTCAATTCCCAGAGTCTTGCAATGGCGTGCTATGGCATGCAGGGGTTTTCAGAAAAGCATCAAGAGGTTGAGTTACTTCTGCGAATGCTGGCGAAACAAGTTAAGTGCTGCGAGGATACTCTGAGTTCCCAGGAAATGAGCAATGTAATGTATGGTATGAGGACGTTTACCAGTGATAGTGAGGAAGTTCGCGATTTGTTGAAAGCATTGAATAAGATATTCCTACGTTCCACGACCCCCTTGAATGCCAAATCCCTGGGTATGTGTCTCTATGGATTACAAGGGTTTAGTAGCAATTACAAGGAAGTG
>JACLAD010001300.1_pt1 | contig 15460 bp, 11 predicted proteins | sample 8027901 | NCBI WGS metagenome assembly JACLAD01 (sample SAMN15725071, study PRJNA655200) | protist metagenome | isolation source: fluorescence activated cell sorting (FACS) single amplified genomes of... | place: Spain: Blaines Bay Microbial Observatory, Mediterranean Sea | collected 2016-07-05 | reverse complement strand
ATCAGGGTAGTATGTTTAATAAAGTGGTTACCACCATCATCAAAGCAGGCCGAAAGCATCAAATCAGCTGTCTACGATTCAACTACCGGGGGGTAGGAAAAAGTGCAGGCAGCTTTGATCAAGGCAAGGGAGAGATGAATGATGCGGTGACCTGTGGGCAATGGCTACTGGAGCAAACAAATTGCGAAGCTATATGGTTGGTCGGTTTTTCATTTGGCGCGGCCATTGCCTACAATGCCCAAGCGCATTTGCCAACTTGTGGGGTGATTTTGGTATGCCCAAGCGTGGTTAAAATGAACTTTGCAGCTACTAATAAGGCGTCATTATCAATCATACAGGCGGGAGATGATGAGATTATCAGTCCCGAGGACGTGGCCAACTGGTCCCAGAAAAATCAACCCAATCACTACCAAATGATCAATCAAGCCAGTCATTTTTTTCATGGAAAACTTCTGGTTTTACAAGAATGTATCGAGGCAATCATAGAAAAAAGTTCTTATCCATAATTTATCCATAGTAAAGATGATCAACGTTAACCCGCTAAAAGGCCCTATACAACATCAAAAAAGTCAGTTACACTAAAACAACCAGAAACTGTGATTGTTTTGTCTTCAAAGTCCACATGCCACGCCCTATGCCTGGCTGATTCATTTCCCCAAGAGAAACTCAGAAAATATTTCAATAAGCAAGCTTTTCCCAAACTCCAGTCTTGCCCTGATTATTTGTTTATACAACAAGATGACGGAGGCGAGGCCGTAATTTTCCTACATGGATGTATCGTTTTTTGGGGTGTGGATGGTGACAGTAGAGCTGATTTGATCAAAAAAATCAGACGATTATCCATAGAGCCATATAAGCACCCAGTCGACGAAGTTTACAATATTCAACAAGGAGATGAAGTCAGCATCATTGAGAGCGATCTATTTTTAGACTCTGATGCTGTGGATACCAAAATTGCCATCAGTTATGCCCTAGCCCAAGCGGTTAAACTGAAGCACTACGAGGACATCCTAAGCGATACAATGCCAGACTTGCTAACTTTGCCATCTGAGCTTGCAAAAAAAGGTAAAATTGGCATCAGTAAGAAAAAAGCGTTAAAAAAAACTGGGGAAATTTTCCTGGTTCGAACACAAATCAATCTTCACAGTGATTTATTGGATACCCCTGAGTATTTTTGGGAGAGAACTGACAGAGAAGAAGATATTTATAATTTAGTCATCATGGAAATGGAGTTGCGAAAACGGGTCAGGAAGCTCAATCATCGATTAGATATCATGCAGTCAACCTATGATTTGCTACGGGCGCACATTGAGCATAAAGACAGTATTCTTCTCGAACAGACCATCACTATTCTCATTGCACTCGAAATCATTTTTACCGTCATACAATATGTTTGGCCGGCACACATCCACTAACTTTCGCTGGCGTGGTCACTTGGATCATGCTGCTGATAAATATACTCAATGTATGGGGCATATCTCTCCTGGATCACTGGTCGTTTGAGTTTAAGTGTGGGAGTAAGCTCACCGGTTTGCGGGCTCCACTGGTCACTGGTCAAGTGAAAATATTTAACCTGCAGGGGGCGACAAAACTTTTGATTGACTTTGTTAACATGTTCCTCAAGCAGAGCGAGAACTTTTTTGTTTTTAGCAAGAGAGTCACGATCTGTGCACGCTATACGGTGTGATTTAGCGTAACGCAGCTCACCACCATCACAGCACAAACATATAACAGCGGTCAGATAAGCCATATTATCTCCAAACAAGCAAACATGAGCGATCAAAGGATGACGGGACAGGGCATCCTCGATATGTCTTGGCGCAATGTTTTTACCATTAGACAGAATAATCAAATCTTTTTTTCTACCAATGATCTCAAGTTCACCGGTGGAATGAATTTGACCAAGATCACCACTTTTAAGCCATTTGCCATCAAGTGCGGCTTGGGTGTTGCGCTGATCATGGAGATAGCCTTTGAATACATGTGGGCCATAAATGGACACGCAACCTTGATCATCTATTTTAACTTTTGTACCTGGCATCGGAAGTCCGACACGTCCATATTGGCACACAAAAGAAAAGGGAAAATCTATCTTATGTTGGCGAAAGAGCTGTGACATATTACGAACAATATCGCTGTTCCAAGAGACTGTTGCTGGGGCACTGTTCTCAGTCAGTCCATACCCTTCAACAATGTCCAGGTCCAAGCCTGCAAAAAAGTCAATGACTTCTGGACTCAATGGTGCAGAGCCAGACAAGCAGAGTTTACACTGATCCAATCCTATTTTTCTACGTATTGTAGAGAGTAAAACTGTCTTATACACTTTATGTTTAAGTGTAACCATCCAAGGAATCGGAATATTATTCTGGCGGTAATGATTGCGGTTTTTAGCATTCCTCATAGATCTGGTGAACAAAAAGTTCAGCGGTGACTGAGAAAGTTTGCTACACAAACCTTGCTCAATTTTTTCATATACTCTCGGAACACCCACAAAAATATGAGGACGTACCTTGGGTAGAACATCTTTGAGGTCATTCACATTCCAGACACAATAAATAATATGTCGACTGTAAATCCATCCATAGTAACCAACCACACGTTCAAAGACATGCGCTAATGGCAGATAGGATACCAGTTTTGCTCGTGGAATATGTTCGGTCCCAACGGCTTGAATCCCAGCGGCAGCAAAAAGAACATTTTCATGTGAAAGAAGAGCGCCTTTGGGCTTGCCTGTGGTGCCTGATGTGAAAATCGTACAAACAACGTCACTTGGTTTGGATTGTTTGATGATATTTTGAATGGCTTGAGCGTGTTGATCCAAGGCTTTATACCCGTCATTCAGAGCATCGGACCACTTTTTAACCTGCTTAGGCAATTTTTTAATCGAGGAGATGGTGATAATAAGTGGCTTGTTACGTGACAGGTTCAGAGCTTGTTTGACATAACCATACATGACTTCATCATCAACAATGATACATGGTGTTTGAGTCATATCAATGATTTCTGCAATTTGCATCTCTTTGAGCGAGGTATAAATAGATGCAGGAATATTCTTTGAATACTGTATGGCAAGATCTGTGATAAAATGTTCTGGACGATTGCGCGACATGATCAGTATGGTTTTCTGATCTATGCCCATCGATATGAAAAAAGAAGCCAGTGCACAGGATTTATGATGCAAATCTGACCAGCTCATCGGCTCAAAAGAACGATAAGTATCATCAGAGCTATGATACAAAGCTATCTCATCAGGTCGATGTGCAGCGTGATCAGCCATCAGCCGGGGAATCGTCTGATTACGAATCTTATCAAGTATTGCTTTTTTGAGGGCATAGAGTGCGCGGTGCACAGCCACATGTTGTTTGTTCATAAGCAATCAAAAAGGTCATCAAGTAACACAAGTATAGGACAAGATATGAAAAATGTGGGATTTTTTTTGAGAAGGGGTCAAGCCGGAGACGGAGCTGCTTTCAGTGATGCCTTCTGAGGTGATACAGACAGTTTTCTGCGCCAATAAATCACCATAGCAGACAGTTTAAGGCATTTTTCTGCGATCAATATCAACAACACCGTTTGAATTGAGGCGTTAGGAATGGAGCCTAAACACAAAAGAAGAGGAACTCGAAAACCATAGATGAAAGATAAGTTGATGGTTACCGATGCGACAGTCTGATCAATGGCCTGAAGAATTTTCAATCGACTCAAGCTTTTCACGCGAACGACGCAAAACCAAGAGTTGCGTATCAAACTCCTCACGGGTCACCAAATCCATTTTGTGTATGACTGTTTCTGCTGTTGATCTTACGTGTGCTGCAATCACTTCCTTGAGCTCAAACAACGCGGGTGGGATGTTTTTTTGAAACTCATCCATAAATGCATTGATTATTTTTTCCATCACCTATCCTCCAGTCAACTCGATTCATCATACGCGATCTGTTCTCTTGTCTCAATACCGCGCACTCTTTCTTAAATTGTTTCTGTAGGATCTTTTGGCTTGGGTCCTGGCTGCGTCTAAAAATCTAAGCTCCCGATGAGTTGGCAGGGCCCTCTATTGTGATCTGGTGCTATTGATCGGGTATTATTGACTGTATCTAACCACGATCAGCCTACCTAAGCACAGACCTACGCACGGTACCGCGCTCTCGTTTTGTTTGCATTTCTTGGTCAATGCATGTAGAATCTACGCTTCTCCAATAAACAAGAATGACATGCAAAAACTCAAGCTCCTCTTACTAGGATCAACTCTACTTTTGGCATCTGGCTGTGCAACCGTTATCTCAGGCACTACCCAACAAGTCCATGTTAAAGTTGTTGATACCAATAATAACCTGCTGAAAAACGCTACGTGCTCGGTTTCAAATGGCTCAGCTGACTATGAATTTGAAAGCAACCCCGCCACCATCATGGTGAATAAAAATGAATCTCTGGTTATCAAATGTCGTGCCAAAGGCTATAAGCAAAAAGGCACAGGCTTTGGTAGAAGCTTTGACTCTACAACACTTGTCAATGTCCTTTTCTGGCCTGGATTCTTAGTTGACGGATTCAGCGGAGCTATGCACAAATACCCGTCGCACGTTGTGGTAGAAATGCAGAAAGTCTAGGCTGCATGCCTCAAATACCGGAGCACATAGATTAAGATACAGTCTGTTTGCTCCGTGTCCTGCTTTGTCGTCTTTTCTCAGGTAAAGCTCATAGCGACACTATCCATAACCAGCATGAAATGATTATAATCGGCTCATGATACGGTCAGTCACATGATTGGTCGTGCTGTGTAGACAAGGGTATTGATGTGCTTGCTACTGATTCTGATCTTTTTTGTGTTTTGCGTGATGGGCTTCATCGTCTGCCTCGTGCTGAGCACCAAACTTTCTCATCTTGTGCTTCTGCTTGAACTTGTTCATTTCATTCTTGTCCAATAACATCGGTGTATGCCCTGTCTTTTTTTTCAAAGTATCTGACTTTGATAACTCTGGGTCCTCGATCTGATCAATGTTGAGCTTTTCGTGTAATTCTTGCTTTTCAAGATCTCGAGTGGCACGCTTTTTCTCAAGATGCTTCTCTCGAAGATGACAGCCCATATAAACCAATGCTACGGTCATCGCGATTGTGCCTATGGCTATCAGAACTGGTGGTGTCATGAGTAACGGAGATCCCAATAAAAACATACCAACCAACGGTATGCTCAAACCAGCTATGGTCAATAAAGTGATGTTTGAAACAATCCACGGCACATCTTTTTTGAATACAAACTCAATATCATCACCTGTTTCCTTTATCTTTAAAACCACATCTTTGGATACGTGAGGAAAGTCATCTAATCCTTTAGCTTGAGCGTTTTGCTCGATTTTACGAATATCCTGAATTCTTTTGCTCTTTTCAAACGGATTTTTCACTGTTCGCAATAAATTCTCATAGTCATTCAAGTCATAGTTTAAGCCATCATAATCAACTTTCAATGCCATGATTTGTACCAAAAGTTCCTCAGATTCGCTCTGTTCAATACCAAACTTTTCTTGAATTTGCTCAGAGGTGATTTTGACTGACTCTTGCCATATTTGGCTTTGTAGCATGCTATCTACGTACACACACAACTTGCCCTGCATCACCGCATCATCCGTGAGACCCCTAACCATTTTCTTAATTTCAATTAGCTTACTAAAAAATCGGTCTAAGCTTCTTTCAATCCCTGCCAGCTTAACGTCTCTTGCCTCTTTTTGACGCATACCTCCTCTAAAAACTGCCGCAGTAAACAACCATGCGCCTCCCGTGACGACTAATCCCGTGACAACCATGGGATTTATCACTGCAACACCAGCCAACGATACCACTCCAAGTGTCACAGCTGCAGCTTGAATCGTTGTTGCAATCCCAAAATGTATGTTCAAAACACTACGCTTACCCTTTACCAAGAGATTACTTGCTAGGAATGCTCCGGCAAATAATAGTGCAAAACTTGGACCTAAAACAATGGACATGCCACCTATGCCAAATAAAGCCAATGCAGGAATAAACTTGGCTCCGGGGTAAATCATTTCTTTAAAATCATCCAAATGACGATCATTGAGTTTTTTTTGAACCGCCTGCATTCGATTCATTCTAACTTGAAGTTTCTCAATCTCTTTTTTGTTGTAAGCATCTTTACTTTTTTTATCCAGATCCTCAATAGCTTGGCGAATAGCCTCTTCTTCCAGGCGAATTTTTTGAAATAACTCGTCGTGACGCCAGTAGAAACGATCCTCAAACAATTGCATGTCTGCATCGGTAAGGTAACATCCTTGCTCTGGCTGATGACTATTTGGACTTTGCTGGTTTTCTTGCATTGGCTTGGTTACTTTTTCAACGATTACTCTATAGTATGACTTTCTGTGATTTTCCTGATTTAATTCAGTGTTTTTCACTTTTTCAATAAACACACACCATCAACGATACCAAACCGTAGGCATCAGCCAACTGTTGTAGATTTTTATGCTGATTTTGTGTATACTACGCAAAGTAACTTTAGCTTCAATGTTTACCCATTAGCTGACGATTCAACCACTGCGTGAGCGCCTATCATGCCTGAATTACCAGAAGTAGAAACTGTTTGCCGTGGCTTGATCCCTCAGATATCTGGTCGCACAGTCATCGAGGTCCTGATTAAGCAGCCTCGACTGCGCTGGAGTATACCCACAGCATTTGCTGAAACCCTTCGCTCACAATCTTTCCAAGCAATCACTCGACGCGGAAAATACTTGCTTTTTGACATGACTCAAGGCACTGTGATTGCTCATCTTGGCATGAGCGGGTCTTTTCGCGTTTGCACACTTGATACGCCACTTAAAAAGCATGATCATGTATTCATCAGGCTTGATAATCAACGTGAACTTCGTTATCACGATCCAAGACGTTTTGGCTCCATACATTGGACTGATCAAGACCCTTTGCAACACCCCCTACTGCGTCATCTTGGCCCAGAACCGCTGGATAAAAACTTTACCGCCAAAACTCTGTATCAATTGCTCAGCAAACGTAAAAAATCAGTCAAAGCCTGCCTTATGGACCATCATTTACTGGTTGGCGTGGGTAATATCTATGCCACCGAGGCCTTATTCATCGCTAAAGTCAGCCCAAAACGCCCTGCTGATCAGGTTAGCATGAACGAAGCTAAGCTGCTCTACCAGGCGATTCAGACCTTGCTTAAACGCGCTATTGATCTGGGCGGAACGACCCTCAAAGATTTTGTCAATGCTGATGCCAAACCAGGCTATTTTCAACAAACTCTTCTGGTCTATGGCCGACATAATGAAGCATGCTCCATATGTCAAACACCATTAGAATCAATGACTATTGCTCAGCGTAGTAGTGTTTTTTGTCCGCGATGTCAAACATAAATCCCTACCTTTTACCTCTACTCAGATCGTGTAGCCATCTGTTGGTTGCTCCAGCCTCAATCGTGTGGGCCACATCCGTTTGCCTCATACTCAATAACTGACCAATCTCACTACTTCTATTTCTTATTGACACGAAAACGCTGGCTGCCCGAGGATTGGTTGCCATATGTTGGCGTATTCAGCCAGCTATTGCGGCTTCTACTTGTAGTTTTTTATACTTTTCCAATAACTCCGTCTTGGACTCACGATGATTGGGGTCCAAAGGAATGCACTCCACCGGACAGAATACTTGGCACTGCGGTTCATCAAAATGCCCGACACACTCGGTGCATTTATTTGGATCGATGTGATAAATCACCTCGCCTTCATAAATGGCATGGTTGGGGCAAACGGGTTCGCACACATCGCAGTTGATGCACTCTTCAGTGATTTTCAACGCCATCGAATGCCTCCTGGGTTGTCGCCGCCACTGAATAAAACGGATTTGGTAGCTGGCAAGCTATCTGCATACTTTTTCCTTGGAGGTCTTGCTGTTGATCACTGACGTTAAATACCACTTTGGCTCCTGCTTGCTCAATGGATTGTCGGGCCCTTTCTTTGAAATCACCTTTGATATCCTCGTCTGGCGCGCAAATCAGCTGAGAGTAATCCGCTTTTGATATCCCGGCCTGTATCAGCTGGTGCTCGGTGGTTGCTTTTAAGTCTTCGGTTCTGCCTGTGATTAATACAATCGTCATACCCAGTGATTTCATTTCTCGCAATAGCTCTATGGTGGGCACTATAGCAGTTGGATGACTGCTGCCAATCTGTTCTGTGAACTGCTCTTTTGTGAGTTGATGGTGGTTTTTTTGTATCATATCAATATTTGATAACAATGTTTCATCGATATCAAAAACAGCTACTGGATTTGTGATATGTCCGCTTTGTTGCTGTGCGTGCCATTTGGCTAATTTACTTTCACAATCCTGCACACTTCTTTTGACGTCCTTTTGGTATTGTCCGCTCTCTATGTAGATTTTTTGTTCGCTTGCAGACATCATGCCCGCGCTTGTCGATGCGGCTAAATGATGACTCAAACCCATCATTAACCCCATCATGGTAACGTGGTATGATCGTGCTGTTGGCTTGTTTTCTTGCTGGTGTGTTGTTGTCTGCATGTGCTAACTATAACTCAGCCTGGATGATGCAATCAAGCATTCGCCTTTTTTCTGATAAGTTTGTGCAACTTTAAAATATGCGATCAATGACTCATTTACTGATTGCAGACTGACGTGCCACATGACATAATCTGATGATTCTAACTGGCTTGACATGATGACTACTCATCTATCTTTCCTCAAACATTGCTGCATTTTAGCTGGCACAGCCTGTGCAGCTTACGCCATCGCTATGCCCAATCCAGCTGCAGTATTTTGCAGTGCGCTTGGCCATAATATCCAAGGTGAGGCATGCGTCTTTCAAGATGGCTCTACCTGTGATCAATGGGCTTTTTGGCGCGGAGAATGCGGAGTTAAATACCATATTTGCACGCAAAGGGGCGGTGCCATTGTTGATCATCATAATACCCCGAGCTGTTTGATTGACCGGCAGTACTTTCAATGGACGCTAAAGCGTGCCTCCCATCAAGCTGAGCGTACGTGGACAGTGGAGTTGGTACCATTCAATAGTGACTCAACTGCAAAACCCACCTCGTCGTGACGCACTCGTGGCACACGGTTTTGGATAGCTAGTACTGGTATGGTTGCTTCATGCATCATACGTCGGCAAATTTTCTTTCGCGATCTCGCTTAACCTATCAAGCTTTTCCCATGGCAAATTGGCATGCCCGAAATGCCCAAAAGTTGCTGTTTGTAGATAAATTGGCTTGAGCAAGCCCAAATGCTTGATGATGGCATAGGGTGTGAGGGGAAAACAACGCATGACCATGGACTCAATCTCTTGTTCAGATGCTCTCGCTGTATTGAACGTATCCACTCTGACTGATGTTGGTTGAGCACGTCCGATGGCATAAGCCAGCTGTACTTCACATTTTTTAGCTAATTTTGCTGCGACAATATGCTTGGCAATGTATCGCGCCATGTATGCGGCAGATCGGTCGACTTTGGACGGATCTTTGCCTGAAAAACAGCCGCCGCCATGTCTTGCCATACCGCCATACGTATCCACAATGATTTTGCGACCTGTTAACCCACAGTCAGCATGTGGACCACCAATGACAAACTTTCCCGTTGGATTGATGTAAAAACTCGTGTCTTTTGATAGCAGATGTTCTGGTATTGTGGGGAGGATGATCTTTTCTAATACTTCATTCCTTAGCTCATCCAGCGCAACTTCTTCTGTATGTTGCGTTGACAAAACCACGTTGTGGATGCCTACCAGCTGATCATCATCGTAAATCACCGCGACTTGCGCTTTGGCATCAGGCCTGAGCCAGGGCAGTGTCCTCTCTTTAAAAAGCTTATGTTGTTTTTGCATGAGCTGATTGGCCAATGCATGTGGCATGGGCATGAAGGTTTTTGTCTCATTGGTAGCATAACCAAACATCAACCCTTGATCTCCAGCACCTTGATCTTTTCTGTTAGCTTGATCAACCCCTTGCGCGATGTCGCTTGATTGCTCTGTCAGCAAATTCACGATGGCGCAATGATCAGCATCTACTCCATCCTCAGTGCATGTATAGCCAATTGTCTTGATGAGTTTTCTTACAATTTCTTCGACTTGTATACTAGCTTGAGAACGTATTTCACCGGCAACAACCACTGTGTTGTTTTTGATGAGCGTTTCACATGCCACATGTGAGCTTGGATCTTGCTTGATCGTGTCATCAAGGATGGCATCAGATATTTGGTCGCAGATTTTGTCTGGATGCCCTGGCGATACAGACTCCGATGAAAAAAGTTTACGACTATGTGCCATAGCAACCCATGTTTTGAGGAATGTGCCACCGTACCATAATCCTTTGTTGATGACAATAGATGTCCACTAAAAATACTTTTTTTCATAATGTTACCTTCAACACCACCTTTCCACATCGTCTGTGATTTCATTGCCAGCGTTGATGTTGTCCTGATGCTAGATCACTGCTTTATACTGGTTGAATCAAGCCAATTTGTCTGGCACACATTGGCATTATCCATCTGCTCATGATACCCCAAACTCTGTGTGTGATGTTGCCGAGAGACGACTTCTCGCCATACAGCATTGCCCAACAAGTGCTTAAACAGCATCAATCGATACAACCATAACCACTTGTCATTGACTTTTTACGATAAAATGGTATGATCGAAGTGATCTTACTTTCTGCTTCGCACTTGATGAAAAGGCTTTCTGTCTTCTACACAACACCTGCCTTTGTAGCGGGTATCTTGCTGCTGAACTTGCGCCCATTTGTTGATAAGTTGTTTGCGACACACTACTTTAATTCATCGGAAATTGTCCTGACGGGAACTGTGAACCTCATCACCTTCATTCCTGAATGTATGGTGTTGTCGGTAAGCTATGCCATTCAATCGCTCACTTCTCGACACCTTGATCGACAAGATGGAACTGGCTATTTGCTCTCGGGCCTCATGCTGGCGTTGGTTACTATGATCCCGCTGTTGTGTTACATGTGTTTTAATCCTGTTTTTTTCCTTAGGTTGGTTGCCGAGAATGTACCTACCGATGTGCAATCACTTGCTTTTTTTCGTTTACGAATGGTTGGCTGCTTGTTTCAATGTTTGATTTTTTGCTTGCGCGGTTTTTATTCTGCGTACCGTAATAATCGTATCTTTTTTTCAGTGATCGCTTTATCACTCATCATTCATTGTTTATGTAATCAGCTGTTTCTTTCAGGATCCTGGCTGATTGCGCCTCTGGGTATTCAAGGTATGGGCTTGTCCTACTGTATTGCTATGCTGTTTGGTCTGGCTATTTATACCGAACAATTTCTCAATGATGCACAGTCGCTGTCCGTTTTCCGCCCTCGATTAAGGCAATACTATCAGTTATTACGTTTCTGCCTACCCCTTACTTTTCATGGTATCATTGATCACATTGGCACCACCCTTATTTTCACCTGCACAGGCAATCATTTTGGTCTTTTGCCATTGGCTAGTTTGCACTTGGTATCGAGTATCCAAGGCATATCTCCGGGGGCAGGATTTGGCTTGACGGCACTCACTGAAGTCTCACGTACCTATGCAAAAAACTCGCGTCTAGCACGTCGCCGTGGTGAATTCATTTTGCTGACTGGGTCAGCTATTTTGGGCTTATTTGGCTTGATCATGAGCACTTTTGCCGCTCCTGTTTTGAAGCTTATGGTTCCTGATAATCTTGCGCTACAGCAAGCCTCTCTGTTACCTCTCCAATTGACCATGTTTTCTTTGTTCTTGCATGTTGGTTGTCAGATTGTACTGAAAATTCTTCAGGCCATTGATCAGACTGTCGCATCGGTAACCATCAACTTATCTTTCATCTATGGTTTTCGAGTTCCTCTTCTTTTGTGTTTAGGCTCCATTCCTAACGCCTCAATTCAAACGGTGTTGTTGATATTGATCGCAGAAAAATGCCTTAAACTGTCTGCTATGGTGATTTATTGGCGCAGAAAACTGTCTGTATCACCTCAGAAGGCATCACTGAAAGCAGCTCCGTCTCCGGCTTGACCCCTTCTCAAAAAAAATCCCACATTTTTCATATCTTGTCCTATACTTGTGTTACTTGATGACCTTTTTGATTGCTTATGAACAAACAACATGTGGCTGTGCACCGCGCACTCTATGCCCTCAAAAAAGCAATACTTGATAAGATTCGTAATCAGACGATTCCCCGGCTGATGGCTGATCACGCTGCACATCGACCTGATGAGATAGCTTTGTATCATAGCTCTGATGATACTTATCGTTCTTTTGAGCCGATGAGCTGGTCAGATTTGCATCATAAATCCTGTGCACTGGCTTCTTTTTTCATATCGATGGGCATAGATCAGAAAACCATACTGATCATGTCGCGCAATCGTCCAGAACATTTTATCACAGATCTTGCCATACAGTATTCAAAGAATATTCCTGCATCTATTTATACCTCGCTCAAAGAGATGCAAATTGCAGAAATCATTGATATGACTCAAACACCATGTATCATTGTTGATGATGAAGTCATGTATGGTTATGTCAAACAAGCTCTGAACCTGTCACGTAACAAGCCACTTATTATCACCATCTCCTCGATTAAAAAATTGCCTAAGCAGGTTAAAAAGTGGTCCGATGCTCTGAATGACGGGTATAAAGCCTTGGATCAACACGCTCAAGCCATTCAAAATATCATCAAACAATCCAAACCAAGTGACGTTGTTTGTACGATTTTCACATCAGGCACCACAGGCAAGCCCAAAGGCGCTCTTCTTTCACATGAAAATGTTCTTTTTGCTGCCGCTGGGATTCAAGCCGTTGGGACCGAACATATTCCACGAGCAAAACTGGTATCCTATCTGCCATTAGCGCATGTCTTTGAACGTGTGGTTGGTTACTATGGATGGATTTACAGTCGACATATTATTTATTGTGTCTGGAATGTGAATGACCTCAAAGATGTTCTACCCAAGGTACGTCCTCATATTTTTGTGGGTGTTCCGAGAGTATATGAAAAAATTGAGCAAGGTTTGTGTAGCAAACTTTCTCAGTCACCGCTGAACTTTTTGTTCACCAGATCTATGAGGAATGCTAAAAACCGCAATCATTACCGCCAGAATAATATTCCGATTCCTTGGATGGTTACACTTAAACATAAAGTGTATAAGACAGTTTTACTCTCTACAATACGTAGAAAAATAGGATTGGATCAGTGTAAACTCTGCTTGTCTGGCTCTGCACCATTGAGTCCAGAAGTCATTGACTTTTTTGCAGGCTTGGACCTGGACATTGTTGAAGGGTATGGACTGACTGAGAACAGTGCCCCAGCAACAGTCTCTTGGAACAGCGATATTGTTCGTAATATGTCACAGCTCTTTCGCCAACATAAGATAGATTTTCCCTTTTCTTTTGTGTGCCAATATGGACGTGTCGGACTTCCGATGCCAGGTACAAAAGTTAAAATAGATGATCAAGGTTGCGTGTCCATTTATGGCCCACATGTATTCAAAGGCTATCTCCATGATCAGCGCAACACCCAAGCCGCACTTGATGGCAAATGGCTTAAAAGTGGTGATCTTGGTCAAATTCATTCCACCGGTGAACTTGAGATCATTGGTAGAAAAAAAGATTTGATTATTCTGTCTAATGGTAAAAACATTGCGCCAAGACATATCGAGGATGCCCTGTCCCGTCATCCTTTGATCGCTCATGTTTGCTTGTTTGGAGATAATATGGCTTATCTGACCGCTGTTATATGTTTGTGCTGTGATGGTGGTGAGCTGCGTTACGCTAAATCACACCGTATAGCGTGCACAGATCGTGACTCTCTTGCTAAAAACAAAAAAGTTCTCGCTCTGCTTGAGGAACATGTTAACAAAGTCAATCAAAAGTTTTGTCGCCCCCTGCAGGTTAAATATTTTCACTTGACCAGTGACCAGTGGAGCCCGCAAACCGGTGAGCTTACTCCCACACTTAAACTCAAACGACCAGTGATCCAGGAGAGATATGCCCCATACATTGAGTATATTTATCAGCAGCATGATCCAAGTGACCACGCCAGCGAAAGTTAGTGGATGTGTGCCGGCCAAACATATTGTATGACGGTAAAAATGATTTCGAGTGCAATGAGAATAGTGATGGTCTGTTCGAGAAGAATACTGTCTTTATGCTCAATGTGCGCCCGTAGCAAATCATAGGTTGACTGCATGATATCTAATCGATGATTGAGCTTCCTGACCCGTTTTCGCAACTCCATTTCCATGATGACTAAATTATAAATATCTTCTTCTCTGTCAGTTCTCTCCCAAAAATACTCAGGGGTATCCAATAAATCACTGTGAAGATTGATTTGTGTTCGAACCAGGAAAATTTCCCCAGTTTTTTTTAACGCTTTTTTCTTACTGATGCCAATTTTACCTTTTTTTGCAAGCTCAGATGGCAAAGTTAGCAAGTCTGGCATTGTATCGCTTAGGATGTCCTCGTAGTGCTTCAGTTTAACCGCTTGGGCTAGGGCATAACTGATGGCAATTTTGGTATCCACAGCATCAGAGTCTAAAAATAGATCGCTCTCAATGATGCTGACTTCATCTCCTTGTTGAATATTGTAAACTTCGTCGACTGGGTGCTTATATGGCTCTATGGATAATCGTCTGATTTTTTTGATCAAATCAGCTCTACTGTCACCATCCACACCCCAAAAAACGATACATCCATGTAGGAAAATTACGGCCTCGCCTCCGTCATCTTGTTGTATAAACAAATAATCAGGGCAAGACTGGAGTTTGGGAAAAGCTTGCTTATTGAAATATTTTCTGAGTTTCTCTTGGGGAAATGAATCAGCCAGGCATAGGGCGTGGCATGTGGACTTTGAAGACAAAACAATCACAGTTTCTGGTTGTTTTAGTGTAACTGACTTTTTTGATGTTGTATAGGGCCTTTTAGCGGGTTAACGTTGATCATCTTTACTATGGATAAATTATGGATAAGAACTTTTTTCTATGATTGCCTCGATACATTCTTGTAAAACCAGAAGTTTTCCATGAAAAAAATGACTGGCTTGATTGATCATTTGGTAGTGATTGGGTTGATTTTTCTGGGACCAGTTGGCCACGTCCTCGGGACTGATAATCTCATCATCTCCCGCCTGTATGATTGATAATGACGCCTTATTAGTAGCTGCAAAGTTCATTTTAACCACGCTTGGGCATACCAAAATCACCCCACAAGTTGGCAAATGCGCTTGGGCATTGTAGGCAATGGCCGCGCCAAATGAAAAACCGACCAACCATATAGCTTCGCAATTTGTTTGCTCCAGTAGCCATTGCCCACAGGTCACCGCATCATTCATCTCTCCCTTGCCTTGATCAAAGCTGCCTGCACTTTTTCCTACCCCCCGGTAGTTGAATCGTAGACAGCTGATTTGATGCTTTCGGCCTGCTTTGATGATGGTGGTAACCACTTTATTAAACATACTACCCTGAT
>JACLAD010010691.1_pt1 | contig 15469 bp, 5 predicted proteins | sample 8027901 | NCBI WGS metagenome assembly JACLAD01 (sample SAMN15725071, study PRJNA655200) | protist metagenome | isolation source: fluorescence activated cell sorting (FACS) single amplified genomes of... | place: Spain: Blaines Bay Microbial Observatory, Mediterranean Sea | collected 2016-07-05 | reverse complement strand
GGAATAACGCTCTGTTCCGTAGGCTTCTCGCTCGGCCACCAGCTTTTCTATATCTTGTTTTATCTGAGTTTTTGTTGCCTGCAATCCTCGACTTTTGCCTAGATCAACCAGTCGTTTGAGAAATTGTTTTTCTGAGAGAGAGCAGTCTATCTCCTTGTTGCTGATCAGTGTCTCCGTCAGCTTCTTTTCGGATTGTTCCGTGATAGTAAACCACAAAAAAACATTGATACAGTGCAACATGACACTTTTGGTATGAAATGGGATTAGACTTAATTTATCAGGGGCATCCAATATCACGATGGACGAGACTGTCTCTCCCAGTGCTTGCATTTGACGTGTAACCTCATAGGCCAAGTTGCCACCAAACGAATACCCACCCAAATCATATGGTCCACTTGGCTGCACCGATTTTATGACGTGGATGTAATAGGCAGCCATTGCCTCAACGCCATGGATAGGCGAATGGTCAGTCAGATAACCCCGAGCCTGAACGCCATAGAAGGGGCGTTGCGAATTTTGAGCAATCATAAAGTAAGGCTGTACACCCCCTAGCCCTGCGTGAATCCAAAATACAGGTCGGCCTTGATGCATTTGATTCAAATGAACTAGCTCTGGAAACTGAACATTGGATTGTTCAGCATCGATAGTGGCTGGCTTTGTGTACCCAAGTGATCTCTTCTCCATCCTCAAGGAAGACAAAGTAGGCCAAGCAACAGTATTATCTGAGTGCTTGTTTTGCTTCTCATTAGTATCAGTCTGTTGCTCTTTGTCTCTGACAACAGTTAACGCCTCTATTTTCTCTGCATAGGCGGTCGCCAAGTGAGTAGCCAGTTTGGCTATGTCAGTGTGTTCAAAAAGCAGGCCAGGCGATAATTTCTCTTGTAACAGAAGGTTGGTATTATGCATTAGTTTGGTAGCGCCCAATGAGGTGACACCCAGTTCATAATAAGTTTGATTTGTAAGAATGTCCTCTACGGGTTTTTGCAATTCCAAGGAGATTTCCTGCTTTAAAAACAATTCTATTTTTTCTGTCGCAGTCATAGTGCTGGTATGTGTTGTACCATCACTGCTTGTGGAAAATAGCCATTTTGCCTGTATTTCGTCTACGCTCAATAGATTTAATTGCTGATACTCTATGCCCCTTATCTGCACACACACAGCCCCTTGCTTATCCAGCAAATCCATATCCAGTTTGGTTACCGTATCACCGGCTTGACTGCCGGCGGAGTAGCGTATCCATACGTGCATCTCCTGAGTACAGCGAGAGAATAGCGTCAGGCTATCCAAGGCAAAGGGCAAGGCAGGTTGGCTGGGGATATTATCCAGGTCAGAGATTAAGCCCAGGGCGGCCTGCAAGGCACTATCCATCAGACTGGGATGCAACTGATAGTCCTGCTGGCTATTGGCAACCGTACCGGGTAACTGCAGCTGGGCCAGCAGTTGTTGCTCGCCCTGATAAACAGCCATCACCCCTTGATGAGCCGGGCCATAGTTGATGCCCATCTGGTTAAAGGCAGTATAGAGCTGATCTGGCCCTAACTGGCCCCTATCCATTTGTGCTCGCAGTTGCTGGATATCCAATGGTTCAGGGCGGGATTGATGGCCAAGCACTTTAAACACAGCCTGACCTTGTGCATGGACAATCTCTTGTTCCTGCTCGGTACTATGGACTTCATAGTCTATTGTCCCGGATTCATTGGCAAACAGGGAAATCTCGACCTGTTTATGATTCGTCACGATAACGGGCTGGGCCCAGACCATATTGTTTAATGCTAAAACCGTGTCGGAGTCTTGCTCCGATGGAGCCGGCATGGCTTGGGTTACCGCTTCACGAGCTATTTCCAGATAGGCCACTCCAGGCAATATCTTTAGCCCTTCAACCTGATGATCATTTAAAAAGAACTCATCTCCGGTAAAGGTTGAGGTATAGCTTTGCTGGTTTGAATCCGAGGTATTGGTATGCAGTAAGGGGTGCAGGATCGCGGTGTTGTTGGCAGTGGTTTGCCCTCTTTGGGAAACGATCTGCTGTTCGCTATCTATCCAATAGCGCTCCTTGGCAAAGGGGTAGCTTGGTAAAGATACTGGCTGTGCTGATTTACCTGTCCACACTTTCTTCCAAGGAATATCGATGCCATTAGTCCATAATGCAGCAATATCTTGAATGTCTTGCAATTCTTCTGATTGTAATTTTTGTTCCAGTGTTTGGTTACTTATATATCTAGGAATTAATTCCATCAAAGGGTTTTTCTTACTTTGATCACCAAAATAGATGCCTTTGTTTTTTAATGCCAGATATTGCTTCGAATTTGAGTTACTAAATACGGATAGTTTTTCCAACAACTCTTTATTGGAGGCGGCAATGATAGCCAGTCTTGCTTCCATATTGTCACGACACGCTTGCAGGGTATAGACCATATCTGTAAAGTGTATCGAGTGTCTGCGCATTTGTGTTATTTTTTCACCCTGACTCTGTGTGTTAGACATTGCAGCTACTAGAGGAATTGCTATATCATCAATGGCTTTAGCTGAACGGGCAATTGTAAGTGGCAATACAACCTTAAAATCATGCTGTACTTGGGTTATAACTTCTTGTGCAATTAATTCATCAACTCCATATTCGATAAAAGGCAGGGCTGAATCAATCTTTTGTTCAGCAACCTTCAATTGGTTAGCAAATAAGAACTTTAATTGTTGCCTTACTTCTCTTAGCTGAGGTGTAGTATCTTCTTGATGATCTAAGTGTTGATTATCTGAATTGCTTTTATTGCTTTGTGTAGAAGGCAATAAAAAATCAATAAAATTTTGCACATATTCATCCAAACGAGAAGAATCTTTGGCAGAAAGGATGAAAAGGTGTGGAGTAGAGGAGATCGTTTTAGGTATGTTATCTTTCAGAGTATATTCTTCTAAAAGAATATGTACATTAACTCCACTATCTGCAAAAGAATTAACACCTGCTCTAATTGGGGTAGAGTCAATTTTACGTATATCTTTAAATGAAATATTTGTGTCAGCAATATAAAGAGGGTGAGAAGGGTTTTTAATATCAATAAATTCGTTTAACGTTTTTTTTGTTATTGTTGCAGGAAATTTTTTATTATGCATTGATAGAGCCAGTTTAACAACACTGGCTATTCCACTTACAGGCTCAAGATGGCCGATATTACCTTTCAGACTACCCAATGCACAATGTTTTTCTTTTGAAGTTGTATTTTTGAAAGCATTTTTTATTCCGTCAAATTCAAATGAATCACCCCACTTTGTAGAATAGCCGTCTACTTCAATATAGTTTATTGTTTCATGATCTATTGATCTTTTTTGGTAACAATCATTGATAACATTAGTAATAGATTCATGTTTTATATCCGACATGGAATTTGCATAGCCTCTATTATTCTGATGACAGGATTTTATAACAGCATAGATTCTATCATTATCTCTTTTAGCATCATCTAAGCGTTTCAAAACAATTGCCGCAACACCTTCTCCTCGGGTAAATCCATTTGCATAATCATCAAAAACAGCACAAGTCCCATCTGATGACAACATCCCATTTTGGGTTGCAGCAATATAGTCATCTGCAAATAAATTTAAAGACACCCCAGCAGCCACTGCCACATTACTTTCATTATTTAACAACGAATAGTAAGCTCTGTTAATTGCAACTGCTGAAGAAGCACAGTTAATATTTATAGCCTCACTAGGACCACAAAGATTAAAAATATATGAAATACGATTAGCCAAATAGTACGTGGGACTTGACGAACTTACAAAGTGGAAATCTTGGATATTTTTTGAATTTTTTCTTAAATACTGATCATATTCCGTATGTTCATAGCCAACGAATACGCCTATATTGGCTCCTACAGATTTTTTCTTATCTATACCTGCATCTTGGAGTGCATTATAAACCTCCTGACATAGCAATCTTTCTTGAGGATCAATGAATTTAGCCTCTTTTGGTTGAATCTTAAAAAAAAGTGGGTCAAAACAATCAATATTCTCTATTAATGCTGCCCATTTAGATATTGTTTTTTTCTTGTTGGCTGTTTCAGAATAATAAAGCTCCCAATCCCATCTAGATTTTGGAACTTCACCAATACTATTTTTTTGAGCGATTAAATTGTCCCAAAACACTTGAGGACTGTGTGCATCTGGAAATTTGCAACCAATACCAACAATAGCAATATCATGGTTTTGTCGCAGATCAGTTTTAACGTTCCCTGTATCAGAAGGATTTATCCTCTCTTTTGATGATTCTTTAATATAAAATTCACTAGATAAATTATAGTGGAGCACCATATCATCTAAGTATTTAGATACTAATAGATCAACAACCTCATCAATAGTGTTAAATTTGTAATGTAAAAGATCAATAGAATATTCTTGCTTTACAAAATTTAATAATTTTTGGAATTTTGCTTTTTTTGTCTTTTTATTAGGTGTTCTATAATTTGGAGCTAATTGAGTTGCAGATGAGATATTTTTATCATAAATTTTAATTTCATCAGCAAAGTTATTATTAATAAAATTTTCTACCTCTTTTATAGTGTTAAGATTTACAAATTGTGCTGGTGTTAATGAAATTTTGAATTTTTTTGATAGTTTAGTAGTTAATTGTATAGCAATAATTGAATCTACTCCTAGGCTTGCTAATTCAATATCGGGATCTAATTGATCAGAAGATAATTTTAGCGTTTCTGCGAATATTTTCTTTATATCACTCACAACTTTCAATTCCATATTTTTTTTCATGCTTCTAGTACCTCTATTTAATCTCTTCTCCTAAGAATAACCCTACATAAAATATTTTAAATCACTCTTAATTAGATTCTTTAATTTTTCAGTGTCAATATCGTTAGCATCAATAACAGGCTCCAATTTATTTTTTATATTAGTGGCGTTGGTAGAGTTATATGGTCTATTTACTTGTCGTTCATTTTCACTCAATTTCCCCTCATAAAAGAAGCCTTCTTTTATGAGGATTTGTAAGCTTTTTTTTACACCAGAAATTATGTTTTTAATGTCTTCATCTGTATGAGCAGTGGTTAAAAAAAAGTTCCCAGAAATACTTGTTTCAATATTATTCATTCTTAATAAAATAATAAATAATTCTCTTGTCAAACTGTATGGAGAATCAATAAATCGAAATTTAAATAATGATCCAAAATAATCGATGATAACGGGTAGTCTTTTGTCTAAAAAAAATGTATTAAGTTTTTTCGCCATAAATTTTGTTTTTTCATTTATTGTTTTTTGAAAACATGAACAAGAATCACATGATAGATTACCTGGACATCTCTTTTTTATTTCAGATAAAGTTGCGAAACAGGCAGCTATTTTTATTGGATTTCTAGTATGCGTACCTGCCATCAAAGTTCTTTTACTACTTGGCATTGAATCATCGTCAAAACTCAATATGCCACCATCAACAAAGTTCATATATTTAGCTGATCCAGCAATTATCCCTGTTGGCATACCACCCCCCGGAATTTTTCCATAAGTTGATATGTCTGCTTTAATACCAAAATATCCTTGTGCTCCTTTAGGACAGACCCTAAATCCTGTAACCATTTCATCAAATATCAAAGGTATCCCTTTTTTTAATGTCAGCTTACGTAGTTGTTTAAGAAATTCTAGTGGTTGATTATCAGCATGCCTAGATTGAACTGGCTCTACCAAAATACCTGCAATAATATCGGCTTTTTTCTCGATAATATCCAGCTGCTTCATGCTCCCATAATCTAAGACAATTAATTGATCCGCGAATTCCTGCAGCATCCCTAATCCCATTGCAAGACTTTTACCTGTATGATCTTTAACAGCAATCACAGCGTCAGATAATCCATGATAAGACCCTTCAAAGATTACTATTTTCTTCTTCTGTGTTGCTGCTCTTGCTATTCTAACAGCCCACATAACAGCTTCTGTTCCTGATTGGGTAAACAGCATTCTTTCATTATCAGTTATTTCGCAAAATAGCTTTGCTGTCTTAAATAGATCTTCTGTATATCCCACTAAAGGAAATCCTTTATCTATACGATTCTTAATTGATTCTTTAATAAAATCCGGTTGATGACCAAAAATGTTAACACCATTGTCACCTGTTACATCAACATATTTATTCCCATCAATATCGTAAAGATAAGCTCCTTGAGCCTTTTCATAAGTTATATGAAATTGTAACGCCTTGAGACTTTTTTTTAAGTTCGTATTCTTTCTCTGATCAACAAAATAATTTTGATGTTTTAATGCATTTTCTTTGGACTTAGGAACAAATTTTTCATAATTTTGAGTTAATTTTTTAATAAAGTTTTTGTGATGGTCATTTAAATCTCTTTGATCAACTGCTTTGAGCAGGGTGTGTTTATTTATAGAGTCATCATCCGATAAGCGTAATTTAAGTATATGCTCTAAATGTTCTTGTTCGGCATTGGATAAACTCTGAAAACAACTTAATGCTTCCTGTTTATCAATGCTTTTAGATAGAATTTTTTCAGCCAGCTCACTAACTGTAGTGGACATACTTTTTCTCCTCTAATAAATATTTAGGCTATGTTTTCAAAATTTGTTGCTGAATGGCAAACAGTTTGTTTTTGTTGGAGTTTTTAGCGATAGCGTCATGACGTTTTCAAATCAATCCCGCAAGCCTTGGCTGATTCTCGTAGTGTCTTGCCTTCAATCATGCAGGCAAAATAATCGAAGCATTTGCCCTTATGATGCAGTCCTGACCTAGGCGTCTTGGTAGTAGCATTGAAGGTTTTACTGCATGATTTACACTGATAGCGCTCCATTCTATCCCTCTTTCCATGACGTTTAAGTTAGTCGCTATGCCAATAAGTGCATTCGGGCTTTTCGACCCTTCTTTGTTGGGTAGCATGAATGACTTGCTTCTAATGGCTTTCGTCTTTTAATACCCATTCAATGCGCCTTATTTTTTGGTCAGCTAAATGCCAATGCAGCCAACATGGTATTAAGTGTTACTGTATTCATAATACCCTCTCAATTTATACTATTTAAATATATAGCATAGAAAAGATTTTAAGTAACGTAGCCAATATTTTCTAATAATTCTTCAAAATTATTTTTAATACTTTTTGTTTCATTAACTTTTACAGTAGCAGGGTTTGATTCGTTAATAGACTCTAAAAGCATTTCAAAATCATTGAGTTGATTTTTATCTTTTAAGACAGCTACATCATTGCTAAATTTAAGTGATTTAAAAGCTACACACAGATGGCCTTCATTATCCAGCAGATCAATATCCAGTTTGGTGACTACGTCGCTTGCTTGACTGTCCGATGAATAGCGTATCCAGGCATACATGTCCTGAGTACAGCTAGAGAATAAGGTCAGCTTATCCAAAGCAAAGGGCAAGGCCGGCTGACTGGGGGGATTATCCAGATCAGCGATTAAACCAATACTAGCTTGTAGTGCACTGTCCAACAGGCTGGGGTGCAATTGGTAGTGGGCTTGGTCATCGGTCACTATATCGGGCAACTGCAGCTGGGCAAGCAGTTGTTGGTCGCCCTGATAAACCGCCACCACCCCACGGTGGGCGGGGCCATAGGCAATACCCATCTGTGCATAGGCATTATACAGCTGATCCGGTGACAACTGCTCGGCGGTCATCTGTGCTTTAAGCTCCTGCATAGCCAATGGCTCAGGGCGGGATTGCTGGTTGAGCACGCTAAACACCGCTTGACCTCGGGCATGGATGATTTCTTGGGCAGTTCCCTGGATAGCCTCTGGTGCCTGTTCGCCATCCACAGCAGGGGCTTGAGCAGAACACACCTCATAGTCAATAGCCCCAGATTCATTGGCAAACAGGGCAATCTTGATCTGTTTATGATCCGTCACGATAACGGGCTGAACCCAGACCATATTGTTTAATGACAGAACCGTATCGGTGCCTTGCTGTAATTTATCCGGCATGGCTTGGGCTACCGCCGCACGAGCCATCTCCAGATAGGCCACCCCGGGCAATACCTTTTGCCCCTTTACCCGATGATCCTCTAAAAAGAACTCGTCACCGCTAAAGGTGGTGCTATAGCTTTGCTGGCTTAGATCCGAGATATTGGTATGTAACAAGGGGTGCAGGATTGCTGTACAGTTGTTAGTGGCTTGCCCTCTTTGGGATACGACCTGCGGTTCGCTGTCTATCCAGTAGCGCTCTTTGGCAAAAGGGTAGGTGGGCAGACTGATGCGCTGGGGTTTGGTGTCCCAGAGTTTGTCCCAATCCAAATCCAGTCCTTTAACCCAAAGGGCCAACAGCTGATTTTGCTTCTTATTGACTATCCACTTACCCACGGTTTCCTGTAGATCAGCATCAGCGCTAAATAGCAACAGGGTGTCTTTATGTTCTTTAACCCGGCCCTGATAACGCTCTTCAGTCTCCTCGCCATCAATATAGGCCTGCAGTTTATCAGCCAATTGTTCAATGGAGTTGACCATTAATCCCAAACGGTGTTCCATCCCTTCTCTGCCCACCTGCAGAGTATAAGCTATGGCCGCCAGATCAAGTCCTTTATATTTGGCTTTAGGCTTGACTATGGTTTGGTCTGTTGCCGATGCCGACGCCACGGATTCTGCCGTTTCCTCCGGCATATGAGCAAGAGCGTAATCCACCAGATCAGCAATCGTTTCCTGGGCTAGCCATGCATCTAATGTGATCGCCAGCCCATACTCGCTAGTAGCGATGTTATCAAAAAGTTGATTTAGGTGTAATGTGTCCACCCCATAGTCGGTTAAAGCTTGTTCGGGATCAAGCTGTGCAGGTGCCACAGCTAAAAGCTTGGCCAGTTGATGAGTTATTTGAGTGTTTAGTGCCTCTTCTTGTTCTGATTGTGCTGTGTTATTGTCATCTGACGTATCGGCCACTGCCTCTCCATCATCTATTGGCTGCTGAAGAAAGACCAGCAAGTCTCTGGCCCTTTGCTGTAGCTGTTCCTCAGTTCTGGCCGACAGGGGAATAATAAATCGGGCACTTTGGGTGCTGATAGCAACGGGCGCTTGCGCTTCTGGTGCAACATACTCCTCTATCACCATATGGGCATTGGTACCGCTAAAACCAAAGGCGCTAATCGCTGCTCTGCGAATCTGATTTTGTTGTGTGTTCCAAGGCTGTGTTTTCTCGGCAATATAAAAAGGCGTTTTTTTAAGTGAAATATGCTGATTTAACTTATTAAAGTTGACTGCTCCAGTAATAGTTTTATAACGCAGCAAAGCCAAGACTTTGAGTAATCCTGCAATCCCTGATGCAGACTCTAAATGCCCGATAATCGGCTTAACGCTCCCCACAGCACAACTAAATTTAGCCGGCTTTTGTTGCTGAACTTGTGCAAATCCTTTAATTAAACCCTCTATTTCGATTGGGTCACCTAACTCCGTGCCAGTACCATGAGATTCGATATAGCTGATGCTCTCTGCAGTACAATTTGCATTGCGTAATGCTTGAGAGATAAGTGCAGCTTGCGCTGTAGGGTTAGGTGAAGTTAATGAATTTGCCTTGCCACCATGATTAATAGCACTGCCTTTAATGACAGCATAAATATGATCTTGGTCTTTTTCTGCCTGAGCTAAGTTTTTTAATAAAATTAACCCAGCTCCTTCACCCCTTACATAACCATCAGCTTGTGAGTCGAAAGTTCTACACTTCCCCTTTTTAGATAACATGCCTGCTTGTGCAAAGGCCATTGAATTGGTGGGCGTACAAATTAAATTCACTCCTCCTGCCAATGCATAGTCACATTCTCCGTTAAGAATACTTTCTTTAGCATAATGAATTGCTACTAGGGAACTAGAACAAGCCGTATCTATAGTAATGCTAGGCCCATGGAAATTATAAAAATAGGAAAGGCGGTTAGATAAAACGGACAAAAATGTACCAATCGCTGAGTTGGCAGAATTGGCTTGTTGCGCATTAATTAAAATGTCACGGTAGTCATAATTGCACACACCAGCAAACACGCCAGTTTTACTATTTGCTAATGCAGAAGGCTTATAACCAGCATTTTCGATTAGTTTCCAACTCAACTCCATCATTATTCTGTGTTGAGGATCAATTGATTGTGCGGATACAGGAGGCAACCTAAAAAAAGATGGGTCAAATTTATCAATATCATCTATCAGGCCTGCAGAATATATGCCTTGTATTTCTCTATCGGTGCCAGATGGCCATGAAAATCGAGAACGAGGAATTTTTTGAATAACCGACTTTTTCTCATTTAAAAGTTGCCAATATTCATCTAGCGTACTCACTTGCCCAGGTAAGTTCATTGCTACACCAACAATGGCTACTCCAACATGGGGTTTGACTACTTTCTGATTAGCAATAGCTTGACCTATATGATTTTTAAGTAACTGTTTATCACTATCTGATAAATTAGAGATTTTATCATTAATTTCAGTCATAGCCTTTTATCCAATTCTAGTAATTCTTCTGGAGTTAGTTTTTCAATTGCTTCAAGCAAGTCCGTCTTCAAAGAAGGCTGGCTATTTTCCAAAATAGCTTTATTTTTGCACAATGAAATATGCTGACTCAAAGAAACAATTGTAGGATGATGCCAAATAATAGTTGGGGATAGCTTTAGGTTAAATTTTTGGTTGATTAATTCGATCAGTTGTGTTGCTTGCATTGAATCCATGCCTTGCTCACCTAAACCTAGGCTTTTTTCTGGAGCATTTGATAAAATTCTTGCAACAGCTTGTACCAAGAAACTTTCAATATCATCTCGGCTAAAAGCTTGTTGTTGGATACTTTTAGTATCTAAAGTAGTGTCACCAGTATCATTATTAGGTTTCTTACAAAAAGAATTAATTTTTTCATCTAATCCATTAGCAAATTGTGCTATATCATGCCCATTAATTACCACATGATTAAAGGTAAGAGATAGGGTAATTTGCTTTTCCTTATTTCTCTGGGTGTGAGTATTACCAACAAAAATTACCAAAACTGCTGGAGCTACTAACAGGGGCACGGCAGACAATACATTTATATTACCTAGATAGGAGAGAATAACAGAAACCGACTCATCTACTTGATTTTCTCCTTGCATAGCTTTCTGTAATTGTTTTGCATACTCATCACAAAACTGAGAAAAATCAAGATGATCTGCATCATTAATTTTTGCAGTCAATAATTCTTTATTTTCTGAGGTTACGGCAATTCCCATCTGTAATTTTTCATATTGCTTTAGTTGCTCTCCTCCACTGTAAGTTGTTTTTAATTTAGGAAATTCATTAATTGTTTGCGCAATAAAATAGGATAGCACTTGAAATTCGGAAATAAACTTATTGGAATCACACTTTCCTCTCTCTAATATTGGTATTAAGTCCAATAAAGGCGGTACCGATAACGTAAATGTCAAAGTAGAAGGAATGACAATATCTTGACTTCTACGCATATGATGCAGCAAGTTCCTTTGAGCAGGACTCATAGTCACACTATCATACAAAGCTGCAGATTTGAGTTGTTCAATCTTTTTTAGGTAAATATCTACATCCTTTGGTAAAACTGTCTTTCCTTCTGCTGGGCTTATTTTTACCAATTTCTCTACCGTAACGCCTTTTTGTTTAGCGTAACGTTTGGTTCTGGGAGGTAATACTATTTTAGTGTTCTCTTTCTTTTTTAAAATATCATCATTATCTTGTACAGCAGGTTTTTCTAAAGATTTAGTATCCTGAGTATCATCTACCTCAATAATGGCTATAGTTGAACCAATATCCACTGTATCATCTAATTGACCACACCATTTTTGTACAACGCCACTTTCTGACGACTCTATCTCCACAGTTGCTTTATCTGTCTCTATTTCATAAAGTGGTTGGTCTTTTTGGACGAATTCACCAACTTGTTTAAAAAATCCCAGTATTCTGACTTGCCGTAACCCTTCTCCTAAAACCGGGATCTTAATTTCTTTTTTTGTCATAAGTTACTCCATCATTTCATGAATAATTGCAATTACTTGATTAACATCGGGTAATACCAAAGCTTCTAATTTGGGATGAAATGGGATAGGTATCTGTTTTCTAGCAATATACTTGGGCGGTGATAGCAAGGAATTAAAGTTTTGTATATCACTGAGAACTTTTTGTATTATACTGGCACCAAAGCCACCTATCTGTTTATCCTCATGGATCACCAACAAACGGCCTGTTTTACGCAATGATTCATTGATAGTTTTCCAGTCGCAGGGAACTAAAGTTATCAGATCGATGATTTCTATACTATATTTTTTATGCAGTTTTTCCCGGGCAGATTGAGCAATTTCAATGCTATTGCCCCAAGCAATGATAGTTAATTCATTACCTTTTTTTAAAATTTCTGCTTGTCCCCATTTAAAACCTTTATTAGACGTTATTTTTTCTCTTTTTCGCATCAAATGTTTTGGAATCAAAATAAATGACGGATCAGAATCTTGAAAAGCTGTCCAAAACAAATCTATTGCTGACTGTGGATTGGAAGGGATGGCTACACGAATACCGGGGATGCTGGCCAATACTGAGTCATAGGCTTCGCTATGCCATAATCCTCCACCCGGCAGATAGGCACCATAAGGAGCATAAATTATCATGGGACAAGACCAGTCATTGTCACTGCGCCAACGCAAAGAAGATACTTGGTTGTATAATTGATTGAGTGCTGGGCCGATAAAGTCAACAAATTGTAGTTCAAACACTGGTTTGTATCCTACTGTTGCCAGTCCAGTTGCAACGCCTAAAATAGTTGCTTCTGCTAAAGGAGAATTAACAACACGACCAGCATATTGAGTGCTTAAGCCTTTGGTAAAACCAAAAATTCCTCCTTTAGGATCTTCTATATCTTCACCAAACATAATTAAGCTATGGTAGTTTTGCAGGCCTTCTCTCAATATATAATTGACCGCTTCAACTATGGTTACTTCTTGTTGCAATAAACCAGTAGGTGTTGGTAGATATTCTTCAGTCTCACTACCATACAAATTACTATCAATATCATTTGCATAAGTATCCTCTTTATCTGATACAGCTTCATATAAATTGTCAACAAGTTCTTGTGTATCTTGCCGGATAGAAATTATTTCTTTTTCGGTCAGAATTTGTTGCTCTAATAGCTCTCTAGTAAATTCTTGAACAGGATCTTGCATAGCCGCAAGCTCTGCTTGAGGGCGGTATTTTCTGTGATCATCGCTACTACTATGGGAATCAAGACGATCCATTTCAACCCATAGTACAGCTGGTTTCCTCTTGGTTCTGACTTGATCAATGATTTCACCGCATTCATGATAGAAATTGGTCACTTGTCTGCTATCAGCAAATTTATATAAATGTTCTGAAAATATTTTCAAGCGAAAAGGGTTCATGGTTGCAGTGGGTGTGCTAATGCCATATAGATTGTCAGCAATAATGAAGAGAATCGGTAACTGCTTTTCAATGGCAAAACAGACTGCTTCATAAAATTCACCTTGTCTAATTCCAGCATCACCAATACCACACACAACTATTTGTGATTGCTTGGACAATTGGATCCCCCAAGCAGCACCTACAGCTGGGAGACATTGGGAACCTGTTGGGGAAGCGGAAGAGAAAATATTATTTTCTCTATCGGATAAGTGAGCTGACATATTCCTAGCTGGGCTAGATATCATTGCCTTACCTAACCAATAATGTGCAACTAACTCTGGTGATACGCCTTTAGCCATTACTAGAGGAATGTCTCGATAGTGCATAAATACCATGTCTTCTTTTTGCAAGTGCATGCCACACGCTGCGAGGGATTCATGTCCTAAAGACGAGACATGAAACCAAGCTTTATTTTGTCTCACCATTCTAGCGGATTTAAGATCCCCTTCTCTGGACAACAACATAAACTTTAATAATTGCTTAGATTGCTCTTTTTTCATAATGATATTTGCATTTGCAGAAGCTTATGGCCTGCTGCAACCTCAAGATCTGTCTTTGCCATTCTTTGCCAATCAACCCAGTGACTCTACAGCTTGCAGGGCTAGGCTAAAACAGCCTTCGTTGGCTTTAAATTGTTGTATCAGCCCTTGCCGTTGATGCCACTGCTTGGCGGCCAGCCGTTTAAACAGTCCCTGTTCATCACAGACTTCAACAATAGATCAACTGAAGCCATTAGGATGAATTTTTGCGTATAGTTTTTGTTACACAGCGTATCGGTGACTCTTCAACCTTACTTAATACGCATTGATGCAGCTTTTAATCAGAGTCAAAGAGTGTGCAACTTCATAAAGTGCTTAACTGGCAGGTAGGGGTTATGGGATTCATCACAACCTTTTCAGCCAAGCGAAGTGAAATGATCCGTATGAATAACTAGTACATTGTCCACATTAGGGGCTGTCCTAGATAACTAACCCATTTCACTTCTAACCCATTTCACTTCTAACCCATTGAGTTAATTGCTTTAATTGTCTCTTTGGGTCACTATTGTTAAATCGCCACTCACACTCTTTCAAAAACAAGGGGAAATGGTCTCGTGGCACGCCATTGAACCGGCGTAAATGTCGCTTCGCCTGATTCCAAAAATTCTCTATGCCGTTAATGTGATTTTGCTTATCTGCAAACAACTTACTGTGGTTAATACGGTAGTGTCTAAATTCCGAGACATCCAGTGCGTTATAGCTACGAAAGGTATCGGTATACACAATACTATCCGGCTTCACTTTTTGCCGAATAATCGGCAGTCGTGTGTCAGCTTTGGCATTGGGTATCACCACGGTAAAAACCTTGCCATGCCGCTTTAACAGACCAAATACGGGGACTTTACCTTGCGCACCCCGGCCTCGCTTGCCTTTGCGCCTGCCGCCAAAATAACGCTCATCTGCCTCGACTTCCCCTGCAAGTAATTCCAGGTGCTCACTATGCGTGTAAATGAGCTGTCGTAAGCGGTGAAAGTAATAGCTGGCGGTCGTTTTGTTCACCCCAACCAAGTGGGCCGCTGTTCGTGCTGTTGTACCTGCCACAAACAGTTCAATCAGTCGCGATTGCTTATACCAGCTCAGTCTGCTTTTCTCATCCAACCATCCTAGATAAAATCTAGTTATCTAGGACAGCCCCTAAAACTATTATCATATTGCAGACTCTTAATACGGAACCCACAGGATCCTCTTTGGCCGTGTTTTTCTAATAATTCAGTAATAACATGCAAAGCCTCTATCGCACTTCCCCCCCGTTCTAAGCCAAGACGCAACAAATCCATGCCAGTCAATCCATTTTCTTTGTCTTTATACCGTTTCCTGACTTTGCCGAAGACAGCTTCATTACCAATGACCACGCCTTGATCGTTAGCTCCCATTTCAGCTCCCCAGATCCAGCTTGGTTTGCTGAGCAAAATGCCAAAACGGTTCGCAGTCTGGTCAATTTCAATATATGTCGTTTTTACTTTCGGCGTCTTATCATTCACCACAGGTTCAATTCTGACAACAAGCTGTGGTTCGCTAATCTCCCGATCACTATTTTTAGAAAAATA
>JACLAD010000049.1_pt1 | contig 15480 bp, 20 predicted proteins | sample 8027901 | NCBI WGS metagenome assembly JACLAD01 (sample SAMN15725071, study PRJNA655200) | protist metagenome | isolation source: fluorescence activated cell sorting (FACS) single amplified genomes of... | place: Spain: Blaines Bay Microbial Observatory, Mediterranean Sea | collected 2016-07-05 | reverse complement strand
GGAGTGTAGCAGCCATAAGATGCATGCCCTGGCAATACCCAAGTTGGGGATTTCGTCTTGCATATGCAAATAGTAAGCGAGTTAGTATTTCGTGGTTACAACCTATTCTTTCAAAACCAGCGTCCTCCATTGTACGAGGGACGTCTGCTCGAATAACTTCTGCTACTACAGGAGGTTCTTTCATGGCACTTATGGCTAGTCTGGTGTATTCATCATCCGCGGAGTATACGGATAGTTTTGTTTGAACTGTCTTCGGTGAGACGCCGGTGTGGGAGTTAGTAGGTCTTCTGGCTAATATCCACCATATTAAAGGTCTACGACTTGCCGGCATGGGCTCAGCTTTTACTAATCTTCGTAAAGGATCTATGCTTTCGCCTTGGACTGCGGAGAGGATTTGTTTGTCCCATTCAAAAATAGAACAGGATCTAACAGAATCACCATCTAGAATAGAATCCATGCTGTTTTCGGGCATAGGTAGGGAGGCGCTGGTGCCAAGCTTTTTTAGTTTGGTGGCGGTCCTTTGCAGGCCCTTGTTGATCTTTTTGGAAAAGCCGGAGAGGGCGGAATACCATGCGGCGGGGGACTCGTCGGATGATTCGTCTGGTTCTACTTGAAAAGAGGAGGAGAAGACCCGTTGGACACTGCTTTTCTTGCCTATCTTTTCGACTCCTTGTTTACAAAACAAGGGATCGACGAGGAAACAGGGAATAAAAACTTCAGAACCGTGTCCAAACCTGCCTTTTTGATATTGGTGCAGAATGATTGGAAAACGCCGCGGCCGATCACATCATTCACCGGAAACGCGAGACTGGCTTGGGGCTCGTGGAATTCAGGAATAGCTCGCCGAAGACTCGCGGGGAATTGCAACCATGATACAAGCGGACCAACCACTAAGCGTCAATTCACAACTAAAACGACAACAACAACCATGGAAAACAACGAAATAATCAATCGAATTTGAAAAAAATGATTGTACGGGCCGCTTCAGCAGCTGACGCCTGTAACAACACCCCCGGCATGATCCATGCGGGCGCTCGCCTCCCTCTACACATCGACTTCGACCGCTTCTGCTCACCTATCGTACTATGCTGTAAAATTCAATTAACAAAAAAAATGTGAGAACAATACGTCTGTATTGGAATTGAAAAAGTTGAAAGAAAAATGAAAACGTACGCTTTCACCGGACCGGCCTCGTGCAGGTTTCAAACGGGCATAGTTACTAACCGCCGACGACACCGAAGTCTTGCGCAAAATAGATGATGCACTCATAGACGACCTTTTCATTGATTCTGGAAATGCATTAGGTACGGAACTAGGTTTCCGCTTAACAGGACTTGGCGTTTCTGATTTCGTCCTGGACAACCTTACCTCCCCAAAATCAAATACATCCCTCCTCCTTGGCCTACGTAATAAACACGCTTGCTCTAATTTAACATCAGAAAGGTATTCTAACCCAACAAATAGCTGCAACACAGAAATGGCTTGTTCTATCGCTTTATGATCCCCTCTAGCTAAGGCCAAAGCGTCGATTTTTGTATACCCTGGTAGTCGCGCTAGCCTGCAAAAGAAATAGAATAGAAAGACACTATCTAGTTGTAGGTGTTTCGCTATGGAGGGAGGTATTACTGTTGCGCAGCTAGCAAAGATAATACGCATGAAGGCGCATAATGTATGGCCATTTGCTAGTGACCCAACTGTAATTTCTTGATCGTATAATTCTACGCCATTTACTGTCCCTGGCACTCGCCGCCTTTTGCTATAACTGCCTTCCGCGAATATTACCATTCTGAAACCGCTATATTTGTAACTTGCTCATTACTTGTAAAAAATCGATTTTGGAATTCTGTTTATGAAGTTTGCAACTTCGAAAGAAACTTCTGAACTGTGAATGTGTGAAAAATGATTCGAACCAAATACAAATAAGCCATCAACACGCTTTTTATTCGCACAAACTTTGTATACAGCATGTATGGTCAAGTAACTTAGCAAACATTTTTTTGTTGGCTTAAGATTGCGGGTCTACCATCTCGAATGGGAAATTAGCCATTTCTGAAACAGGCGCCCAGAAATCAGGCAGCCTTGGTTCGAACGCCCGTTTCCTTCTTTCTAATGTAGACATCATTCCTTTGTAGGGAGAACAATGCTGTCCTGGGTTTTCATATGTTCTATGATAATCAAACCTGTTTAAAACGCAAACCGAACATAAAGTTACAAAAGAAATCAATGCAAATTTGCAGTGTTGTGAAAGTACCAGCACGCCATCTCGTCCACCTTATTTTTCATAGCGCGGATCTGATGAATGGGTCGTGATCTTAAGTAATGATACAACCTATTTACAATACAAATTATACATAAAAACACCCGCTTGTGTTAGTTTGTTCAAGAAAAATGATTAGAAATCTACTCCATAGAGACTTTGTGCATGGGCCACTTAATGGTAAATTCAGACCAGTCTAACAAATCCGTAAATGGAACTCCGTAGTTATCCGACCTTTGTTGAACAAAAAATGTCATTAGTACATCAAATGTTAGTAGATTTGTGAAGAAATGTGTACAGAATGACAGGAATGCAGCCAGCGAAGAAACTTTCGTATAAATGGTTTGTCCAAGACGACGTGCCCATAGGGACCAGACAGAAATGCGAGGCACCCATTCTATCAAAATAATCGCTTACAAATCCCCCTACAGAAACCTTTAATTTTTGCAACACAAACAGCATACTCGTACTGTTTTTAAAATTCAAAATTTTGAATTATTACTTTTGTGAATGAAAAAGTACGCCAGGAATTTCCGAGAACAGGTCGATAATCGCGCCTCTAACCGTATTGTTTCTGTAGAATTCGTGGATTTCTGGATGCCGCCCATGGAAAGAAAAGATAAGATCGCGTTGGTCGGTTGGTAAATTGAAACTAGCCATACGGCGATAGCGAAAATAATCCGTATGCCCTGGTAAAATCATGTCCTTCCACGGCTGATAACAACTTTTACCACACCTATTAACATACAAAACATACGAAAATGTGCGCAAAAAACAAAAAATGTTATCGAAATGTATAAGCAAACATTTTTTTGAGAAAATTGTACTCTGGCGTATGAGCTTCAGTAACAACGAAAATTGAGTCAGGTATGTAGTGTTTCCAACTTGGAAAGAAATTCATACCCTGGTCGCTAAAAATAAAGATATGATCCCTACCATGATGCCTCGCCCAATGCGGTAGCAACGTTTCCCTATTATTCATCAAATACTGATACGTCTGTTCAATTTCTATTTCACTTTGATTGTCCTTGTGTATAATCATATCACACCAAGTATACCAAGGTACCAAAAAAAAGTCCGCTTCGTCCGCATTTGTAGTAAAACAAGAACCTGTTCTAATCCAATGAGGTATCCATACTTCCATTCCCCATTGGCCATAATGGCAGTCTAAAGTACCCCGTTCCCATTCTGGCTGGCTTTCGGAAAAATCATATACGAAGATTTTCACATCGCTACCATAGCAATCATGTTGATTAGGTGCATGATTTACCAATTGTTCCATACTATCAACATCTTGTAAATCTAATTCCCACCCTAGTTCGTAAGCCTTTTCAAAATACCCTTGCATCTGGTTGATCAAATGCTTAGCATACATATAGACATCATATGCAATAGCCGGCCCATTACTATAGTCTATATACCGTAGACCAGCTAGTATGGAAGTCAAAATACCAATTCCGCAATCTTCTACCGCTTCGTCTATCGCCTGCTCACCTTGCATCCTTATACATTATGACACCAAAACATACAAAAAAATCTTCACTCAAATGTGAACCTTGAATTTAATGTAAGTTTGAAGAAATCTAGACAAATGCAAATACTCGATTCGTCTAAAGAAGTTGCTGGCCAAGCGGGAATGGTGGAGGGTTAGGTCGATCCATGTTTCTGAAAATGGTTTTAAATGCTCCCAATGGTCCCCCGACATATGCTCTGTACCTTTACATTCTATATACGAATCGGCCTTCGCGAGGAAAGACAAGAATACCACCCCTACATTCATGGCTGTATTTGAATTTAACTTATTTTGCTTGCCTATGTAACAACTGTGGGGAAAACATACAGATCGTAAAAACAAAAAAATGTTTGGTAACTACGCTCTATTACATCAATACAGCTCACAAAATGAACTTGACCAGACGAGATGGATTTAAGGTTATCATTTTCCTGAAAATTTGTGAATCATATTGTTAATAAATTTAAACTGTAAATTGAAATTTTTATTCCTAATTACATTTTACTTTTTTGATATTATTCATATTGTTATAATTACTTATTCTGACGTTGAAAATTATTGGAGGTACAAATTTTTACAAATTCGCACGATTTTGGCTGTAACATATGACGCTGTAGCCGCAAAACTGGAAGACATTTTTTAATTACTGTCCTCAATGATTTTTTTATAAATTTCTGGGAAGTATTATTGTCGATGGCAGTACCTTAGACTACCGATTTTTGTTGTAAATCCTACATGTTTTTCATTTTTCATATAATTTCTGCTTTATTTTTAGGCGGCGGCGCAGGCAGCCTTGTGTTGGAAGGGTTCGTATCGGTAGCCGTCGGCCTTGTAGAATTTCGATTGGAACTCTACCCAATGGAGACGGAGCGTATGCAAGAAGCACTCCAAGACATCCATACCCAACAAGACCGCGGCGGTAATTGCCCACCAGACACCGCAGGCGAAGTACATCGCGACGGCACCGGTGATGGGGCTCATGTCGGGGCTGATGCAACCCAAAACCTGTTTTATACAAAAAAAACAACATGAATTTACATTATTTTCTTTGAAGTTTGCTAAAAAAAAATGTTTGATGTGAAATCGTACGGATTTCTGGAAGAAGACCATAGACAACTGCTGATGCGCAAGGGACAAGGCCCAGAGACGGAGGTAGGAGGCGGTATGAGAGACGGTTCCGAGCACGTACTCGATGGTTTCGATGGTCTGGTGGATCATGACCTCACCGAATCTCGTATTAGATTTACAAAACGAATCCTTGAACAAAAGAAAAACTAGGAAAGACAGGAAGATGGCAAACACACCGGGTTCTGCTTTTGCTTCTGTTGTGGTGGAAAACGCCGCCGCCGATGATAGAGGCGCACCAGAAGTGTTCATTCGATATTTCCTTGACGGAACGAAACATCGTCCCGCGGCGCGGGGTGGATGAGGTTTCTTTGGATACGCTATTGACCTTTGATATGCTGTTGCCTGCTTTCACACATAACACAACCAAACACTCGAAGAAACTAACTTTTTCAGGAAAAACAAAAACGTACTCAAACTCTTCATGCTCGAGCATGCCCTCATCCTTGAGTTCAAGGGCGGCCTCGAGGTCGTTCTCTTCAGCGTGGGGCTTCGAGGACATCCTACACGTTCACAAAACAAACCATTTTACACATCTAAACAAATTACAAAGTTTGTTAAAAGAAAAAATGATATGTACTTGTGCTGGATGAGCTCAATGATAGGCTTGGGGAGCCACATAAGAGGCACGCAGATGACGCAGATCAACATGAACTTGGAGGCGGTCACAGAACTGTCGTCCCACATGGGCGCCTTGTCGGGCTGGCCGAGACCCATGCAAATCAAGGAGTTGATAATCGAGGGCATGGTGTCGACAGGGTTCACCCACTTGTACCTATCATTTTACAAACAAAAACATGCCTAAAACTGCAAAAACATCAACTTTAGAAAAAAAATGTTTGCTCAAAAGCGTACATGATCATGAAGTCCATGAAGCCGAAGAAAAGAAGCATGAAGGTCAACTGGGGGATGCACTCGAAGATGAAGTCGACCCAGTGTCTGTGGTGGATGGAGTTACCAAACCTTACAAATTACAACAAAAAGATACTTCAAACCTATAACGAACGTAACAATTAATTTTTTGTTTTTTGAGGAGTAAAAGCGTACTTGAGGAAGACACCGACAATCATTTGCAAAACACCGACGAGGACGGACAACTTCATCTTGAGCGAATTCAAGAACCTATTGCACAAAAAAATACATTTTCACAAATTTTTACTTACCATTTTTGGTGTTTGTGTTGTTTTATGAAAGGAAAACGTACAAAAGTTCGTTGGTGGCGCCGTGCCAGGCGGGATCGACACCGAACGGGTAGGGGCCACCGAGGTCGCTTGTTTCGTATTGGTTGGTGACGTCGAACTTGGGCTTCCAGTTGATGACGCCGTCCTCAGGGGCTTCCTCTTCCTGATATTGCATATATTACAAGCACGGGGTCAAGAAAGAAAAATGAAAGCCTTCTTTTTGTTGCGGGGGGTAGACGGAACTTCGTTTCAGGTTCACGGTGATGGAAAATGCGCGACCCGCATGCCAGGGCCAGTTGCCTTGGCGATAAGGTTCATGACCTTGGGCACAGCTGTAGCGTAGTTGGGACTGCCCTGGACGGTTCGTTCTACTTGACCATTGCGCATCACAAAATCCAATAATACACGGACACAACATCACAAACAACCAAAATAAACCGTTTTGCCAATGAAAAAATGATTGATCGTACCCAACGAGTGTCGAAGAGGGAGATACCGAGCGAGAAAAGATCGTTGTACATGAAACCGGCATAGGTGGCGAAGAAACCCATAAACAGCACCAGGTAACGAGCCCAGGCTGCCATTTGCATAGTTTCATTTTGCGACTTCTTCATGCTACAAAATGTATTAAAAAAAACAATACAAAAAAAAATTGGTAGCAACTTTCTTGCATTGTTCAATTGTTAAAAAAAATAACGTACTCTTCAGCGTTGATGCAGAGGTAGACGCCGACAAGGAACAAACAGAAACCGTGACCAACATCGCCATACCTTACATTGAACAGAGCAAACATTTTTTTATAATGGCTCGCTTCTTGGATCATGGCTCGCTTCGTGCATTGAACCTGATACATTTAAACGGTTGGTTTTTGTTGTAAAATGTTGTAGGAAAACGTACATAATGCCGAAGAGGAAAGGGAAGGTGATGATCGTGAAAAGGGCAGGATTGGCCTCGCGATACCTCGGGATACCGTAGGTGTCGACCAACTCTTGGAAGGCTGCTGAGAGCTCGTTGGTCTTGATGTACGTCGGGGGCATCTTCGACGTGGGAGGGTTGATCATCTAAAAATACATCAAAACATAATAATTTTACAAACTTTCTATATGTTTTTGTTGGTTTTGACTTTTTGTTGTGGTTGAAATATGTACGAGAAGACCGGATGCGCCTTGTTTGACGGACTCCTCCTTGAGCAAGTTCTGGATGTTGTCCAACTGCAGGTTAGGCACCCAGCAGGTAGCGCGGAGGGTGGACGTGCCTGCGAACAAGTTGAGGGTCGCGTAGATGTTCTTCTCCTTGGCCACAAACAACCTCCACCTTGATTTTTTATCATACAAACATCAAAATACATTAAACAAAAACGTGATGAATGTGATGATTTTATTTTTGATGAGCTTACTCTTCGATCTTAGAGCAAGACTCGGTAGGGCGGTCTTCTTTGACCAAGAAGGACATCTCGGCGCGAGTGCGTTCCTTGAAGGCGCTGAGCACGGTCTCCTTGTCCGCGATGGCGGCGTTGAGCTCGGTGACGCGCTTCAAGGCGAGGACCTTGGTGGAGGGGTAGTTGTAGAGGTTGGCTTGGAAGGCCGAACACAAGCGCTTGACCTTGGAAGACATGGCCGAGGAGCCGCCTTTGGTCGATTTTACACAAATGAATGAAGCAAAGACAAGAAAAAAACGCAGGGTGATGAGGAAGCGAAAACCTAATATGGGATGAAGACATGATTTTGGAAAACCGCTGCCAGCCGAGAAGCTGCCCGGAAATTCGGACTCGCGCGTACCCTGGCTGACTTTTTCTGCTGATTCAATGTCGTTGATAAATACGATAGCCCAGTGCTAGACGTCGTAAGGTCCAGCTTTTGCGACGTGCTCTGATTGCATAGAATTCTTACCAAAAAATACGTCACCGAAAATCATTGAAAACCTTGAAACCAATCAATGATAATTCGTACCGCCCTGGAAGAAGATGGAGAAGCAAGCCTTGGGGGCAGCCTTCTCATCCTCGGTGGGCACCGAGCGGAACACCACGTAGGAGTTGCCGCGGGTCGCACGGAAGATGGTCTTCTGGAATCGCTCCTATAACATTACAAAACAACGATAAATCTTACATTCAAAAAAATGTTTGCAGTCACAAATTGTTCCGAAACAGATGGAAAACTACCTGATCAACGGCGCTGATGACACCGGAGATGTTGGCGAAGGCGAGACCGTCCTCGTTGACCTGCTTGGAGTCATCGTTAAGCAAGGCGCTGTCGAGGCCTTCGGCGGGACCGTCAATGACGGTAGTCCCGGCAGCGGGAACCTAACACACAAAACAATTTATTTTTTATAGATTTTGATGAGAAAAATGTTTGAAAAGTCAAAGCATGAGAAATGAGCCGCTACTACATCGCCGGTGAGGGTCTCGTTGGCGAGGGTGACGACCTCGAGCTCCTCCTTGGCGGCGATGAGCTCATTTTCGCTGATTTCGGTGCATTAATAACAGAACCACATAAAAAAACAAAAGAAGATGGGCGCGGTTCATGCCTTGGTGAACACCGTTTGAGGGATTGCGATATCAGATTTGGAAAACGCGGCCGCGATATTGAAACTCGCCGTACGTTTTGATGCACTCCCACTTGAAACCCGATTCTATGCATTCTTTGGTCTAGGGGTTCCCAATATTCTGGCTACCAAAGAGCACTTACATCGATTGCTACGCGTGCTGATTTCTGAACATCCATTATCCCGAGCAACATCCCATTCCCAGCTGCTCAAAACGCACAAGAACCAAAACCGAAAGCATTTATGAAAAAAAAGTCGTACAGCAACTGGTTGTTGTTGCGGAACTTCGTGAAATGATCGAAATAATCCTTCAACTCCTTCTCCAACCCATCCAAGGTGTATTGGCGCTCGTAGGCCAAGAAATCATCATGACGATACTTCATGATCTTATCCTACATTTTCAAAAAACAAACACTTACACCACAAAAAACATTACAAAAACTGCTAAAATGTAAGAATTTTACCTCCATCTTGAGCTCGGTGATGATCTCGGTCAAGAACTTGATGTGCTTGTCCATTTCATCGAGACGGCCGATGTACCTAGATGAAAGATACGTTAGAAACCAAAATGACGAGACGATTTACATTTTAGCAGACGTTTGTGATTGTTTTTATTTCAGTTGGCACTTCTTTTGTTCCGAATTTGATTTTTTTTGTACTTCTTGTATGGGCGGTAGACGGCATCACCGTTCATGTCATCAATTCTGTAATTTACAAAATGAAAAAATTCCAAATCAAACAAAAACCAATACGTAAAACTTGTTTTTTGTTGATTTTGTTGTGAAAATGTACTGCAAATGAGTCTCATGGCCGATGGCGTCGAGCATTTCGTGCGCCTTCTCGAAGGGCAGGACCAAGGTGGCCCGGGTCATTTCTTCACTGCGTAAGATACCCATTTTTGTAGTAGTTCTATTAGACTATACCCTTGACGTATCTAGTAGTTTTAGCCTGTTGCTAGGCGGATTTAGTTATAATTCTTGGTGATATGTAAAATGAATCAGTCAATCGCGAATAGTGTAGTATTCGGATGCTTGCTTGCTCCGCCTTGACGCGCCTCCGTACGTCTTGTTATTTTTACCACATTCCACCGCAATATTTCAACATTTTTGCAAATTTTTGTGTTTCGGAAATTAGATTATCAAGAATCGTGATGAAATTTTCGTTAAATGTTAGGAAAATGTTAGATGGAAGAAAATTTTGGTTGAAAGATTTGATTTTGGTATGGTGGTATTTTGTGGGTGGGGGGTGTTCGTTGATGGACAATGATCGATTATGCATGTTGAATACACGAATTGTTAGTTTCTTAGTACAGTGGTATACCAAAAGATTTTTTGTCGACCAAACATTTTTTGTTACGATTAGTGTCAATACGCACACAATTTAAAGTGTTTCTTTTAATTTTCTTAGTTGTGAATTCTGAGCCACCACTCAAGTTTTGTTGCACACGGATTTTTCTACTGCTAAGATTATGTTTTGTTACATTCTTCTTACATTTACGGATTGTACTGCCGTACAAAATGATGTATGTGATCATCAAATGCACATGTACAAGATTGTTGGATGTTTAATCATTCTTTTCACCACCCCACTTGTGGCCCCACTTCTGCTGAATATCATCCGCAGCACCCCTACCGAGGTGGTACCCAAGTTCCTTGAAATCATACTGCAACCCCATCAACATGGCATCTATCTTTTTATGGGCCTCCATTCTAGAAGGATCTATAGTCCCCTCATCCCCTATGTTTTCATAGGCCTTTCTCGTGAAAATCTCCATCCTTTCCTGTATGACAACATTCAAATTCAATAGCCAAACATTTTTTTTGCAAAAGTTGAGAAATTGAGAATGTAAACGTACGCGGCCTTCGGTATGCATTTCTCCTAGGTTTTTCCGCCATTCGCGTACTTGCCTAGCCCTTTTCCAATAGCCTGTGTTGTCATATTCACCGTCGGAGAATGATCTGGTTGCTATCCGGTACGCACTACATCTAGTTGGCCTTGGCGCAGACCGCAATCCTACCAACCTTACACTATTATTCATACTTACAATCCTGCTTGCAACTTTAAATTTTGCAAAATCAAACTTGAAATCAAACTTACAAACGTTCATGAACCGAAAACACACAACATGTAGAACAAAGTACCTTTGACAACTTACTTTGCTAACAACAAAAAGCAAGATGTTAGCATTGGCGATCAAGGTTTCTTGTAGGGTGCTACTATACTTTATCTGTTATTTTAAAAGTTCGTTCACGACTTCTTTCCCCGAAGGTACGCTTTTGGGCTTGTTGAAGGGATTCCTAGGATAGGGCGAGCCGGGGCGTAGTTTGGTTTTGATGTCGAGACGCATAGACTTTTTCCTCGGTCGTAGAAACGCCCATGGAGACAACCTTACAAACAAAAAACATTACATTTTAATTTTGGATGCAAAACTAACAGATTTGTTGTGAAAAATTGAAATTTGTAAAATCTACAGAATGTCCCAAATCGACGTGTTGCAAATGCTTTCGCTAGGTGTCAATATCGCTTCGGCCATCCGCATATGTACTAGAAACCTCGACGTAAACAGCGTCGGCCTTGCTGGGGACAAACATCGCCGTATACACGCCGCCATTCTTACTATTTTGTCTTACAAACTTCTAAATTGATACTTTACAGACTAAAAAAAAATCTGAACCAATACGAATGCGCAATCATTCAATATTTTTCACAAGTACTTAACAACACTTTTTACAAACTTGAAACTTCTTAACAACTTCGAACACCATTTTATGAAACACTGCTTACTCCAATTTTTGTGTGCCGTGAAATTTGGTTAGTCAACAGGAATATTAGCCGATATGTCATCTTTTTGCCGCCGAAGCTCCTCCAACCGAGCTGCCACTACCATCTCATGCGGCGCCAGGTTTTGTAACTTTTCTAACATGATGCGTTCGTTTTCAAACTCCTGAGCTTCTTTGTGTATACGAGCCATGCCCTTGAGAGCCCAATAGTGCCTTGGCTCAAGTTGCAAAGCAGCCTCAAGATCCATCCTAGCATGATCGTAATTTTGTAAGGCAAATTGCATTTCAGCCCGTCTACAATACGCCTCTGCAAAAGTGGGATCTAGAAAGATTACTTCGTTTAAGTCACGAAATACAGACCTTACAAATTCATCTTGATCACCTACCCAATTTTCGTCTGTACGTTCCAACATCTTAACCAAGGCCCTGGAAAAACGGTACTGTATACGTTGATCTAGGTGAGTACCAAGTAGATCAGATAACTTTTGTAGCGTAGCATTAATACCATTTTGTGTTTTCTCAACTTTCAAATCGGAATAGTAGTTGTCTACTTTTGTTTGCCATTGTTTTTTACGATCTGGTAATTGTTCCCACCAACGTACGCGTTCATCTAATTCACGTACTACCTTAAAAATTACATCCTCTCCTTCAGGCGTGCCAAGGTATTTTCTCAATTCCTTATGAAACACATGTCTTGGATTAGGTACTACCTCTCTTTCAAACTTCCATGGTTTTTGTTTTTCACGCAATTCCGCAACAACAATATCTATAGAATAAGGATTTAGAAGACGTAAAGTAGCTCTAACAGTATCAGGGTTGCTATAGTTTTCTTCTGCGATTTGCACCTCCGCTCGATAACTCCCCGCTTCTAAATTCTCTTCTGCGAGGCACTTTACCTTTTCAAACAAAAGAATCAATGCAATTGTACTTTTGGATCTGCCTGTCCCAGGAATTGTGTTCATTGCTAGGACGCATTTTTGGGGGGGGGGTTTGGAATTGGAACTGGGAAAAACTTCGATTGCACATTTTCTCCCGGCACTTCATGATTGTGTATTTTGCAAGGTGATGTTGATGGTGCTGTGGTCCTGGGCCTTTTTCAGCACTGGGCAGAGGGTAGTAGTGCACGCACCACCACACTTTCTTATGAAACTTTATGGCCTTTTGATGGAAATAGGTACGCGCCATGTCCAGTGCCCTTCTGGTACGTTTTCGTCGCCGGTCACCTTATACGCCACCAGAGCACCATCCTCCTCTTTTTCATATTTTACTTCTACGAATTCAAGCCCATGCCTACCGTAAGATGCGGACCATAATCCTGCTATATTTTTACTATTTACAGGAGTAACACCATGCCGCCTGAGCAAATAACGTAGTTCTCGCAGAACTCGATAGTCCAGGGGTGTTACACCTTCAAACCTTGTGTAACAAAAAAAAATTGTTTGAAATTCTTGACATGATTACAAAAAATATGTACCATTCACCAGGGACAGAGGGAAGTTTGAAATCAAGACCGGAATTGGCGAGCTTTTGTTCTAGATTCCATAATCGCCTACCTACCCATCTGTGGAGCGACACACTGACTGCTGACATTTCACTTCACAAAATCAAATGTAATACTGTACTGAAAAAAAAATCAAAAATCTAGTTCGTTTTAAATCGCCTCGAATATGTTGTAAATTATGAACTGTATGAGCAGCAATTTGAGAACAAGAATTTGCTAACATATAAAATAACACTTACATACAACTACGTTTAGGTACAATGTTTGAATGGGATTTTAAGTAGATATTGAGTCGAGGTATGTTTATTCAAGCAATTCATTGTAAGGTAAGCTGTACATACATAAAATCTTGTGTCAGAAAATTTATATGCTGTAAATACAAATACAAAATGGCCCGCGGTGCCATAATTTAATCTAATCTTACTTAACATCTTGATATTTTTCTTTCTTCCAAAATTTCAAAACTGTGTTACTCATTCAAACGATAGATACCGATTTTTGCTTTAGTATTTTTAGATTGTTTAAAGACTATTTTCCTACAGGAATAGGCCAATCAATGTGGTTTGAAGATTCCGCATGGTATGCCCAAGCAGAATCACATTGCCCCAGCGGCATTAGTGGTGTAAAAGAAGGTAACGACAACCTCCTTGTTTTATTTTCGTTAACATCGTTAATAGATTTTTCTGTATCACTAGACAACGAACACGTCGATGCTTTATCAAATTCTGGAGACGACGGTAGGGACGCAGGCTCGTAAAAAGATCGTAGCAATGTAAGATCTGAAAAGGCGTCTTCTTGATCACTGGTACACTCACTTTTACTATCATCTTCTTTATTTTTACCGCAAATTCTAGAATCTAAAGTATAAAAATACGTTGCGCCGTCTCTACCAACGACGGACATAACTCCAGGCATGCATATACTAACTTGACCTGGGCGAGGGGGCGGTATAAACACTTGATTACCACTACCTTAACAAAAATACAACAAAACAAATACAAAAATACGAATGTGATTCCTGACTAGTTACGAATTTGTTGTAGCAAACATTTTTTTTGTTGACTTGAATATACTGTTTTCTGCTTCCTTAGTTTTAGCTGCTTTCAGCTGACATTTTCTTCGCCATCTTCGTTGTTGCCGTTTTGTCATACCAGTAATTTTTTGCCATACTTCCGGCTGGCGACTTTTCTGATTTGTAATCTCTGGTTCATGCGGCCGTGCCGCTAGCCTTAGCGATTCTAATGGATGCTTTACATTATTACAATTCATATTATGTTTTTTGTGGTCTTTTTCTTCGGTAGTGGTGATGTCAGTACTAGTAGGGCGATACGCCAAAAGCGCACTACGGTCGTAACACAAGGTCGGAGACATTTTTTTGATGATAAACTGATATTAATTAGTAGCGAAAAAACTAATTTGTTTTTTACACTTTTTTCTACTTGGATAAGTACAAAACTTGTTTGAACCAACTTATTTTAGAAAATTAGTTAGCGCTATGGAATCTGATCCTTGAGAATTTGTCGACAGAAAAAAAACAATATAATTAACTATATGAAATAACACTAGCATGCGAGTACTTTAGTTTACGACTGACAGATTCCAAAAATTTGTCGACAGTTTGTGAATGAAGCAATATCTTTTGATTACATGTGCTAAAATAAGTGGAAATCCAACAATATCTACATCGTTAGAAATGTTTCAAATTTGTAAGTCTTATAGTACAACTTTTTTTTGTTTATACTGTTGTATATTTTTTTATTGGTATTAGAAGTTGGTCTTGACAAAATTAGATTACTACAAGGCTATAGGAATGTGGTAATTTAAGGGGGTAAATTAGACGGACTTATTTTTCTTGATCTCAGTTCCCGAGGCCTCGCTACCCTTACCGTCCTGTTTTCGTACACAAAAAACATAATACGCACCAATGTTGAAAAGTTTTGGTAAACGAAATGTTGATTACGTTTCTTCTAGACGAGTAGTAGTATCAGTTAGTATTTTCGCTAGTTTCACCTACCTTTTTCGATTTTTCCTCCTCCTCTTTTTTCTTCTTCTCTTCCGCCTCCTCTTTCCTAGATTTTTACAACAAAGCAAAAATCATGCAAAAAACAAATGGTTTTCTTACAAAATCGTGTAAAATTTGTAGGTTGTAAAATGTTTTGTAGAGAAATTGTTGAATTACTCTTTCTTTTCCTTGTCCTTGATAGCTTTCTCCTCGGCTTCCTCTGCCCGCTTGCAGTCGAGTTTGTTATCTATAAGGTTGTGCAGGGCGACTACCGATCTTGTAGATACATTTTATTACACAACGCGCACTTTCAATATACTGTTTTCTGAAAAAATTACGGAGGTAGTGTGGGTGGACCTGGTTCTAGCTGCTTTTTTCTGGTGTGGAAAACGCGCCGCGCCGCAGTCAAGTGTACTCGAATCTGGTGCGTTCGGCCAGTGAAGATTTAATCTGCGAAACGTTTACGGAAAGGCTTGCCAATCAGTGCGGCTTCTTTTTGGGTCTTTTTGCGGTTTGCAAGTCTTCTTCGACTTTGCAACTAAGGTAGACTCACAACACCCCTTAGCGGAGGATAAACACT